>ERZ772966.109-NODE-109-length-33523-cov-20.273844_pt1 | contig 33523 bp, 31 predicted proteins | sample MGYA00580680_ERZ772966 | MGnify/ENA primary metagenome ERZ772966 (study PRJEB29015, sample SAMEA2738055) | human oral metagenome | biome: human oral; feature: human-associated habitat; material: saliva | place: China | collected 2225 ...
TTCTATTGGTACCACACAAACGTGCGGTACTTTTTTGCGCTTGTCTGAAACAGACCAAGTTGAAAATACGCAAATTAGAGCCGCCTCATTTGAGCGGCTTTTTTTATACCCACCATGGCCGCTTAAATCCACCCATTTTTAAGAAATAAGGAATACAGCCATGACCGCTTCAACTAAAATCCACAGCCAAACCCAAATGTTACACACCTGCCGCATGGTCGTTGACAGCAACAGCCACCACAGCATGCTCAACATGCACACTTTGCCCGATTCGCCTGACAGCCTCATCAGCGAAGCCCTGATTCCGCAAGTGCGCACCATCGCGACTTTGATTGCCGCAGAGCGCCACGACTTCAATCAAAGCAGCCCCAACGTTTTTACTGATGAAGCGGATTTCTTCGCAGCGCGTATTTTGGTTTTGGGCGTACGCCGTTTCCATTTGGATATTACCCTGCTGCCTATGCTCAAAACCGCCAACAAACGCGCTGAAGCTTTCGCCAAACGTCATCACATGCCCTTCTCTCCCGCTGAAATGCAAATGTCCCTGCACACCCGCCGCCCTGCCAACCTGCTGATTATCGAAACCGAACACGAAATGCCTGCACTGGGCAATCTGGCTGCCAACAGCCGTGCATTTGCAGCGCAACTTTCCAATATTATTTTGTAAAACCACTTGAAAAACAGGGAAATGGTTTAATATTAGGCAAACACACTCCGCCGAAATCTCGGCAAAGACAAACCTCTCTCAGGAAAAACAATGAAAAAACTGATTGCCTTAGCCGCCCTTTCCACTTTTGCCCTAGCTGCCTGCAAAGACAATACCCAGGCGCAGCTTGAGCAGCAACAAAAACAAATCGAAGCATTGCAACAACAGTTGGCACAACAAAACGGCCAACAAGAAGACAATACGGTTTACCAGCTCACACCTGAAGCCGTGAAAGACACCATTCCTGCCGAAGCACAAGCCAACGGCAACAACGGCCAACCGGTAACCGGTACAGACGGCCAACAATACATCTACGACCAATCCACCGGCAGCTGGCTGCTGCAAAGCTTGGTGGGTGCGGCAGCCGGTGCCTTTATCGGCAACGCATTGGCCAACAAATTCACACAGGCACGCAATCAAAACAGCCCGATTGCCCGTCAAGCCCGTGCCAACTATTATCAAACCGCACGTCCAAACGGACGCACCAGCCAACAGCTGAATACACGCACCCTGCGTGCGCAACAACAAAACGCTCAACAGCAACAGCGTTACCGCGAAACCGCGCGTCAGCCTTCCAACTACCGCCGCCCAAGCATGGGGCGGGGCTTTGGCCGCCGTCGCTGATCCGGTTTATATTCCATCTTTGATATAAACGCTCCCAATATAAAAGGCCGTCTGAAAATCAGATTTTCAGACGGCCTTTGGTTTTCTCTATTTTTTTATTGCAGACTTGTCGGGTCTGTTTGTATGCGTTATGCCCAAAAGTCTCGCGGAGCGTCCAATACGGGCTTGACGATGCCGGTACGGATGGCGAAATCGCCAAAACCTTCATCATCCAAACGGCTTCGAGACCAATCTGCCACCCAGCCTTCGACAATTTCAAGGATTTCAGGTTCGGTAATGTTTTCTTTAAACAGGCGCGGAATGCGGGTGCCTTCGCGGTTGCCGCCTGCGTAAAGGTTGTAGCGGCCGACCGCTTTACCGACCAAACCGATTTCCGCCAGCATGGCGCGGCCGCAACCGTTTGGGCAACCGGTTACGCGCAAAACGATGTATTCGTCTTCCAAGCCATATTTAGCGAACATTGCGTCGATTTTATCGGAGAATGTCGGTAGGAAACGCTCAGCCTCCGCCATCGCCAGCGGGCAAGTCGGCAAGGCAACGCAGGCCATCGAGTTCTCACGCTGGATGGTAATCGATTTGCTGATTAATCCATGCTCTTTGGCGATTTTATCAATCGTATCTTTCAATTCCGGCGGCACATTGGCAACCACCAGATTTTGATTGGCCGTCAGACGGAAGTCGCCGGGATGGATTTTGGCAATTTTGCGGATACCTGTTTTCAACGGTCTGCCGGGATAATCGAGCAGACGGCCGTTTTCAATAAACAAAGTCAAATGCCAGTTGCCTTCATGCCCTTGTACCCAGCCGATATGGTCGCCGCGATGGGTGAATTCGTAAGGACGGATGGGTTCAAACTTAATGCCCATGCGTCTTTCGACTTCTTCTTTGAATACATCCACGCCGACGCGTTGCAGCGTATAGCGTGTACGGGCAGCTTTGCGGTCGCTGCGGTTGCCCCAGTCGCGCTGGGTGCTGACGACGGCTTCGGCAGCGTTAAGGGTGTATTCGAGCGGTACGAAACCAAATTCGTAAGAAGTGTTCGGATAGGTTTTGGTATTACCGTGTTCACTGGATAAGCCGCCCCCGACCAATACATTGAAGCCCACCAACTTGCCATTTTCTGCAATCGCCACAAAACCCAAGTCGTTGGAATGAATGTCCACATCGTTATCGGGCGGAATCACGACGGCAGTTTTGAATTTGCGCGGCAAATAGGTTTTACCCAAAATCGGCTCGACCTCATCGGCAATTTCTTTATTGCGTGGCTCGGTCGGCTCGGTCGTGAACACTTTTTCGCCGTCCAGCCAGACATCGGCATATGCCATCGTGCGCGGCAGAAGGTGCATACTGATGCGTGCCGCCCATTCGTAAGCTTCTTGGTGCAACGTGCTTTGCACCGGATTACTGGTGCACAACACATTACGGTTGACATCGCTGGCTGTGGCAATGGAGTCCAAACCAAGTTTGTGCAATGCCTGATGTGCCTGTTTTAAATCGGTTTTCAGAATGCCGTGGTATTGGAAGGTTTGACGGTTGGTCAGGCGGATGGAACCGTAAATCGTATTTTCACCGGCAAATTTGTCGATACCCAACCACTGCTTCGGCGTAATAATGCCGCCGGGCAAACGGCAACGCAACATCATGTTTTTTAAAGGCTCAAGTTTTTGTTCGGTACGCTCGGCACGAATATCGCGGTTGTCCTGTTCGTACATACCGTGGAAGCGGATAAGCTGAAAGTTGTCGGCAGTAAAGCCGCCGGTAAAATCGTCTTTCAACTCCTCCTTAATCGTACCGTGCAGATAATCGCTGCGCTCTTTCAAGGCCTCGTTGCCGGACAAAGGCGTCTCAGGCAGCTTGGCGCGTGGGTCGGTTGTGGTAGCAGTCATTGAAGCACTCCTTATTTTTGATATAGGCGTTACTTTAATGAGACCGTCTGAAAATGGGAAAGAATGGTTTGTTTGTTTTAAAGACGATTTTGTTATATTGGTTTGAACCATAAAAAGGCCGTCTGAACTTTGCTTTCAGACGGCCTTGATATTGGACGGGACAAACCGATTAGGCTTGTTTGTTCCAACGTTCAATAGATTCTTTGATGACTTGTTTCGCTTCTTCTACATCGCCCCAAGATTCAACTTTAGTAGTACCTGCTTTTTTCAGGTCTTTGTAGTGGTTGAAGTGGAACTCAATTTGTTTGATCAGTTGTTGCGGCAAATCGGCCAAAGTTTTGTAGGCGTTGCCGTTGTTGCGATCGTCGGCTGGAACACAGACGATTTTGTCGTCCACTTCGCCGTCGTCAACGAATTTCATCACGCCGATAACGCGTGCTTCCAGGAAAATACCGGTTGCCAAAGGCTGCTCGGTAACCAGCAATACGTCCAATTCGTCGCCGTCTTCGTCCAAAGTTTGCGGAATGAAGCCGTAGTTGGTCGGTTTGGCGAAAATTGCCGGTTCAACGCGGTCGAGTTGGAAAGCGGCCAGTTTGCGGTTCCACTCGATTTTGTGGTTGCTGCCTGCAGGGATTTCGTTGACAACGTTGATGATGCCGCCGTCCACGTCGCCCGGGGTCAGGATTTTGTTGAAGTCTGCCATGATGGTTTCCTTTGATTTTAAAGAGAGTCAAACGGCGAAAGTATAACAAACCCAAGGCCGTCTGAAAATGTGAAACTGTCGTATTCAGACGGCCTTTTTGGCATTCAGCCTTTTGAGCAGTTCTAAAATTGCACGTTTATTGGAAGGGGAAAACACTTTTTCCGCCGCTTCTTCCGCACCAAACCAACCGTAGGCAACGTGTTCATCCGGTTGCAGCATGATGGGCGTATCGCGCGGAATTTGGGCGGAGAAGATGTGTTCTCGGTTTTCAAAAACGCCTTTGGGATAGCGATGGCGCCAGTGATGATAGATTTCATAAACGGTGCTGTCGTGCCAGTTTTCCAGCTGTCCTTCTGCAAGGCGGATACCGGTTTCTTCCCACACTTCGCGCCATGCGGTTTCTTCGATACGCTCGCCTTCTTCCAAGCTGCCGGTAACCGACTGCCAAAAACCTTGCGGCGCTGTGCGTTCAATCAGCAGGATATTGCCGTCTTTATCATGCAAAACGACCAAAGCGGAAACAGGATACTTTAAAGGCTTACCGCTCATGACTTGTCCTTGCCAGATTGATTAGGGAGGCTGATTTTTTGTAGTAAGTAAGCCAAAAGGTTTTCCATGTATCACTCAAAAATGGGAAATTGATATTCAGACGGCCTTTGCCGGAAATCCGCAAAGGCCGTCTGAAATTATACCTGATTTAACTGCGCCAGTTTCCAAGACACCAGCTCTGCCGCTTCTTCCGGCGACTTGGCCTTCAACCCTGCTTCGCCAAAATACGAAATTTTAGGCAAATCACACAAAAACTTATCGACGTCTTGCGCCGTCAAAAAGCGGCCGTGCAAATCAAATCCGACATTTAAAGCACGCCCTTTGATTGCCGCCATCCTGTCATGCAAATGGCCGTACAAGTGATACCAACCCTGATAGCAGCCGTCCCACTCCTGAATCGGATAGTGAAAGAGAACCAGCGTATTTTTAATTTCCGGCAATTTGAGTTTCAAATATGGCCGCATGGACGACAGCAGCGGATGGCTGTCATGCTTGGTTTGGCTGCGGAAAAAATCGGCATGCTGCCGAATCACATGATCATGATTGCCGTAAATCAAGTGATGTTGCCCGTTCAAACGCGACAAAACGCGCTCTATCTGCTTATGGTCTTGGGCAAAGGAAAAATCGCCCAAGTTGTACACCGTATCTTCAGGCGTAACGGTTTCATTCCACGTTTGGATTAAAAATTCATCCATCTGCTGCACATTATCGAACGGTCGAAATTGCGGGCAGAATTTGGCGATGTTTTTATGTGAGAAATGTAGGTCTGATGTGAAGTAGGTTTTGCTCATGCCGTGTTCTCTGCGTTGCAAGCTTGAATCGTATCACGCGTGGGCGTATGCTGAATAATGTTTATTGTGTGCTTCAAGGAGTTTTTATGCGTTTGGTTATTGCCGCGCCGGCTAACGGCGCAATATTGAAAGACGCGCTCAAAGCGCAGCTGCAAAACGACACGCGCGTCAGCAGCTTGGTCGATTTATCCTCACCAAAAAGAACCTATCCGCAACTCTCGTTTGCCGCGGCCGAAGAAGTCGCGGCAGGACGCGCCGACCGTGCGCTGTTGATTTGCGGTACCGGCGTGGGCACGGCAATCGCCGCCAATAAAGTGCGCGGCATACGGGCGGCAACGGCGCATGATTTACTCACGCTCCGCGGCTCGGTGGAAAACTATGATGCTCAGGTTTTATGTATGGGGCAAAACGTGATTGCCGCCCCGGCCGCTTGGGCATTGGTCGATATCTGGTTGGACTTGCGCCATGACACAAGCAGCGGCTATGCGCCTAAAGTCGGCGAAATCGAAGCGTATGAACGCGGAAAATAAATACGTGTTGCTCCATATATTTTCAAACGGCCTTGTTACGTTTCGCTTTAGCAAAACCGGTAAGGCCGTCTGAAAATATTTAAATGCTTATTTTCCTTTTTTATTGCAAGGATGTCCTGCGCTGTTGTCGCAGACGCGTAAATTGCGCAAATGCATGACGGCACTGGTCAACTCGGCCTTCGTCGGCTCGTAACGGAAAGCATATTGCTTCACGTACAAAGCTTCGTTACCCTGTACGGCTTTTATCCAAGTAAATTCAGGTTTGCTGGTTTGCGGATTGTTGGCGCAAAACAACATCACCAAAGCGAATGGATAGCCGTTTTCTTCACCTGCCGTTATTGGGTTGACACTACTTTGCGGACAGGCATTCTGCCATGAGGCTGAAAGATTGCCGAAAAACTGCTCAACACCCGGTTTCATACCTGCCATGGATTGTAGCGTGACCATTTGCGTCCAGTCTTCCACAGTCTGTTTCTGCGGCACAAGTTCTATCAATGTCACACCATTTTGCGCGGTTTGATAGCCGACTTTGAAGCCTTTAGGCGGAGCGCCGAAAGACCCAAACTCCTCAGCCTGCGCAGTTTGAACAGCTAACGGAAGCATAGCGATGGCGAGCATCAGTTTCCTAACGATACTTGTTTTTTTCATTGTTTTTCCTTACTCACTAAAAGTATGGCAGATGAAACACTCCATCCGCCAGCGCTATACTAACACAAGCATATAGCATTTTTTCAGACGGCCTTACAACTGCTTCAAAAACGCTTGAATAAACGCAATCTTATCCAATTCCGACATAGCATTGAACGCTTCCTGATGCTCGTGGATGTAGTCGATTAAGGGGTAAAACTCTTCATCGACGTGGCGTTTGTTGAGCTTGCGGCCGATGTTGCCTTCGTTGCTTCGTCCCAGAAACTTGGAAATCAGGTAATACGGCGATTTGAGTTTGAACAGCATTTCGCCATTTTGGGCATCAAATACCATAAAGCCTTCGTGTTCCACGTTTTTCAGACGGCCTTTCAGCTCGCCGAATGTGATGTTTTTCAACATTTCAGGACGGCGCACTCCGTATTGTTTGCCGATTTCGTCCAATTCCGCTTCGCTAAACTGACGGCCGGTCGCCACATCAATGCAGCCGATTAAGGTTTCGCCCAATTCTTCACGGATGATATGTACGTCTTTCGCATCTGTGATTTCAAACAAAAAAGTATGGTTCGGATATGCACGGAACAAGGTTTCGTATTGCGCGCAGTGTGCTGCGGTCATATCCGCGAACGCGCTATCAAGCGAGCCGGTAGTCGAATACAGCACTTTGCTGTCAAACGCCGCGCCTTTAGACGGATGGTCGTCTGAAAGTGAGACGAAAGTACAGCAACCGAGGAAGCCGTTTACTTTTACTACCGCGTCCACCAATCTCTCATCGCCGATTCGGATCGGGTAACGGCTGCCTTTGGCAATACGTTCCGAAAAATTGAACACTTTTTTAAACGGGCGCACGATGATTCGATTATGCGCGTCGATAATCAAACCGCGCATTTCCAGCAAAGCATCATCAAAGCGGTTGTTATAGAACACGCTGCGGGCGTATTTCAACACGCGCAATTCAGGATAACGCTTGGATGCTTTGGCAGTAAAGTTACGGCTACCGTGTAGCAGATAATGATCGGTCACAAAGGTTTGCTGCGCCTCATCAAACACCAGCGGCTTATGCTCGATAGCCTGCATTTGTTCGATTTTTTCTAACTGTTCCGCATTTGCCGGCTGTACGGCTTCGACATGAATTTCGTTTGCCACACGGTTTTGGTTCAACTTGATATACGCCGCCAACACGTCATGCTCTTTCACGCCGTGTAGGTTGGGATAGAAATTGTGCAGTCGATAGACCTCTGTTTCAAAACCACTTTTCTCCGCCTGATCCAATAAATGACGGCAACGCGAAGCTTTTTGATTGGTATTGGAATTAATGATCAAAATATTTCGATTCGGATTTTGGCGTCCAAGTCTCAAGGTTTCAGTCATCAAGGCATTACCGCGCTTCTGCGCCTTATCCACCGCCTCTCCCGACCAACGATATTCACCGTATTCATCGGTAATGAACAAATCGTTTTCAATACGGACAACTTCCGCATCCGGATACTGCGCTTTAAATTCGGCGGCTTTTTGTTCGGCCAAAGTCGATTTTCCAGAACCTTGATGACCGCGGATTAAGATGAATTTTTGCATAGTGTTTCCTTATTCTTTTTCTCAGCTTGTCCTGAATCAATAGGCCGTCTGAAATATATTTCTACTTTTTTCAGACGGCCTTAGCTTCAGTTCACAGCTGCCAACGGCGTTTTCTCAATCTCATCTACCCAGAAACCTGTACCCATACCTCGTTCGGCAAAGGAACCAATCAGAGTGAATACTTGGTCGGAGAAGCCGCCGATGTTCAAGATATCGTGACGGTTTCGTGCTTGAGCCTTGGTGTAGGGCTGGATATCCAGGCAAACGAGTTTGGCTTCGGGACAACGTCGTTTCAGAATATCCCACTCTTTCATCAGGCTGGTTGTTGCGCCCCATTGCTGGCTGTCATCTGCCCAACTTTCGTTGTCTGACACAATGACGACCAAATCCACGTCGGCTTTTTCACGGTTCAACAGGGCGAGCGGTGCGCTGCAAGCCGTTCCGCCGCCGCCGATATTGGCGAGTTTTTCGGCGTTGGTCATGATGCTGTCGCGCGGGTTGAGCTTGACGTTTACCGTGATTTGTTCAAACGGTATCACGCGGGCTTGCGGATTGGTGCGCAACATGGCGGCGGATACGAGCGCGGCAATGTCGATACAGCGGGTTTTGGTGGACACACTGCCGCGATAGCCGGTAGCTGGACTGTGCATGGAACCGGATACGTCCGGACAAACCACGACTTTGCCTTGGATTGCCGGTACGTTTTGTACGGCGGTTTCCATCGCATCTTGCAGGGCTTCGCGGATTTCAAACGGCATCTGGTCAGATGTCGCCTGATACGCGGTCAGCAACTGATAAGGTAACACGCGGGCGCGGGCAATGGCGGTTTCATCACGCAGTTTTTCTGCCACCATTTTGATGTTTTTGCTTTTCTCAAACACTTCGTGGCGCAGGAAAGTGTTCAGGTTTTGACGAACCTGCTGCCATGAGCCGTTGCGGGCGATTTGCGCCCAATCGCCGCTGTTCAAGTCTAAAGCAGTGAGCATTTGGAAAGGAACGTTGGGCAATTCGCCTTGGCGGCTTTGTTTGTAGTCTTCAAAAGCGCGGGTAATGGGTGGCAATGCTTCGCGGTCGTACGGTTTACCGATCAGCCATGCAAACCATGCGGCACGCCATGCTTCACGCGGTTTTGGGTGCACCATTTTAACCACGTCTGCCAGCGACGGCGAATTGCCGACGGCGGCGTTCAACAGTTGTTTTTCGGTGGCGGTCAAAAGCCAAGTTTGCATCAGCTTTTTCGGACGGTTGCCGAAAGATTTTCTGCCGACTGCGCCGCTGCGGATAATTTGTGCGAAGTTACGCAACATTTTACCGTTGTCCACTACTTGGTCGAATACGCGGGCGAGCATGTTCACATCCTTTTGCGCCAACACGGCAAGCAACAGTGCAGGCATATCTTTCATAAAACCTTTTTGACGGGCATATACGGCAGTTTTGGCGATAAACTCGGCATCCAGGCTTTCTGCCAATTTCAACACTTGGTCAAGCTGACTTTGGGCATCGGCATAGTAGGTATTGTTCAAACAACCGGTAGCGGCAAGCTGTGCCAGCTGTTGTTTGGACGTCAGCGTGTAGGCGATGCCGCCGGCTTCATTATAGGTATCGGTTTTAGTCAAACGGTTTTTAATAGATTGAAACAAGGTAGTATTAGCCATTTTCATTTTCTTTCATATTGTTGGTTTGAGGCCGTCTGAACTTGTTTTAGCTTTGTTTTTCAGACGGCCTTGAATGGGTGGCAGTGTGGCGGCTAAAGATGAAGAGAAGCGTTTTTAACTGAAAGCTAATGTATTCTCTTCCGGGCATCCGCCTACTGCCGTAGGGCGACTAGTTTTATTAGGATCATTCAGGTTTTTAGCAGAAAAGGAATGTAATCCTAATGGCATTCGCCCATAAGGGGGGGGGGTACATTGGGCAACAAAGAGTGGAGAAATTTTTACGCGCTCTATCCTCTGAGCTACTCTGCCATAGTTGGCGGCAGAGACGGGACTCGAACCCGCGACCTCGAGCGTTACAGGCTGTAATTCCTCCGGCATTTGCCGTCTGTACCGAAAACGGTTTTTATATCAGCCTGTCTGAATATTTCAGACGGCCTCGAATGGGGGCAGCGTAGCGGATAAACATGAAGAGAAACGGTTTTAATTTACTCTCTTCAAGCATCAGCCTACTGCCGTATAAAGTAATATGGCACGCAACAAGTTTTTCAGGGAAACATGCCTTCGCTCTACCAGCTGAGCTACTCTGCTATTTTGGATAACAGAGGCAGGACTCGAACCTGCGACACAAGGGTATCCATGTTGTAGTTTCCCTAGGCATTTGCCTGCCATATTGGAAAAGGGTGGGCGACTAAATAAACAAGACGTTCAACGTCTATCAGACGAGACAGGATTCGAACCTGTTAATCCAAATGTAGTCTTGTTGGCATTCGCCCTGTAACCACACAGCAACTAAATTTACGGAAAATTTTTCTCCGGTAACTGTATTTCCCGAAGCATCTTCTGTATCGTTACATTTACAACACAGCCAACAGCGTGCCAAGAATAAAATTTTTATAAAATAATTTTTAATTAATTGAATATAAAGAAAATATATTTTGAAGTAGCTTTTGTCAGTAAGAAGCGTAAAATAATAAAAAATATATTTATAGATAGTTGTATAGAAAATAAAATATATAAGGATATATGATGCGATTCGATGATTTGGACAAACGCTTGCGACAATACGAAACCGCTTATGATTTTTGCGTACCACAGGAAAATTTTATTGTTGTTCGCTTAGACGGGCGCGGTTTTACACGACTAACCAAGGAAATTTGGCAGTTTGAAGCCCCGTTCGACATTCGTTTCCGCGACCTGATGGCGCACACCGTCCGTCATTTGATGAAATGTGGCTTCAATGTGGCGTACGGCTATTCGGAAAGCGATGAAATTTCACTATTGCTGCGTCGAGACGACGATACGTTCAAACGCAAAACGCGCAAAATCATTTCGGTATTGGCTGGTGAAGCCAGCGCCGCCTTTTCTGTGGCGCACGGGCAGACCGCCGCTTTTGATGCCAGAGTTTGCGTTTTGCCGAACGAAAAACTGGTGGTTGATTATTTCCGTTGGCGGCACGAAGACTCATACCGCAACGCGCTCAACGCCCACTGCTATTGGATGCTGCGCAAGAAAGGAGAAAGCGTGTCCCGCGCTACAGATGCCGTCAGCGGCCTAAAACGCGTGCAAAAGCACGATTTGTTATTTGAAAACAATATTAATTTCAACGAACTGCCTGCGTGGCAGAAACATGGCTTCGGTGTGTATTTTCAGACGGCCTTAAAAGAAGGTTTTAATCCGAAAACTGACGAAACCGTACAAGTAAAACGCCAAATCCTGCATACAGATTTCGAGCTGCCGTTGGGCGATGATTACGGCGCATTTGTCTTGGAAAGAATTGTTTAAATTGTTTAGAGGTCATCTAAAAATGAATACTGCCCCTAAAAAACAAGTTGCCATCAGCTTTCTCGGCACGGTGTTGGACAGCGGTTTCGGTCAGGGCCGTTGGTTGAAGTGGCGACCGAATGTCGCCATGAATCAGCGTCAGGATTTTCATCTTGACCGTATGGAGCTGTTTTATGCGGAGAAATACAGCGAGCTGGCGGATCATGTAAAAGCCGATATTCAGCAGGTGTCGCCCCACACAGTCGTCAATCTTGTGCCTATGGAGCTGGCAAACCCGTGGGATTTTTCCGAAGTTTATACCAAGCTGCACGATTGGGCGGCGAGCTATCCATTTGATACAGAAGAAGAAACCTATCTCACCCACATCACGACAGGTACACACGTTGCCCAAATCTGCCTGTTCTTATTGGTGGAATCGCGTCAAATCCCCGGCGTACTGTTACAAACCGCTCCACCCAAAAACCAAAGACGCAGTATGGAGGACGGCAATGTCGGTAGTTATGAAATCATCGATTTGGACTTGGCTCGTTATGACGTACTGGCAGAACGCCTTGCCGCTGTGCGCGATGACGCAGTGCGCTACCTGAAAAGCGGCATCTCCACCCAAAACGCCGCCTTCAACCGCATGATTGCGGAAATCGAACAAGTCGCTCTCCATTCCCCGTCACCGATTCTGCTCTCCGGCCCTACCGGCGCGGGCAAATCGATGCTGGCACGCAGGATTTTCGAATTGAAAAAAGCGCGCCATCTGATTAAAGGCACATTTATCGATGTAAACTGCGCCACCCTTCGCGGCGACGGCGCGGCATCTGCCCTGTTCGGCCACAAAAAAGGCGCCTTTACCGGCGCCGCAGAAAAACGTGAAGGCTATCTAAAAACTGCCGACGGCGGCGTATTGTTTTTAGACGAAATCGGAGAATTAGGCTTAGACGAGCAAGCCATGTTGCTCAAAGCCATTGAAGAAAAACACTTTTATCCTGTCGGCAGCGACAGCGAAGTTAAAAGCGACTTCCAGCTCATCGCCGGCACCAACCGCGACCTGCGCCACGAAATCCGTGCCGGACGCTTCCGTGAAGACCTGTTCGCCCGCATCAACATCTGGAATTACCCACTGCCCGCACTCGCCAACCGTCGCGAAGACATCGAGCCCAACGTCGAACACCAGCTCGCCCTAGCCTCGCAAGAACTCGGCCGAACCACCCGCTTCAACAAAGAAGCCCTGGCCGCCTACCTTGACTTTGCCCACTCCAACCAAGCACCATGGCGCGGCAACTTCCGCGACCTCGCCGCCAGCATCATGCGCCTGGCCACACTCGCGCCACAAGGCAGGATACAGGTAGAACAAGTCCAAGCTGAAATCGAACGCCTCAAATGGCTATGGTCGGAAGAACCCTTTTCAGACGGCCTCCTACATAAAAGGCCGTCTGAAAAAGCACAAGACTATCCCGATAAAATCGATTGGGACACATTGGATTTATTCGACAAGCTACAACTGCAACACGTCATCGACGAATGCCGCAAACACCCCAACATGGCCGCCGCCGGCCGTGCATTGTTCAACGTCTCCCGAACAGAAAGGGCAAAAGTCAATGACAGCGACCGATTGAGGAAATATTTACAGCGATTTGGATTGGAATGGGGAGATATTTAAGTAGAGTGAGCAAGGAGGTTTTGCAAAGGCCTCCTCATGCTGATTCCAGGAAGTAGCTTATTATTATTTATAAAAATAAAAGGCATCAATCTGATGCCTTTTATTTTCGTTAACATGAAAATTAACATTCATACCAACATTTGGTTGACTCACGAATTACTTCTTTGGTTTACTTCAAAAATGCCGCATGATAGGCAATATGCTCACCAATAAAACTGGCGATGAAGTAATAGCTATGATCATAGCCTTTGTGGAAGCGCACATCGGCCGGTTGATTTGCCGCACGACAGGTTTCGATAAAATCTTCGGTACGCAATTGTGTTGGCAAAAACTCATCTTCCAAGCCCTGATCAATGCGCATACCTTGTACTTTATAGCCTTGTTGAATGAGCAAGCTCGCATCATATTGCTGCCATTTTTCTCGATCCTTTCCTAAATAGGCAGAAAAGGCTTTTTCTCCCCAAGGCACAAGGCTTGGCGACAAAATAGGCGAAAAGGCAGAAACACTTTGATAACGTTCCCAGTTTCGCAGCGCCAATACCAATGCACCGTGTCCGCCCATTGAATGCCCCATAATGGAACGTTTACCATTGGTAGGAAATTTTTCCTCAATCAGACTAGGCAACTCATTCAAAATATAATCATACATTTGATAATTCGTCGCCCAAGGCTGCTCGGTCGCATTAAGATAAAAGCCCGCACCCTGCCCTAAATCGTAAGCAGCATCGTTCGGCACTTGCTCTCCGCGAGGACTGGTATCAGGAGCAACCACAATCACTTGATGTTTTGCCGCATAACGTTGAAAACCTGATTTGGTAATGAAATTTTGTTCCGTACACGTCAAGCCGGAAAGCCAATAAATCACACCAAGCGATCGATTCTCCTGATTATCCGGCAAATAGACGGCAAATTTCATTTCGCATTGAAGCGTTTGGGCATGGTGTGCCCAAACTTGTTGCGAACCACCAAAAATTTGATGTTGTTCAATCAGTTTCATCGCGTACCTTAGTAATGAATAACAGCGCGGATCGATTTACCTTCATGCATTAACTCAAAGGCTTCATTGATTTGATCAAGTGTCATTGTGTGGGTCACAAATGGTTCTAACTCGATGTCGCCTTTCATTGAGTCTTCCACCATTTTCGGAAGTTCAGAGCGGCCTTTCACACCACCAAATGCCGTGCCTTTCCAAACACGACCAGTGACCAACTGGAACGGACGAGTTGAAATTTCTTGTCCTACACCTGCTACGCCGATGATAATGGATTGTCCCCAACCACGGTGTGCACTTTCTAATGCCTGACGCATTACGTTTACGTTGCCGATACATTCAAAGGTGTGGTCAATACCCCATTTATTGATGTCTAACAACACATCTTTGATCGGTTTATCGTAATCGTTCGGGTTCAAACAATCAGTTGCACCGAAATGTTTTGCCAACTCGAATTTTGCGGGATTGGTATCAATGACGATAATACGACCCGCTTTGGCTTGACGCGCACCTTGCACGACAGCTAAACCAATCGCCCCCAAGCCAAACACGGCAACAGAGTCGCCTTCTTGTACTTTTGCTGTGTTATGCACCGCACCAATACCTGTGGTAACGCCACAGCCGAGTAAACATACTTGTTCGTGGTTCGCTTCTGGGTTGATTTTCGCCAGTGAAACTTCTGCAACAACAGAGTATTCACTGAAAGTCGAACAGCCCATATAGTGATAGATCGGCTGGCCTTGATAAGAAAAACGCGTCGTGCCGTCCGGCATTAAACCTTTACCTTGTGTATCACGCACTGAGACGCATAAGTTGGTTTTACCTGAACGACAAAACTCACATTCGCCACATTCAGCGGTATAAAGAGGAATGACGTGATCACCCGGTTTTACGCTTGACACACCTTCACCCACAGCAACAACCACACCCGCACCTTCATGCCCAAGCACCACAGGAAATACTCCTTCAGGATCGCTTCCTGATAACGTAAATGCATCAGTATGGCACACGCCCGTGTGAGTATTACGAATTAATACCTCGCCTTTGCGTGGCATTTCTACGTCGATTTCCACAATTTGTAAGGGTTGATTTGGAGCGAATGCCACCGCTGCACGAGATTTGATGGTTGAATTGGTTTGTTTATTTTCCATTATTTTTGCCTTTTAATTCATTAATTAAAGTTATCTAGCCCAAGAAAGAGAACAACAGCTTATACTTTGGAATTCACTATAAAGCAAGCATTTTTGCAATTTTGGCTCCGGCAGTAGCATGATCAACTGAAGGACCGCCATGCAATCGGCGATTAAAAGCTCCCGAATATTTCCCTAAATCGTGAAACTGTCCCTTCTGACAGGCCATTTCCTGCGCACCGAATACCCGAAGCAAACGCTGTCGCCATTTCGCCAACATTGACTGAATAGCTTTGCAAGGTTTGCCAATGTTCGTAAGGTAAGAGATTACCAAGTTTATCTTGCGCGGAATGGGCGTAGTAAATTAGGGGTTTCATGTTGAAATTCTAAAAAATTCAGACTGATATCATGCAATGATAATATGATATTAAATTTAATATGCAAATAGAAAAAATGCCGTCTGAAACTTTTTCAGACGGCATTGTTATTTATTAACCTTTATAACTTGCTTCTAATATCCTCTACTGCTTTCACTAAAGCCTCGGAAAGCGAAGGATCAAAAGAAGAGTGGCCTGCTTGGACGATTCTCAATTCCGCTTCAGGGAAGGCTTGCGAGAGTTCCCATGCGCTTTGCATCGGGGTGCATAGGTCGTAGCGGCCTTGGACGATGATGGTTGGGACATGGCGGATTTTGTCGATGTTTTGCCTAAAGGTAGCTAATTTTTACTGATAACCTTTAAACTTTAGTCCCAATCCACAACTTTTTTATCAAGTACGATCTGCATTAGACAGACTGTTTTTCAAACCTTAAAAAGTCCGCTAATTTTTTTGATTCAGCAACTTCATCATGCGGAATCATCACATAACGCCAAAACTTACCATTGTGCCGCAACGCATAATCTGTAGCATGTTTGCACCATTCAAAAGCTGCATCAGCTTTTGCCAAAACTTCAGGATCTTTTAAATCTTTACCTGCTTTAGTTTCAACAAGCCAGATAGAATCCTCGGTTTCTACAACAAAATCAGGGATATACTCTTTAGAATCGAAACCTGATTTCCAGTAAATCTGGAATTGGCCTTGGGCAGGTTTGAACCATTTTTGCGCGTCTCGTTCCAGAATCACAGCAAAACGGCGTTCAGTATCAGAGTCGAATTTTTGTAAGGGATACAGACATTTGGAAAAGCTGCCAAACAGCATTTGCTTAATACGGCTGACATTTTTTGGTGTTTGTCGCACAGAATGAATCGGTTCATCAGCTGAAACAGTATAGTTGCATGGTTTGAGCGTACTAAATCCTTGGCTAACTCGAGCTTCATAGCTCGCCGCTTTTTCCCAAAAATGCTCCATCATTTGCGCATGGATTTCACGGGCAATCAGACGACGCTCTTTATCCAACACACTTAAAATTTCCTCTTCGGATAAATAAGTGCGCAGGTGCGCAACCATCTGGCCTGCCAAATCATAAAGCAAGTCTGCTTGGGTAAAATAGTCGATATCGTCGAAATCCATCAGCGAAAAAACAATATAGTCTTCAGGGCGTTTTTCCTTCATACCCAATTCAGCAGACAGGCTACTTTGTTCGTTGGTGTGCAGATTATGAATAGTGATTTCACGTTCACTCGGTTGTAGATGGAGGCTACTTAAATCGAGTTTAAACGGATGGAATCCCGTGCTAACCTCCCCGCTGGGTACAACTGTAATTCTAGGAATATCGATGGTTTGATTCACCATTGTTTCTGTGGTTTTAGCAACAATCTCGACTATATCCAGCTCATCCACTAGCAATTCCCCTTGAGCCGGTTGTAATGCCGTCTGAACTTCTTGAACGATTTTTTTGCGGATTTCCGCTGTCAATAAGGCTTGGGAAGTTGGTGCTTCACTTGGACGGGAAGCATATTTTGCCGCAGCTTCCATTACTGTACGGGCAATGCGTTTTTCAGTTTCAGTTTTAAAAACAGGCTGATAATCGACGGAAGAATTAGCTTCTGAAATACCTTGTTTTGTATTTTCAGACAATGTTTCCGCCAATCCCAATTTCGTTTCCACACCGCTATATACCTGCACGCTGACTTTTTTATCGTCAGCACTCGGTGCATCCAAAATTACCTGTTTCAATTTCAGCACTGAATCACCTTTATTAGCTTCATCGATGATTTCCTGAAAGCGGTCGTGGGCGATAATGTTCAATCTATCCACTACTTCCACTCCCGTACGTTTGCCGTAAGGCAGACGCAAACCGCGTCCGATAGATTGTTCGATCAGTGTTCTAGCATTGGCAGCGCGCAGCGGTACGATGGTATAAAGATTGGTAACGTCCCAGCCCTCTTTGAGCATATTGACATGAATCACGATTTCCGTCGGCTCATCCACGCTCTCCACCGCTAAAAGTCGTTCAATCATTTCTTCTTCGTCTTTGCCTGATTTACTCGAATCCACCTGAATCACTTTGCCCTGATAACGCCCGTTATAAAAGTTGTCCGATTCCAGTAAGGACAATAATTGCGCCGCGTGCGTAGTATCGCGGGCAATCACCAGCATAAAAGGCTTCACCACGGCAACATTATTTTCCCGAGCATAAGTTATAAGCTCGACCTTGGTGTTTTCATGTACACGCACACCGTCTTCTAACTTGATTTTCTCAATTTCTTCGGGCGTATAATTTTTCGCATCAAAATTGCGCTGCGTAACCACCGCAGGCATTTTGACAAAACCATCGTCCATTGCCCGAGCCAAAGGATAATCTACAATCACGTTTTTGAATGGAATCGGCGCTTTGGTCGATTCCACAAATGGTGTGGCAGTTAACTCTAAGCCAAAAAGCGGATTTAGCTCATTAATTGCCCGCATCCCTGCCTGTGCTCGATAACGGTGTGATTCATCCATCAGCAACACTAAATCAGGCAGATTCGCCAGATAATTGAAATAACTGTCGCCCAGCACTTCACGCATCCGCTTGATTTTTGGTTCTTTACCGCCGCGCACCTCGCTGTTGATCTTCGAAATATTGAATACATTAATGGTAATTTCACTAAAAAGATTATCCATTCCCATGCTCAAATTCTGTTGTTCATAGTTGTCACCGCTAATCAGTTTAGGTGGATTCACTGCAAATTCACTGATGCCTTTAAACACATATTTCGGCGTATTCGGTGTAAAGTCGGCAATCAGCTTGTTATAAATCGTCAGGTTCGGTGCAAGTACAAAAAAATTATTGATACCGTGTGCCAAATGTAGATAGGCGATAAATGCCCCCATTAGGCGGGTTTTCCCCACCCCTGTTGCCAAAGCAAAGCACAATGACGGAAATTCCCGCTCAAAATCTGCCAAAGTGGGAAACTTGGCTTTTAATGTATTCAATACAGCAACCACATCTCGGTCTTTTTGTGCCATTTCCGGTGCAGCATCCAATGCCTGCTTTAACTTCGCCAAACTTTCTGCTTGCGGTGCACGCAAAGATAAACGTCCGTTAATGTAATTTTGAGTTTTGATGCTCATAATTTAATCTCTTGTTTTAATCTTTTATATTAATAGTTATTCAAACTTTTCAAGTAACTTAAACGCTTATTGGGCTGAGTTACCAGTTAGGATATTGACATAATAAAACCTCAAAATTTAAGAATTTTCCTGAGATATTGCCTGCACAGGTATTATTCCTCACTATCCATTCCATCAAACAATCCGCCCTGATTTTCGACCGCACTTTTGCGTTTCACGGGTTTGGTTTTGGCAGTGGGTTGGTTTTCAGACGGCCTTTGTTCCGTTTCTTCTTCTGCCATCGGGAGATTGGCAACGTTCAAGCTGTAATCATCGTGTCCCCATTCGCAGCGTTTCAAAATCATTTTTGGGATTTTTTTTAAGGAAAGATTCGGGAAACGCTCTGCCGCCTGTTCTGCTGTAATCCCACGCCAAGCGGAGCAGCAGATTAGCAGGCTGCGACCTGCTCCAACCTCGTCTGAAAGCACTTGCAACTGTTCAACAGATAGGCTTTGGGTGGTAACATAGATAAAATCGTTTTCGCTGGAATAACCATGTTGCCACCAAAGGTTTTCAGACGGCATATAAGTAAAGCCTTCCAGCTTCGCCAAGGCTTCCGCCAGCATTTCAGGGTTGTAGTCGGGATTGATGATTTGATTGCCCCATTTGTCGTTGACAATTAATGTCGGCGCAAGGTGGAAATAGCGGAATCCGCCGCCTCCCTGCCAGTTCACCGCTTTGGAAATGCCGCCCTGATCTTCGCCGTCTATCACTTTTTGCAGGCGTGGGATAATGTGCGTATGACAATGCTCACCCAACTCCACCATAATCCAACGCCGTCCCATTTTATGGGCAACTGCGCCGGTGGTGCCGCTGCCGGCAAAAGAATCTAGGACGAGATCGCCGGGATTGGTTGCAATATGTAGTACTCGTTCAATTAATCCTTCTGGTTTTGGATTATCAAAAACAGGTATATTAGGCAAAAGCTGTAACAGTCCCTTTTTGGCTTCATCATTCGTTCCAACTTCTTTTGCAGTCCAAATTGTTTCAGGAGTTAGGCCTTTATTCTCATAATCTCGAAGAAATTTCTTAACTCTTGGCGCATTATTTCCATCCAAACCAAACCAAATATTACCAGCTAAGACTTCTTGTTCCATCTTTTCTTTTGTGTATAACCAACAACGTCCTTTAGGTGGATCAATCTCTCTTCCCGATGGTAAAGTTAGTGTATAAAACTGACTTGATGTAGCATGTCCTGCTTGCGCATTGGCTGAAACTGATTGCCAAGGTCCTCTAGGATCATTATCTGGATTTTTATAACGACTAAGAACTTCTTGATTAAGCCCTAGAGGGTTTCTTGTTTTTTCAAAACTAGCTTTATTTTTACTATAAATTAGTAGATGATCATGATTAAAAGAAAATACCCTACGATTTTCTCTTGATGTTCTTTTCTCCCAAACACCATTCGCTACAAAATTCCCCCGACCGAACACTTCATCACATAACACTTTCAAATAATGCGCTTCGTTGTCGTCAATGGTAATCCACAGCGAACCGTCATCTGAAAGCAGGCGTTTGATAATCTCCAAACGGTCTCGCATCAGCCCCAGCCAAATAGAATGCTCCAGCCCGTCGTCGTAATGGGTAAAGGCACTGCCTGTGTTGTACGGCGGATCGATAAACACACATTTCACCTCACCCGTAAATTCCTGCTCTAAAGCTTTAAGCGCAAGCAGGTTGTCACCAAAAATCAATCGGTTGTCAAACGCCGCCGATTCTGATCGCACTTTGGCATGATAGGATTTTTCAGGGTCTTCCAGTAATATCCGCGCTTCTAACTTCGGACGTTTATGTTTGCCTATCCAGGTGAGTTCTAGTTTTTGTTTGGTCATACTATTTCCTAACTCGGTTTCTTTAGTGGGTGTAGCCGGCGTGTATCTCCACCATTTTTCCAATAACTTCCAGTATCTTTATTTGGCCATCCATAATCCGGACAAATTAAAGCATCACATAATTGCTCAACTAATTTTGCAAATCTTAATCCATCTTGGGGATAAAGATTAAACGAAAGTTCATTGAAATGTGCGCCAATAACATTTCGTGTTTGAGCAATTTGTTGTATCTCTTTTAAAATTTCACCAATTTGAATTTCTTCATTATTTTGTTCGCTTATTTTTTCAACCTTCAGCTCTCTTAGTAATTTACCATTTACAGCTCCCAATAAATCACTTAGTACATAAGTATTTCCTACTTTTCTTGGAACTGCACAAGCATATTTTATAGTCAGGAAATCCAGCAAAGCCTCTAAAATAACACCTGCTTTCCCTGTAATAGATTGTATGTCTGGATCAGAATCAGCGAGTAAATTTTTTAGCCGAACAATCTCTGTAATTGATCCAGTTAAAGCCATTCCATTATCCAACGACCAGTGTTTTAACTCTACAAATTGGCAACCTTGTTCAGGCTTTAAAATACCCCAGCGAAATTTCTCTCGCCAAGGTCGATAGTGTGTTGTAACGATAGTATGTTGGAATTTCTGGATTACATCATAAATCATGCCGATAACACGCTCTACATGGGGTTCATCTACACTACCCAATACATCATCTAAAACCAATATTTTTTGTTCTGGATTTTCACGTTCAGCTAAGGCTAAAAATACACAAAGTCCCAAAGTATCCAAATGAGAATCACTAAAATATGCTTGCGGAGGGGTATCTTGTTTTCCGCTGAATTCCATTGAAATATCTAAAGAACCTCTTTTTGCTGCATCTAATGCTAGGGTAATTTTATCTAAGCCTTCATTAGGATGAATTAACTCATAAAGTTCACCGACTCTTATTGAGATTGCCTCAAGAATATTGTCTGTATATTCCTTACGCTTACTCTCAATAATATCTAGTACTCTTTTCAATTTAGGTAATGTTATAGATAACTCGTTAACAATATTTTCATTATTTGCAAGATCATTTAATGAACGTCGTAATGTCTCTATAAAGTTCTTACTATCTATGCATCTATCCGCTTCTTTTCTCCAAGATTCTTTCTTATTGTATTCCGTAGTCCATTCTAACCATTGCGTTGGATCTTCAGGTGCTGGAAAAAATGGAAGATCTAGGTCTTGAATCTCAGATGTATTCAAACAGTAATTTTCTAATTTTTTAAAATCATCTCTTGTATTTTTTAAAAAATCCTCTAACTGTTGTTTCTTACTTTTTAGGGAAATTTCACTTCTCGAAACAGTTTGTTTTGCAGTATTCAATTTCCCAACCAGTCCATTTTCTTCAATCTGCCTATTTACATTCTCAACTAAATTACTTATATTTTCTGAACTTCCACAAAGTGGACATTTTTCCAAGGTATCATGTTTATGAAAATATTTTTGTGCAGCTTGAAGAATATCTATGATTTCTAAATAATTATTGGAAGCTGCTTCGCTTAACTTGGTTAGTGTAACCTGATCGTTAGCTAGTTTGGTTTCAGCATTCTCTATTTCGTTACAGATTTGTAGGTACTTTTCGTACCCTCCTTCAATTTTGTTCCAATAAGAAATTAAGGCATCAATATTATTTTTCTTTTTTTCAAGATGAGCTACGTCTTTTTTTACTTCATCTTTTGCCCACGAAATAACATCATGTATTGGACAATTTACTTGTTTCCAAAAATGTTCGATAGCATTTCTATTTTCACTTACACGTGTTATTGCAGTATCAAAATCTCGCTCCTTATTATTGATTAGTTTTCGTAATGTATTTTCTGATGTTTCAATTCCAGATACATCAATGAATTGACGAATTTCCTTATAGCGTTCTGCTGGTTGTGCAGCTATTAATCTTAATATCTCACTGCGGCGCAATACTGATACCTGTGGTCTTAATTCTTCAAAATCAACAGATACATTTTTCTTGTCTAAAGATAATATGCAGGTACCACTTGAAGTTTCTAATGAAACTTTGACATCTGAATGAGATTTCCCAACGGACGGCCAATATGTTTTTGTAGAAGAGCCAACGCCCCTATTTTCCAAAGAACCAATTTTACTATTCCCTAGTAAATCAAAAGCATCTGAAATTGTGGATTTCCCCGTACCATTTTCTCCATAAATGATCGTCAGTTTTTTGCCTTTTTCAAAATTCAGAACAAAAGGCGTTACAGAACCTCTAAGATTTTCAATAGATAAACTTTTTAATGAAATAGTGGACATTTTTATTCTCCAATTCCTATATTTGTTTTATCTATAGCTTTTTCTATAGCCAATAACCAATCTTCCTCTTTCATTGAACCTGTTGCAATTTTCTCTTGATAGCGTTCTAAATCAGTAGCTAAAAATAGCTTTTCTTCAATTAAAAAAGGAAAAATTAATTCGATTAATTCTTCATCTGGTGATTTCATCTTACCATTTCCTCGCATAATTAGTTTTTACTACAGATGAAATATAGGAATTAAGACCTATCCCTTGTACTGCTAAATTCTTCATCTGTTCTACTGCATATCTACCTGGTTTAACATATGTGTATAAATAGTTTCTATAACGCCCACTCTTAAATACAACATGAATAGAATCTTCAAAAATTTGATACGAAACGATATTAGAGCTTCTAGAAAGATTTTGATAAGGCTCCATTAAACCATCTCCCACTCAATAAAAAACATTTCTTCCTCTTCCACCTTCTGCTTCAAACTTTCTTCCAATTCTTCAATCAGCTGGTTGCGCTGCGCTTCAATTTCATCCTGTTTATCAAAAAGTTCTCGGCGTTGGCGGCTGCGTTTGTTTTCTAATTCACGCTGTTTTTTCTGCCAGCTTAGTTTTTCCTCCAAAGTGGCGGAAGTGGCGGCGGTGCGGCGGACTTCTTTAATTTCACGATCAGTTTCTTTAATCTCCTGTTCCAAACCTTGTTTTAAATCATCTGCCCAGTCGTCCAGTTTTTGCACTTCCTCCTCAAAATAACCCAAATTACGTTGGGTGGCTTGGTTTAATAGCGTTTGGCGGCGTTCAGCCATATTATCGGATAAGGTCGTCTGAAATCCGGTTTTTATTGTAGTTTCGGCAATACGTGCGGGCAGGCGCAGAAGTTTTTCTGGATCGTCAGCTTGTAAAACTTCACCATTTTCAGTTATGGCGGCAATAAGTATATGTTGTTCCATATCACCCAGTGCGCTGATGCTGATGAGTTTGGCAATAAGTTGTCCGCTTCGTCCGCGATAGGGTTCGAGTGTACTGATCCTGCCGTTATGCTCTTGATAATCAAAGATTAGACGTACTGGGGGACAATCGCGTTTTTTTGCGCAATCGATGATAGCTTGTGCCAAGGGATGGGTGATACGATAGAGATAGGCTTCGCCACTTTTTCGCGGCAGTTCATATCGTCCTGTTGGAATATCAAAGTTGTCTGAAATATTTTCAGGTCGCTTATTGAGTATAAAACCACCATCATAGAAGTCTGAACTGTCACCAAGTTCGCTTCGGGTTAACTCCATTAAGATTTTTTCGTATTTGTTGAGTGCTGCTTGGCTTTCTTCAGCACGAATACGTAGTCTTTCGCGGACTTCTTCATCAAAATTTTCCAGCAGGGTTTGACGGGCTTTCATCATGTTCTGGTTAATTTCGTCCGATAGTTCACTTTGCAGGCTATCAAAGGCAGTTTTGATGTCTTCTGGGTGGCGGCATTGGCGGTAGATTTCAGCAATGCGTCGTTCAATATCTACGCCGCTACCGATTGCCCCCAATACTTCGTCGCTGGCACCAAATACACCATCAAAAAGCTTAAATTTTTGCTCAAGCAATTCGTAAACACGTTGGTCGGCTTCATTGGTTTCATCGACAAAATTCACTACAACGACATCATGTTTTTGCCCATATCGGTGACAGCGTCCGATGCGCTGTTCGACACGCTGTGGATTCCAAGGCAGATCGTAATTGATAATGAGTGAGCAGAATTGTAGGTTAATGCCTTCTGCACCTGCTTCAGTGGCAATCATGATGGTGCCACGCTCTTTGAAATGCTCTACCAAAGCGGCACGGGTATCGGCAGTTTTGGAGCCAGTAATTTTATCGCTGCCTTCATGCCGCTTGAGCCAGTCTTTATAGATTTTTTGGGCTTGGGGATCACTGTTTGTACCATTGAATAACACGATACCGTCACCATTCTCGCCTGCGTAGTCGGTTTGGGCAAGACATTCTAAGAGATAGGCTTGGGTGCGTTTGGATTCGGTAAAAATAATGGCTTTTTGCGCCGCACCAAGTTCTTTCAATTTGGCAAAGGCTGTGGAAAGTGCGGTCAATAATGCGCGACTTTTTGCGTCTTCTCGGATGTTTTCGGCAAGTTGTTTGAAATGTTTAAGCTCTTCAATTTCATCGGCAATCGCTTGGTATTCATCAGCAGTCAGAATGTTCGATTCGCTTTCTTCTTCCCATTCTTCTGCAGTTTCATCTAAGCTTTCATAATCTTCGTCCAGAGTTTCGACCAAGTCTTGCGTGCTTGATTCTTCCAATACGCCTTGTAGGCGTTTGGTCATAGTATCCAGCGCACCTGCAATAGCACGGCTACTAGAGGCTAAAAGTTTCCACAACACTAGGGAAATAAGCTGTCGTTGTCCTTCTGGCATTGCTTGTAGATTTGGACGGCGCAGGTATTCGGCAACCAAATGAGAAAATTCTCGTTCTTGGTCGGATGGAGTAAATTTTTGCAGGATGGCAAGGCGATGAGTATAGGGAACATAAGCCTGTACTTGACGGCGTAAGGTACGTCGGCAAACAGGGCTGAGTCGCTGGCGCAGATGAGATAAGGTCTGTTCTGTGGCCTTTGCACCGAATTGAGCACGAAAACTATCTAAGTCGCCAAAAACACGGTCATCTATCATGCTGACCAAGCCGTAAAGTTCAAGCAGAGAATTTTGCAAAGGAGTAGCTGTTAATAGGACTTTGCTGGATACGTTTTCTAAAGCTTCTTTTAAAGTTTTACCGATAACATTGTTTTTCTTATAAACATTGCGCAGACGATGAGCTTCATCTAATACAACCAAATCCCATCCAATTTGCTTAATATCATCCGCTTTCGATTTAGCAAATTGATAGGAGCAGATAACGGGATTTTCTTGACGAAAAGGGTTTTTACCTGCTTTTTTTATGGCATTGTAACTTTTAGCCTCCAAAATTATGCCCTGCAAGCCGAATTTTTCCTGTAACTCCTGATGCCATTGTTTGCGTAAGTTAGCAGGAGTAATAATCAGGATTTTACGTTTTCGCTCTGCCCAATGTTGCAATATCACCAAGCCTGCTTCGATGGTTTTTCCTAAACCTACTTCATCCGCCAAAATCACACCTTTTGACAACGGATTTTTGCAGGCAAACAAGGCAGCATCAACTTGATGCGGGTTTAAATCGACTTGGGCATCAACCAATGTTGTTGCTAACGAGTCCATACTTCCGCCCTCGGCTTGACGGGTTAAAAGCCAGGCATAATATTTGGATTGATGAGGTGTTAGATGAGATTGGGACATTGCCTTAATTTTCTCCAAATTTTCTTTTAAGCAATACGAAGAATATGGCTTTAAAAAGTAAAAATCAAATTAATATTCTATACATTAAAATTTATCTTAAAAAACCAAACACTCCTCTTTCAAAAACTCCGTATTCTCCCAAGAAATCCCTACCACTTCATCATACAAATCCAACCCAATTAGCGTATAAAAATGTTTATCAAATTTTTTCGTTAATCGCTTCTATGCGCCAGGGTGCTTTCGAGGATTTGGATGGTGTAGGGTTGCAGCTTGCGTAGCAGTCCACTAATGTGGCCGGCGTGGTGCAGGCTGCTAATGAGGTTTTCGGCCTCACCATCAAACGGAATAATCAGCGGCTGCATATGGCTTTCAATCATGCAGAATTTGTTAATAATAGTTTAAAAGGCCTTGTCTGACGTTACGGTGCATTTTCAGGATTTGTTTGTTATCCAGTTCTTTATCTTTTAGGTCGTAAAGTTCTTTGAAATAAGCAAAGACAATTTGGGTAAACAAGAGGACGTCTAAGAAACTATTGATGGAATCAGGTGCGTAAAGACAGTACATATGATGGCGCTGCAACAGTAGCATGATCAACTGAAGGGCTACCATACAATCGGCGATTAAAAGCTTCCGAATGTTTCCCTAAATCATGAAGCCGCCCCGTCTGGCAGGCAATTTCCTGTGCACCGAATACCCAAGCAAACTCCGCCGCCATTTCACCAACATTGACCGAATGGCTTTGCAAGGTTTGCCAATGTTCGTAAGGTAAGAGATTGCCGAGTTCGTCTTGCGCGGAATGGGCGTAGTAAATTAGAGGTTTCATATTAAAATTCTAAAAAATTCAAACTGATATCATGCAATGATAATATGATATTAAATTTAATATGCAAATAGAAAAAATGCCGTCTGAAACTTTTTCAGACGGCATTGTTATTTATTAACCTTTATAACTTGCTTCTAATATCCTCTACTGCTTTCACTAAAGCCTCGGAAAGCGAAGGATCAAAAGAAGAGTGGCCTGCTTGGACGATTCTCAATTCCGCTTCAGGGAAGGCTTGCGAGAGTTCCCATGCGCTTTGCATCGGGGTGCATAGGTCGTAGCGGCCTTGGACGATGATGGTTGGGATATGGCGGATTTTGTCGATGTTTGCCAAGATGGCTTTATCGCCCTGCAACCAGCCTTCGTTTACGAAGTAATGGTTTTCCATTCTTGCGATGGCAAGGGAGGCTTGCGGGTCTTCATCCACGTCTTTGGGTTCAAACTGAATAAGGTAGCTTTCCCAATCTGCCCATGATTTGGCTGCTTTGAGGCGCGTGGCTTCATCTTCGCTGAACAGCATTTCATGGTAGGCTTTGATTAGGGCTTGACGTTTGTTTTCGGCTACGGGGGCAATGAATTTTTGCCATTGAGCCGGATAAATTTGGCTGACGCCACCTGCTTCGTTCAGCCATGCCATTTCAGACGGCCTACACAGGAAAATACCGCGCAAAACTAATCCGCTGACGCGCTCGGGATGGGTTTCGGCATAAGTCAGCGACAAGGTGCTGCCCCATGAGCCGCCAAAGACTAACCATTTTTGAATGCCGAGCATTTCGCGTACTTTTTCAATATCGGCAACTAAGTCCCATGTGGTATTGTCTTCAATACAGGCATACGGTTTAGAGCGTCCGCAACCGCGTTGGTCGATAATGATGATGCGGAAATGCTCTGGATTGAAAAAGCCTCGACAGGCCGGTGATGCGCCTGCTCCGGGGCCGCCATGCAGGAAAATCACGGGATGGCCATCAGGATTTCCTGATTCTTCCCAGTAGATTTCATGAATGTCGGATACGCGTAAAAGGCCGCTATTTCGTGGTTCTTGAATCGGATGCATGAGCTTTCTCCTTTGTCTGATGAATATGTTGATTGTAACACTTTACCTGCTGATTTTTCAGACGGCCTACATAGGTTTATCGCGACAAATGGCGTAAAATAGCACTTTTTTGACAGGATTATTTATGGCTGACAACAAACAAACCCATGCCGCACCCGAAGGACAACTTTTATTGCGTACGGTAGCCATGCCGCGCGATACCAACCCTAATCAGGATATCTTCGGCGGCTGGATTATGTCGCAAATGGATCTGGGCGGCGGTATTTTGGCGGCAGAAATCGCACAGGGACGAATTGTAACCGTGGCCGTTCAAGAAATGAATTTCATCAGACCGGTAAAGGTCGGCAACGTCGTGTGCTGCTACGGTCATTGCGTCCGTGTAGGCAATACTTCTTTGCAACTGAAAATCGAAGTATGGGTTAAGACTTTGATGAACGATATGGTAACGGAAGACCGCCAACTGGTCACCGAAGCCGTGTTCACTTACGTTGCCATCGATGCACAAGGCAATCCGCGCCCTATTCCTCGCGAGGGCAATGCAAAGCTGGCTCATTTGTAAGTTTAAAAAATCAAAAAAAGGCCGTCTGAAACCTCAACGTTCAGACGGCCTTTTTTAATACAGAGGCAAAATGTAATAATATTTCTTTTGAGCCAAAACAAGGCGAAGTATCTGTTTTTTAGGTTTAATTCAGGCTGATTGATAAAACAAAGACCGTACACCGGCTCCTTATAACACTGCCCTACCGCGACAGTTTGCGCCACTTTTGAAACGGCGTTCCCTCCTCAACCTACTTTAAGGAACATCATGGCTTCGCGCGATTTATACCCACAGGAAATTTTACAGGTTGTTCTCGACAAAAGCTGCGCCAAAGCACAATCCAGCATCCCCACACTGGCAATTTTGAGCGTTTTAGCCGGCGGATACATCGGCTTCGGATATCTTGCCTATTTAAAAGTAGTCAGCGGCATTCCGCACGAATGGGGCGGTTTTGCCACTTTACTCGGCGCCGCCGTGTTCCCAATCGCCTTGATTTGTATCCTGCTTGGCGGAGGCGAGCTGGTAACCAGCAACATGATGATCATGTCTTTAGGCAGATTGGCCGGACGGATTTCCTCCAAAATGCTGCTGCGCAACTGGGTTATCGTCTGCATAGGCAATTTGGTAGGCACGTTGGCAATGGCTTTTTTCCTCGGATACTATGTCGGCATGATTGAAGGCAGCATGGCAGAAAAAACCATTGCCGTGGCGGAAGCAAAAGTCCATATGGATTTCGGCCGCGCTTTCGTATCGGCGGTCGCATGTAACTGGATGGTCTGCATGGGCGCGTGGTTGCACTTTGCCGCTAAAAATACAACCGGACGAATGCTGGCCATTTGGTTCCCCGTCATGATTTTCGTATTAAACGGCTTCCAACACCTTGTCGCCAATATGTTCGTTATCCCCGCAGGTATTTTGGCAGGCGCAAACATCACATGGGGCCAGTTTTTCTTCAATATGATTCCCGTATTCCTAGGTAATGTCGTCGGTGGCGCATCCTTTGTCGGCGCGTCTTATCTTTATACTTATAAAGACACGCTGAAAGATAGTGCCGAATAGTTCTGCTTTATAAGCAACAAAACCTGCTTCTTAAGCAGTTTTTTTCAGACGGCATTGGTATTAAGTTTTAAAATCCATTCGGAAACATTATTCAGATAAATTATCCAAACGAAAAAAGAGCCGTTTCAAAAAAACGGCTCTTTCCAATTCTTTGGTCGGAGTGAAAGGATTCGAACCTTCGACCCCTTGCACCCCATGCAAGTGCGCTACCAGACTGCGCCACACTCCGACTCGATAAGCCGTGAATTTTAGTTTCAAACGCTGATTTTGACAAGTGCTTTTTAAAAAGGGAAATTTACTCGTTTGAAAACATTTGAATTATTTGTAAACAAAAAAAGGCCGTCTGAAATCGTTCAGACAGCCTTTGATTATTCGGTCAAATATCAAGCTTCAACCGGAATAATACCGATTTTGGCCTGCCATTGTTTTGGCGCAATGGCGTGAATCGATTCGCCGTTGCTATCTACCGCAACGGTAACAGGCATGTCTTTGACTTCAAATTCGTAAATCGCTTCCATACCCAATTCTGGGAACGCTAAGACTTTAGACGCTTTAATGGCTTTGGCAACCAGATATGCCGCGCCGCCGACAGCCATCAGGTAAACGGCTTTGTTATCGGCAATGGCTTGGCAAGTTGCTGCGCCGCGTTCGGATTTGCCGATCATACCCAAGAGGCCGGTTTGTTCCAGCATTTGGCGGGTGAATTTATCCATACGGGTGGAAGTAGTCGGACCGGCCGGGCCAACAACTTCGTCACGGACTGGATCAACCGGGCCAACGTAGTAAATCAGTTTGTTGGTGAAATCTACAGGCAATTCTTCGCCTTTGTTGAGCATATCAACCAAACGTTTGTGCGCGGCATCGCGGCCGGTCAGGATTTTACCGTTCAGCAACAATACGTCGCCGGTTTTCCATGTGGCCACTTCTTCTTTAGTCAGGTTGTTGACATCGACACGTTTGCCGTTGTCCGGGCTGTAAGTCAGATCCGGCCAGTCTTCCAAAGACGGGGCTTCCAGTTTGGCCGGGCCTGAGCCGTCCAATTCAAATTCGATGTGGCGGGTAGCCGCACAGTTTGGAATCATGGCAATCGGTTTGGAAGCCGCGTGGGTTGGGTAGTCAAGGATTTTGACATCCAGCACGGTGCTCAAACCGCCCAAACCTTGTGCGCCGATGCCCAAGGCATTTACTTTTTTGTAGAGTTCCAAGCGCAGGGCTTCGGTAGTAGTTAATTCTGCACCGGAATCGGCTTTTTCTTTGAGCTCCTGAATATCGATATGGCTCATCAGGCTTTCTTTGGCCATCAATACTGCTTTTTCAGGCGTACCGCCGATACCGATACCTAAGATGCCCGGAGGACACCAGCCTGCACCCATTTGAGGAACGGTTTTCAATACCCAATCAACGATATTGTCTGAAGGGTTGAGCATGGCAACTTTGGTTTTGTTTTCAGAACCACCGCCTTTGGCTGCGCAAGTGACTTCGACTTTGTCGCCTTTCACGATTTCCATATGTACAACGGCAGGGGTGTTGTCTTTGGTATTTTGACGTTTGCCAGCCGGGTCGGCCAACACTGAGGCGCGCAGTTTGTTGTCAGGATAGGTGTATGCACGGCGTACGCCTTCGTTAACCATTTCCTGTACGCTCATCTCAGCATCCCACTGTACATCCATGCCCACTTTCAAGAATACGGTCGCAATACCGGTATCCTGACAAATCGGACGATGGCCTTCTGCACACATACGGCTATTGACCAAAATCTGCGCCATCGCATCTTTGGCTGCAGGGTTTTCTTCTTTTTGATAAGCCTTATACAAAGCCTGAATGTAGTCTTTAGGATGGTAGTAGCTGATGAATTGGAAAGCATCGAAAATACTTTGGATAAAGTCTTCTTGCTTGATGACGGTCATGATTGTGTTCCTTTTCGGAGTCATGGTAGGGAGGATTTGTTTATTTCTTTAAGAGACCGATTTTTCAGACGGCCTTCAATAGTGTAATAGTGCTTTCAAATGAATGACCCAGACAATATCATTTTCATACCCTATTGATTTAAATGAAATTTAATATCGCATTAAATCACTTGGTTATTGATAATCTATATCCACTGACTATTCACTTACATGGAAATAAAATTACATTATTTTTTAAATGATAATCTTATTTCAAGGCCGTCTGAAAATATTTGTCTTAAGTATCTGAGGAAGAAATTTAGTAGCTTGTATTTTAAAAGGAAATATCCAAATTTCAAACAGCCTTTCTTATTTTCCAATACAATACACAATTGTAAAATTCGTGTCATTTTCTCCCTCAATCTTCTTGACTGATATCAAACTTGTTTGATTTTCTGAAATTTTATAACAGTCTTTTCACTTACTTACGCAACAAAATATTATTCAATATATACAACAATCTATGCAAAATCACCTAATATATAACAATGATTTTTACTAGCAAATAGACGAATATTTTAAATATTTATACTAAAAAGTAATTTTATTTTATATTTAAAATCAAATAATTGATATAAATTTGTCTAAATAATAGGCATATTTTGTTTACAATCCTTCCTATATAAAACCTTAGATTGTCCTTATCATCAAAATCACTAAATTCTGATACACTTCGACTCATATAGATAAATATTTATTTTAAAAGAATTTCTGAGTAAATCACTTGGATATTTCCTCATACATAATAGATGTAATAAAAATACAATTAATCAAATTATCCACTATTCCAACTTCCAATTTCACAGGAACAAACCATGAGTGAAAATTTGTTAACCCTGACCATAGACGGCCATGAAGTTAAAGCTTCCGCCGACTCGTCAATCATCCAAGCATATGCCCGTTCAGGCAATGCGATTACTGCCAATGTCGGCTGTATGGGTCAAGGCGTATGCGGTTCGTGCCGCTGCATGATACGCAAGGAAGGCGAGCGTGAGGTAACGACTGCGTTGGCGTGTGAAACCAAAGTCGAAGAAGGGATGCAGGTCAGCTTCTTGGACTACTTCATTCCGGAGCACATCCAATATTACGATGTCAGCGAAATTGGTGATGGATGGAACTGGTTGGACGATACCGCCAAAGCCTTTCCTGAAGCGCAAAACTGCCGCCATTGCGGCGGCTGTAATCGAGCCTGTCCTAAAGGTTTGCAAGTGGAAAACGGCGTAGCGCAAGTAGTTTCCGGCGATTTCGGCGCGGCTGCGCTGACCTTTGACCAATGCGTGATGTGCAACCTCTGCACCCTCTCCTGCCCCGAACACATCCGTCCGAACCACTTGGGCCTGTTCGCACGCCGTATGAAAGCGGCGCGTACATTACGCCCTGTGGATTTGATGCGCCGCCTGCGTGAAATTGACAGCGGCAAAATGAAAGTCGAATTTGAAGAGGAGTCAGTGTAATGGTTAACAAAATCCAAGGCATAGACTACGAAACCGCCCTTGCCAACCTGCGAGCATCCTCATTGGAGCTGCGCGGCGATTTACCTGAAAAAAACGAATTACTGAGCCAATTTCACCCTGACTATCAGGCCGATGCGCGTGTGAAACTGCCTATCGGCCCAAACCAAGGCGATTACTGCCATCCTGATTTAGCCAAACTCTTAATCAGTCAGCCTCTGATTGACGACTATAATTTGTCAGGCGCTGAACATTTGAACACTGACGTATTGGTCATTGGCGGCGGCGGTGCAGGCGCGGCAGCGGCATTATCTGCCACTGAAGCAGGCGCACGCGTCATTATGGCGAACAAGCTGCGTATCGGCGACAGCAATACTGTAATGGCCGAAGGCGGCATTCAAGCAGCGGTCGGCGCGGAAGACAGCTTGCAGCAGCACTTTGACGACACCATCAAAGGCGGCC
>ERZ772966.118-NODE-118-length-31075-cov-20.131302_pt1 | contig 31075 bp, 27 predicted proteins | sample MGYA00580680_ERZ772966 | MGnify/ENA primary metagenome ERZ772966 (study PRJEB29015, sample SAMEA2738055) | human oral metagenome | biome: human oral; feature: human-associated habitat; material: saliva | place: China | collected 2225 ...
CGACTGAAACGACCTCGGCTTCTGCTGCGGCGTCTGGGTCACCTTCGGCGAGCGCTACCCCCTCTACCGTCCGCGGCTACTCGGGCGGCTCAAAGGCGCCTGACGGGGAGTACCGCAAGGCCGATGCAAAGGGGCCAGCACAGAACGTTCCCAAGCCTCCGGAGCGCAAGCAGTACCCTGAAACTTTTGAAGGTCTTGCAAATATGATGAGTGACTGGGTCAAGGCTCGCAACTACGGAATTCAAACTGGCGATATGCACTATGCTCGCGCATACGTTGAAGATACTTTTAAGATTGGTATCGATTTCTTCGATTTCATTGAAGATTTATATCGACAAGGGGGCTGGGTCGTCGAAGGTCTTTCCGATTACCAAGCTGAAAGCGATCTGATCTACGACGAAAAAACTAAAGAGTATTCAGTTCTCACTAAACGCATATGGACTTATGGGATGTACATCAATCCAGACGGAAGCTGGGAGGAGAAGGAAAATACCTACCACAAGGATGAAACCTTTATGTTTCGTTATAAATACCTAAATGGCTACTGGTCTCTTATTGGGTATGTTTCCAATCAAGAACTCCGAGAACAGGGAGTTATCAAGTAATGCAATCAATTATGCGTAAAAATATAGCCACCATTTCTGTAATTTTATTATTGTGCTTTCCTCTAGCCTCCGCGCATGCATTAACTGAGAACTCTAATCCAAACGGTCACGGTATTGTAGATTCTTCTCAACCGAATAAGTCAACACGGTATAAAGGAGGGAATACCGAAGAAGGTGTCCACACAGAAGATAACGCTTCACACCAGAATTTCCCTATTCAAGAAACAGCAAACCAGCTTGATGATGAGGCTGTTAGGCAAGCACGAATCGCGGAGTTTAATCAAAAATATTCACAGGTTATAGATAATGCAGGTAACACATATTATGCCCCCAAAGACGGAAGCAACAACTGCCTCACTGATGATTACCGCCCTGGTGAAAGTGCCTATTCAGAATATAACTTGGAGGATGGATTGGCTGTGCAGACATTAAAAAGAGGGGGTGGGTTTGAACTATCAAAGTTCTGTAAACCTAATGATGCTAAAACCCTCACCTCGAATGACCCAGCACAGCCCAAGGGGCCCACTATTGAGGAAATGCTCCAAGAAGTTGAGGACCAATTCGCTAACACCAACATCCAGGCTCCTGTTTTGAAGCAGTCCTACAACCTCGGCACCGGTCTGAGCGAAGACAACCCCAACGTCTACAAGGGCGACCAGGTCAACTTCTACGTCGACGCACCCACCGCACGATGGGAAGGCGACCTCATGATCGGCCACGTAGAGATGGAATCCTACCCCACCCAGATGACCGTCCAGTACGGCAACGGTGACGAGGGGACGTCGTACACCATTGGCGAGCCCATCTACCCGAAGTCAGGTTCAAAAGCGCGACCGACTGCGACCAGTTATGTGTATAAGCGTTCGGGTAACTTCCACGCCTACGCAACGGTTTCTTATGCTGGCCGGTACCGTGTTAATGGTGGTCCGTGGCAGGCTATGCGTACTGTCGTTAAGAAGGACACTGCTGAACCTTTGCTGATTCGTGTGTGGTGGGTTGATGTGGGACGCGTAGCCGGTGACTGCAGCTACGATGATACTCGCTGGGGTTGCAAGAACGATCCAACCATGGGCAAGCCGGACAACCCGAACCCGCGCCTGCGCAAGGCCGATATTCGTACCGGTCAGCGTTGGCATCTGAATGACAATGGTGACGGGGACACGGAGTATTCGCTACACCGCGACTGGCCCGACATGTAAACCAGTTCTGACCCAATATATAGATAACCGCAGCAGGCGGCCCCGGATGCGTGTACATCCGGGGCCGCCTGCTTTGGTATGCCGAAATTTCTGCAGAAGCGGCGCCTCCACGCGGGTGAAAATTCGGTCATGACTTAGCAATTTCAGCCATGACTTAGAGTCTTTGGCGATGGTTAAAACCCCAGCCCAAAGTCACTAACTCATTACCGAAAACACTAAACCGTCACCGGATCCCGCCCGCCTACCTGGCTCAGACGTAGATCCGGTGATGAGCTACGGATTTGTGCCATAGGTTAGTGTCTTTGGTCGTAGTTAAAAGCCATGGCAGAAGACACTAACCTATGGTCCAATTTCTGCGGGGAGGTACAGCTCCTTCATATCGAAAAGCCACATGTGTTTCGAGAAGCCACAATAATGGTGGCTTTTCGAAAGACATGTGGCTTCTCGGCGTAAAAAGCCTCGGCATGAAAACCCACACCGCGTAATAACTCGTAACACCCCCTTGCGGTATACCCCCCTAGGGTATATACTGGAGTCATGAAAACCACCAGCAACCAGTGCTGCCACAGCACATCCGCCCAGGTCAGCACCGCATCCGGCACGCCCGCCGAGAAACCCGCTGAAAAACCCAGCGAGGCGCACACCGGCGCATGCTGCGGCGGCGAGGCACCCGAAACCCAGTACGGTTACACCTCCAACAAGGAGGCGCACCTCAAGCGCCTGCGCCGCATCGAAGGGCAGGTCCGCGGCATCGCCCGCATGGTCGATGAAGACAAGTACTGCATCGACATCCTCACCCAGGTTGCCGCGGTCTCCAAGGCGCTCCATGCCGTCTCCCTGAACCTGCTCGAAGAGCACATCGGCCATTGCGTGACCGGTGCCGCCGTCGAATCCGAACGCACCGGCGACCCGACCATCGCAGAGGCCAAGGTCAAAGAGGCAACCGCCGCGATCTCTCGCCTCATGCGCAGCTAAACGCCCCGCACTAAACATCCGGCGGCCCCCGATTTTCAACCCCACAACCGAAAGGAAACTCATCATGAGCACCACCACCGTTAAGGCAACCGGCCTGACCTGCAACCACTGCGCTATGAGCGTCAGCGAAGAGGTCAGCGAAGTTCCCGGCGTGACCGGCGTGACCGTGGACGTCGTCAAGGACGGCGTCTCCACCGTCACCATTGAGCACGAGGGCACCCTCAACACCCAGGCTGTTGCAGACGCTATCGTGGAGGCTGGCTTCACCCCCGCTGTCTAGCGCGGCAGCCGGCTCGATTAGGAGTCATCATGGCTTACCCTCCGCAGTACATTGCGATGGTTGTTGGCGCGGTCCGCACCCTTGTCGGCACCGAAAACGTGCACCTGCGCGACGCGATTGCCCGCGTTGCCAGGCAGATGAATCTGGATGCGGCGCTGGTCGATTCGTGGATGAAGCAGAGCCCCGAATATACGGCGCGTGAAGACGCGACCGGCGCCGCGCGACGTAGCGGCACGAGCGCGAATAAGCGTTCCGCCGAGCACGAGCAGGGCGTGAAGGCGCGCGAGAAGGCGAACGCTTCGCCATTCCCGCGGGCTGCCGTGAAGCGTGCCTACGGTGTGTCTGATCGTGGCGCGAAGGTGACCGGTATTCGCCCGCGCACGACCAGGCCGGATGGGCTGCCCGGCGACCACTGAGCCGCGGCAGCATTACTCGCGCCGCCGCTTTCACAGCCTCGCGGTTTTACCCGCGGCTTTCGCCCTCGCGCACCCTCGACGGTGCGCCCTGATACTGCACCAAACACCGCTCGGGGCGGGGTCCTTCGGGGCCCCTCCCCCGGCTTGGTGTACCTTTTTCTACCCCCCCCGTTTTTGAGTTTTGAGGAAGTATTGTGTCTTCTACACAGCCTTCACTAACCACCCGTGAGCCCTCATCACAGAGTGAGCGCTCTCTTTTTAATTCCACCGGAACGACCGTAAAATCAACGGAGTCCACCCGAATCATCCACGTGGATATCCAGGGTATGACCTGCGCATCCTGCGTGGGTCGCGTGGAGCGTAAGCTCCGCAAAATCCCCGGCGTTGACCCGGCGGTGAACCTGCCGCTGGAGTCGGCGCGCGTCATCGTACCCGCGGGTGTGAGCGATGAACAGATCGTTGAGACCATCAACAATGCCGGCTACACGGCGCACCTCAAGAACGGGCCGCGCGCGGGCGCTGGAACGAACGCGAGCGCATCCGGCGGCGGCCACCAGCACAGCACCCCGAGCATGAATGGCGGCTTCACTGACCGCATTATTTATGCGGCGATTTTGGGTGTGCCGATTTTCTTGATTTCGATGTTCCCGTCGTTCCAGTTCCCGAATTGGGGTTGGGTTGTGGCGGTTCTGACGGCGCCGGTCGCGTTTTGGTGTGCTGCGCCGTTCCACCGGGCGGCGCTTATTAATGCGCGTCATGGCTCGTCCACGATGGATACGCTGGTGTCTCTCGGCGTGGTGTTGGCGTACTTCTATTCGCTGGCGCAGCTGCTCATGAACCCGGCGTTGACGGCGCATGTGCATCATGCGGGCGGTAGTTTCTGGTCGATGTTTACCGGCAACCATGCGCCGCTGTATTTTGATTCGGCATCCATGGTGACGCTGTTCTTGCTGATTGGCCGCGCGATTGAGCACCGCACTCGCAACCGTTCTTCGGAGGCGCTGCGCACCCTGCTGAGCATGGGCGCGAAGGAGGCGACTCTGCTGCGCACCGATAAGCAGGGCGTAACGAAGCAGGTTCAGGTTCCGGTGGAGGACCTCATGCCGGATGACCTGTTCCTGGTGCGCCCGGGTGAGAAGATTGCCACGGACGGCGTGGTGGTCGAGGGTACCTCCGCGGTGGATGCGTCCCTGCTGACCGGCGAGTCCGTGCCGGTGGAGGTGCATCCGGGCGATACGGTCACGGGTGCGACGGTGAATACGTCTGGTTCGTTGACGGTGCGTGCGACCCGTGTGGGCGCTGAGACGACTCTGGCGAAGATGGGTGAGCTGGTGGCGAGCGCGCAGGAGACGAAGGCTCCGATTGCTCGCCTGGCGGATCGTGTTTCTGCGGTGTTTGTGCCGGTGGTTTTGACGATTTCGGCGCTGACCCTGGTCGGTTGGTGGCTGGTTTCTGGTGACGGTGCGACGGCGGTGGCAGTGGCGGTGACGGTACTGGTGGTGGCGTGCCCTTGCGCGCTGGGTTTGGCTACTCCGACGGCGCTGCTGGCGGGTACGGGTCGCGGCTGGCAGTTGGGCATTTTGATTCGTAATGCGCAGGTGTTGGAGGCGACGAGCACGGTTGATCGCGTGGTGCTGGATAAGACCGGTACCGTGACGACCGGTGAGATGTCTGTGGCGTTCTACGGCACGTTTGGTGACTATGAGTCGGCGGGTGACTTGTCCGGTATTTCGCCGGATTCTTCCGGTTCCAAGAATGAACGTTCCCTGTCTGTTCTGCATGATGCCGCCGCCGTGGAGGCGCTGAGTGAGCACCCGATTGCCCGCGCGATTGCCGGTTTTGCCCGTGAGCAGGGCGTGCTGGCGGAGGGCGCTTCGGCACCGAGTGTGAGCGGCTTTGAGGGTGTTCCCGGAGGCGTGCGCGGCGTGCTGAGCGGCGCGGGTGAAGGCGCTGAGAGTGGCGCCGAGTATGGCACCTCCCAGCTGGTTGTTGTGGGTACTCCCGAGTACCTGCAGGCGGCGGGTGCGCAGCTGAGCGAGGCTCAGTTGGCTCTGCTGGATCAGGCTCGCCGGGCGGGTCTGACGACGGTGGTTGTCGCCCGCGGCGAGGCCCCGAACAATGAGGCCGCCGAAGATGCTCCTGCCCTGCAGCCGGTCGGCATGATTTCGGTTGCCGACACCCCCAAGCCGGAGGCGGCAGAAACCATGGCGCAGCTGCGTGAGCTCGGCCTGGAGCCGATCCTGCTCACCGGTGACGCCCCGCAGGTTGCGCAGGCGATCGCCTCGCAGGTCGGTATTTCGGCTGAGAACGTGTACGCCGGCGTGACCCCGGAGGGTAAGTCACAGGTGATTGAGAAGTTGCAGGCTGCCGGTCACCGCGTGGCAATGGTCGGCGATGGCGTGAATGACGCCCCGGCGCTGGCTCTTGCTGAGCTGGGCATTGCGATGGGTTCGGGCACGGACGTTGCCGCGGAGGCAGCCGATATTGTGCTGACCCGTTCGGATGTTGCTTCGGTGGTGACGGCACTGCGTCTCTCCCGCGCTACGCTGCGCACCATTAAGTCGAACCTGTTCTGGGCGTTCGCCTACAATTCGGCGGCTATTCCGGTCGCCGTGGCGGGCCTGCTGAACCCGATGATTGCGGCTGCGGCAATGGCGTTTAGTTCGGTATTTGTGGTGCTGAATTCTATGCGTCTGACGGCGTTTAGGAAGTAGCGCTCTGCCGTTATACAGAATGAATTGCCAGAATGAATTGCACTGTGCGATTTCAAACGAAAAATTCAAAAGTATATCTCACCGTGCTTTTTGCACGGTAAAAGATATAAAGAAATGCACCGCCCGTGTAAAGGCGGTGCATTTCTTTATATTTAGTTTTCACGGGCGGCGGCTTGAACACCGAGCTCAACAGCCCGCGCCTAAAAACCCGGCAAGAAAACCTCACCGAGAACCGGGCAGAACCTTACGCCCAGGCCACCAGGTCCTCGATGGAACGGCGGCTCTTCGGCGCGATTTCGTGGGCACGGTAACCGAAGGTCACAGCCACGGACACGCCGTATTCCTCCGGATCGAACAGGCCGGCGGAAACGAGCAACTCGTTCACTGCTTCGTAGTTCATACCCTCAATGGGGCAGGAGTCGATACCGAGCATTGCGGCGCCGGTCATCATGTTGCCCAGGGCAATGTAGGTCTGCTTGGATGCCCAGTCGAAGAGCGCACGGTCGCTTTCCAGAATCTTCATGTCGTTCTTCTGGAAGCTACCGTAGCGTTCGAGTGCGGCCTGCATCTGCTCTTCGGTGAGGTTGCGGCCTTCGAGGGTGCGGCGCATCCACGGGGTGTCGTAGCGCAGGCCCTTCTTCGCCAGCAGTACGACCAGGTGGCTTGCGTCGTCGAGGGCGCCCGCCATGCCCCAGGCGATCGGCTTGAGCTTTTCGCGCAGTTCGGGGTCCTGGATGACCAGGAACTTCCACGGCTCGGTGCCGACGGAGCTGGGCGACAGGCGCGCAAATTCGAGGATTGCGGCAAAGTCTTCGTCGCTGATGCGGCGGTCGGGGTCGTAGGCACGGGTTGCGCGACGGCGGGCGAAAATTTCGAGAGCTTCTTCGCGGGTTACGGTCACGGTTTCATCCTTTGCATGAGGGTTTCATTACCCTGTCATGCTACACCCGTGGAGGGTGCGGGCGGTCTAAATGTGAGCCATTACGCCCAGAGCACGTATGCTCGAAGCAATCAGGCTCGAAGGGTTTAGGCACCTGCCTTCATCCACACGTCAGAAGCAGCGCGGCGACCGAAAATGACCGCGCGGATTCCCTGGAAGTACAGAATATACGCCGCCCACAAGCCGCAATACCCGGCGAGCACATCCATGGCACCGGCGCCGACCGCCCAGTGCAGCCCGAGCATGACCGGCACGTACATGACGAGCATAATGAAGCAGCCAATTGCCAGGTATTTCACGTCCTGCGCGCCCATGAGGATACCGTCCAGGGTGAACACGTAGGCGGCGATGGGCTGGCCGAGCGCAATGATGACGGTGGCGATGGTGAAGAGGAACGCCACCTGCGCGTCCTGAGTGAACAGCCAGGAGCCGAAGAAGCCGATGAGCGGGCAGATCAGGCCGGTGATTACGCCGTAGATGAGGCTCATGCGCAGCAGCCGGTTTTTCAGTTGGCGCACCTTCACACGTTCGGATTCCACAGCCAGGTCGCGTTCGCCGAGTTCCTTGCCGAGTAGCGCCTGGGCGGCGATGGCGAGGGAGTCCAGGGCGTAGAGGAAGAGGTTAAATACGCCCATACCGAGCTGGTAGGCGGCGGTGTGTTCGGTGCCAAATCGCGCCACGACGAACACGGTCAGCAGGGATGCGATGCGCATGGACAGGGTGCGCAGCATGAGCCAGGAGCCGAGGGACAGCACCGAACGCATGCCGGCAACGTCGGGTGCCCAGCGCACGGCGTGCTCGCGGGTGCCGCGCATCATGACCACGCCGAGCGCGGCAGCCATGCCCCACTGGGTGAGAGAGGTGCCGGTCGCCGAACCGGCGACACCCCAGCCGACCGGGTAGATGAGCAGCCAGTTCAGCACAATGTTTACGAGCGTGCCGACCGTGGCGACTTTGAGCGGGGTGACGGTGTCTTGCAGCCCGCGGAGCGTACCGACCTGCGCGAGGATAATCATCATCGGCGGAATACCCCACAGCGAGTGGTGCAGGTAGTCGAGGGCGTAGCTGATGGTTTCGTCGGTCGCGCCGAGGCCGCGCAGCAGCGGGTCCGTGAAGGCGTATCCGGCGATCATGAGGAGCATGCCGAGGCCGAAGGCGACCCACACACCGTCCACGCCGATCTGCCAGGCGCGGCGCAGGTTCTTCTCACCGAAGGCGCGCGCCACGGCGGGCGTGACGGAGTATGCGAGGAAGTTCATGAGGCCCACGACCGTGGTGACGAGCGTTGCGGCGATGCTCATACCGGCGAGTTCTGCCTTGCCGAGTTGGCCGATGAGGGCGGAGTCGGTGAGCACGAAGATGGGTTCGGCGATGAGCGCGCCGAAGGCGGGTACGGCGAGGGCGAGGATGCGCCGGTTCAGCGAAGGCTCGGCGGCGTTCACTGCGTTCTGACCGGGCGCGCCGGGCGCAGTGCTACCGGGTTCAGTATTCTGGTGCTTCTGTGTGCTCATCCCTCTAGGCTACTCCCCACCACCGCGGCGGGTGCCTGCGCGCGGGGTGGGGTGCACTCCGTGAGATGCGCTTTAGGCGGTTAGACGCCTCTGCCGCGCAGTTCGTCGAGGGCGCGGCGTTCCTTCTTAGTGGGGCGGCCGCTGCCCCGTTCGCGTTTGGCGACCGGCGGCATAGAGAGGTAGGCGGGGCGCGGGCCGGAGAGGTCTTCGTAGCAGGTGACGGCGATGGGTGCGCCTACGCGTTTGACGAGGAGCTTTTCGACTTTGAAGACGCGTTCCCAGCCGGGATAGCGGACCTTGACGATGTCGCCTTTTTTGAGTTTTTGGGAGGGTTTGGCGGGGGCGTCGTTGACGCGCACGTGGCCGCCTTTGCATTCGTCGGCGGCGAGGGAACGGGTCTTAAAGATGCGCACCGACCAGAGCCAGAGGTCGAGCCTGGCGCTGGTCAGGGTGGTGGTGTCTTCTGCGGTCATGTGTTCATTGTGGCGCGAGGCGGGCGGGGCACCAAATCAGGTGCGCCCACCTATCCTGCGCAATCTCACCGTAATCTCACCGGGCAAATCCGCAACCGGCACCGAACCCGCCATGCGGCAGAAAATTTTCTATTGCACGCACCAGTCTGTTGAGCGCAAACCCGCATCCACTAGGGGTATTGTTAAGTCACCTTCTCAAGAAGTGTTCTCAAGGCCACCTAGTTCGCGTGGTCTACAGGGGGTTGTGGCCGCGACGCCACGGGCTCCCCGTAACAGATTGGATATAACACCATGTCAGCTTTGAAAAAGCTTCTGGCGGCTGCCCTCATCAGCACTGTGCTGTCTTCTTGCTCCTTCGGTCCCACGTTGGAGAAGGATGAAAGCGCCCGAGCAATCTTCGACACAGAAAATGACCGGGTGATCCTGCCTCTGGACGCATACAACACCGCCGGCAAGGGCGAATACTTCACCAAAGCCCTTGAGCTCGCCCGCAAAAAGTGCTTCGCCGAACACGGGCAACACTACGAGATGTTCGTCCCCACCGAAGGATCCGGCAGGAACCTCGGCAGAACCTACGGGATCTGGAACGTTGAGCACGCCCAAAAATACGGCCTCCACGAGCGCGAAGACTCAAATACGCTGGACCTCTCCTCCCCTGCCGCCTCATCCGACCCTGGGAAGGATGTCCGCACCGAATGCTATCAGCGCGCCGTCGATGAGATGAAGCAAATTGGAGAGATACCCTTCGGAAGCAGCACGTTTACGCGTTTGGAGACCGACGCCCGAAATGCCGCAGGCGATAGGCAACTCAAAAAATCTCTTGACGACGAGTGGAAGCGATGCGTCAAGGATAAGGGCCTCACCCCCGATAGTGAGGTGACCGTCGAGGAAGAAAAGAATATTCCTCAGAGCGCCGTCGCCTCCGAGGAAGAAATTCGAATCGCCACCATCGAGGCGCAGTGCGACCGGGATATAGGCCGTTCGCAGAAGCTCTACGACCTGCAAGCGCAGTACCAGAAGCCGCTCGTCGCCAAGAACCAGGCAGCCCTGGAGAATGAGCTCAAAGAATTCAAACGCCGGGACGAGCAGTTCAAGCAGTACGTGCTCGACAACCAGTAACAGCGAATAGCAGTCGGTAACAGCCAGTATGCCGACAGAAAAGGGTGTGTGTCGTGTTCAGTGAACACGGCACACACCCTTCTTGCTTTGTACTAGCTGCCTAGCCCGTGGCGGTTATGCCTCCACCTTTGCGGAGCGGCGTTCCTTGTTTATAAAATCACAAAGAGAATTTCCATTGTGTTTGTAAGTTTTGCGCCCACTCCCTAGACTGGAACCATGCCCCGACTAACAGAAGCCACCAAAGCCGCACGTCGCGCCCAAATCATCGAAGCAGCCGTTAGCTGCTTCCTCGAACGCGGCTACACCAACACCTCCATGAGCGACATCATCAAAGCCTCCGGACTGTCCTCCGGATCCATCTACTCGCACTTCACCGGCAAAGAAGACATCCTCACCACCGCCATTAACGAACGCCTCGAAAACGTCAAAAAGCTCTACGCCGCACTCCCCGAAGGCGCCGGACCCCAGGACATTCTCGAAACCATCCACACCAACCAGATGATTAACGAGAACTTCTCCGCCATGCTGCGCATCCGTCTTGAATCGCTCCACGCACCCGAAATTGCCAAGGCAACCGCGGACACAATTCCCCTGCTGCAGGGCATCATCATCAAGACCCTGACCCCCTGGGCGGTCGAACAGCTGCGCGTTCTGCACGAAATCAACCCCGACCCGGCGCAGCGCACCCCCGAGCAGGAGGCGCTCATCACCGACTACGCCCGCGACACCGCGGATGCCTTCATGATGGTCTTCCAGGGGTACATGCTCCGCTCCTTCTTTGGTAGCACCGAAGAGAAGGACCGCCTCTACCGCGTTGCCTCAGCACTTCTTCCTGAGTAGTTGACCGCCCAATAGTCCCCAAAAATAACCCTTGAGCGGTTGTCTTTCAGCATTTAGACCGTGCAGGGGCAGCATAGGTCATTCACATCCTGCAGGCGTAGAATCGAGGAACCATGACTGAATCCTGCACCCCCGCAACCCCCGAGCCGCGCGCCACCAACCCCGCCGAACTGAACAACCTGCGCGCCGCACACGCCGATGAGCTCTCTTCACGCACCCGCGCCACGAGCATCCCGGCGGACTCCTGCTCCCTCTACGACGACGAAGCACTCGGCGGCACCGCCGGACGCGCCACCGCCTGGCTGGCGCTCGAGCACGAGGGCCAGTGGGGCCGCGATGTACTGGACGGATCCGCCCTCGGCGAGGAACTCTCTGCCGCACTGGGCGAGGCAGTCTCGCAGGCGGGGCTAAAGTTCCTGCTCATCCGCCAGGCGGGCAGGGAGGGGCGCGTACTACACGGCGCGCCGGATGCATCCGGCAACCCGACCCACCGGGTGCTCTACGCACTCTGCACTCCGGGCGAGGAGAAGCTCTACTCGTTCAGCGTGAGTACCCCCGAGCAGCTGCTCGACCTGCCGCTGGACAACCCGCAGGAGTTGATTCAGGCGACCGGAGCGGAGCTCATGGACTCCCCCGCTATTCTCGTGTGCACCCACTCTAAGCGTGACCGTTGCTGCGCTCTGCGTGGCCGACCCATTGCGGCGCATCTGGCGGATATCCTGCCCGCGAACGTGGTCTGGGAGTGCTCGCATACGGGCGGTCACCGCTTTGCACCGGTCGGCATTATGCTGCCCACCGGCTACACCTACGGTCGCCTCTCGGAGCCTTCGGCGCTGGCGGCGTACCTGTCGCTGGCGGGCCGTGATATTCCGTCACTGCACGGTCTGCGAGGCCGCAGCACGGATACCCCGGTGGAGCAGGCGGCGGAAGTTGCCGTACGCCTCGAACTGGAGAAAAAGGGCGAAGAAGTAACCTCTGGAGGTTTGGTTTCACGTGAAACATCGGCAGCGGAGGCGCTAAACGCACTCCGCGAGGCGGGCATCGAGCCCCCGGTAGATACCGCCGAACACCCCACCATGGAGGCGGCGCTCACCTCCCACACCGACGGACGCACCTGGGTTACCTTCTTCGAGCGGGTCACCCTTGAGCCGCGCCCCAACTCCTGCGGCAAGGGTCCCGCAGATGCTTTCAGCCGCGAGCTGCTCGCGCTGCATCAGCTCTAATCTCTGCACCAACTCTAGGTAGTGCCAGCTCTAACCACTGCATCAGCTCTAACGCCCGCCCATGATCAGACAGCACGAAGCCCCGGTGGGCACCTTCTCGGGTACCCGTCGGGGCTTCGCTGTATCCAGGGTTCACAGCATCCAAAATTCGCCGTATCCAGAGTTCACTGCATCCAGAGTTCTCTGTATCCAGTGCTCGGCGTAGCCGGAACCTCAGACTTATCCGGCGAACGGGTTCGGCGCACCGATGTACTGCAGCTCGGTGTACTCTTCCAGACCCTCGGGGCCGCCCTCGCGGCCCATGCCGGACTGCTTCACGCCGCCGAAGGGGGCTGCGGCGTTCGAGATAACACCCGAGTTGTAACCGATCAGGCCGAACTCCAGTCCTGCCGCCATGCGTGTAAAGCGCGGGTGGTTGCTCGTGTACACGTACGCCGCCAGGCCGTACTCGGTGTCGTTGGCGAGCTTCAGGGCGGCGCGTTCGCCCTCCTCACCGTAGCCGCTGAACGTGGCAATCGGGGCGACAGGGCCGAAGATTTCTTCACGCCACACGCGCATCGAATCGGTCACGCCGGTCAGCACGGTGGGGCGAATGAAGTTGCCCTTGTTGAGGTTCCTGGGCATGCCGCCGGTGTTGCCGTAAACCTTCGAGTCCAGCTCGGGAATGTAACCGCCGCAGGCGAGGAGCGCGCCCTTGCCTAGGGCGTCTTCCACCATAAAAAGCATGGATTCAACCGCTGAAGGTTGAATTAGCGGTCCGCATTCGGTTCCGTCGATGGCTCCGTCGCCCACGACGGTCGCCTCCATGCGCTCCACGAAGGCGCGGGTGAACTCTTCGGCAATGTCCTCGTGCACGATGATTCGGTTGGCGGCGGTGCACGCCTCGCCCATGTTCCTCATCTTCGCGGCATAGGCGCCCTCCACGGCGGCGGGGATGTCTGCGTCCTCAAAGACGATGAACGGGGCGTTGCCACCCAGCTCCATGGAGGTACGCAGAACGTTCTGCGAGGCCTGCGCGAGCAGGGTGCGGCCCACGGCGGTGGAGCCGGTGAACGAGACCTTCCGCAGGCGCTCATCAGCCATCAGCGCGGAGACAACCTCGCCGGTGCGGCTGGTGGTCACCACGTTCAGCACGCCGTCCGGCAGGCCCGCCTCACGCATCAGGGACGCAAAGTACAGGGAGCTGAGCGGGGTCAGGGAGGCGGGCTTGAGTACCGCGGTGCAGCCCGCCGCGAGCGCCGGGGCGACCTTGCGTGCCGCCATGGCGAGCGGGAAGTTCCAGGGGGTAATCAGCAGGCAGGGGCCCACGGGGCGGCGTACGGTGGTGATCTGCAGCCCGGATTCGGGGGCGGTGGCGGTGCGGCCGAAGTTGCGGGCGGCTTCTTCGGCGTACCAGCGCAGGTAGTTCGCGGCGTAGGCGACCTCGCCGCGAGACTGGTCGAGGGGCTTGCCCATTTCGAGGGTCATGAGCCGGGCGATGACTTCGGTGCGCTGCGTCATGAGCGTGTAGGCGCGGTTGAGGATGTCGGCGCGTTCGCGGACGCTGGTTGCCGCCCAGGAGGTGCGGGCGTCGCAGGCGGCGTCGAGCGCTTCGATGCCCTGTTCGACGCTGGCGTCGGCGACGTGCGCGAGGATTTGGCCGCAGGAGGGGTTGTGCACGGGGAAGGAGCCGTTGTCGCCGGTGACCCAGCTGCCGCCGAGGAGCAGGTCGGTGGGCACGTAAAAGAAGGGGTAGGAGGGCCGCTCGTAGGGGTCGATGGGTTCGATCTGCGGCATGTTGAAGCTGTGCACGTGCGGTTCGGTGCGGCCTCGCAGCTGGGCGGACTTCGCGGCGGGATTCTCTGCGGGCTTCTGAGCGGAGCTTTCGGGTGAGGTGGTCATGGCGTGCCTTTCGGGTTGGGGCGGCCGGTGCGGTCGACTCTGACGCTTTTAATTCTAGTCCCGCACGCTCCCTTACCCCTCGAACCTGCCCCGCGCCCTCTCCACTCCCACGCCTACACGTCCTCGCGCGCCCTATCCTCGCCTGCGCTCTCCGCTCTCCCCCTCCCCCTCTCCCCACCCTGAAAGACCGCGGGCACGCCGAAGGGGGCCGCATCCGCGTTGGATACGACCCCCTTCGGGTAGATTCCTCGGGTGGATTCTCGCCCGGCGCGCGAGCGCCTAGCGAATAACCATGGAGCTAGGAATTATGGAAAGCGTTGCCCGGAAGGGATGCTCGGTGTTGCATCCGCTCTGCCCGGTACCCCCCTTCACCGCTTAGCGGGCGGTGAGGCGGGCACCCAGGTGGACTATGCCCACCGATTTTCTCAAATCCAGGACTGACGTGCCTCGATTCGAGTCAGCTCCAGAGGACCGCCATCGTTGGTGCCGTGGAAGCGGCCGAAGTGTACGTACGGGCCGCGGTAGGCGCTGTGGTTGATGGGGCTGGAGTACTGGCCGTTGACCGTGTAGTAGAAGCTGTTCTTGTTCACCACAATCTTGCAGTTCAGTGCCTGGCCGGTGGTGACCTTCTGGCGCAGCTTCATGGTGTGCAGTACGCGCGGGCTGGTCTGCTTGGGTTCGAAGCAGAGGATCTGCGCTACGGAGCCGCCGTTGTAGTTGGGGCGGATGGCGAACACGTAGGTGCCGTCTTCCTGGTTTGCGGCGAACTTCTTGCCGATGCCGAAGGGGCCGTCGTGTTCGCGACCGAACGCAATGTAGCCGTAGTGACCGTCCTGCTTCGGCAGTGCGCCGGTCCACTTCATGGAGAAGTCGAGGGTGTACTTGTCGCGGGTGGTGTAGTTCGCCAGGGGGCCGAGCAGTACGGATTCGTCGTAGCGCTGGTTGTGCACGATGGCGGTGCCGGTCAGGTCGGGCATGTCCGCTGCGACGGAGGGGTCGGCGGGCAGCATGCCGTGGGGGCGCTTGCCGGTCTTGATCTTGACGCTGGAGTCGAAGGGGTCACCGATTACCCAGTAGGGGTCGGGGCACATGAAGCCCTTCACGCCCAGTGCCTTGTACTTTTCGTAGGCGGAGCGGCGGTGGATTTCCCAGACGATGACTGCCTTGCCGAGGCCGGTGAGGGTGCGTACGTTCTCCTCGCTCATGGAGCCGTGGGCTGCGCCGGTCGGCTTCTCGTAGTAGGGTACGCCGATGGCGTCCACGTTTTCGTGGCGTGCCATTGCGGAGATCTTGTCGATGGGGTCGCCGCCGTCGAAGTAGCACCAGGTGGCGCAGCCTGCGGAGTTGGCGAGCTTCAGGTACTTGGAGGTGGGGTTGAAGCCGCCGTTGCCGTCGCGGTACATCTTGATGACGGTGCGGCGCTGCAGGCCGCGTTCGGTGATGAACTTGACGAGGCCTGCCTGTGCGGGGCCGTCCTTCGCTTCGAGGAACAGCACGACCTTCTTGCCGCCGACGGAGGCGTATTCGCCGCCTGCGGGTACGGCGTCAACCGCGGCGATGGCCTCTTCGAGGGTGGGGATGTTGTACAGGTCGGTCTTTTCGCCCAGGTTCTTGCGCATGTTGACCTTGTACTGGCGCAGTTCGGCGAGGGTGTGGCCGCGCACGTCCATGGACGCACCGGTGGTGCGCTTGATGTTGGTGTCGTGCATGCAGACGAACTGACCGTCGCTGGTAGTGCGTACGGAAATTTCGACGGCGAGGGCGCCTCGGCGTACAGATTCTGCGTAGGCGTAGGCGGTGTGCTCGGGGCTGATATTGCCGGCGCCGCGGTGGGCGATGAAGAATTCATCGGTCTTGTAAAGCAGCTGATGTGCGGGGGAGCCGCTGTGTACTGCCGCGAGCTGTGCGCGGGTGTTGGCTGCGGCGTGGGCTTCGCCTGCCTGGAGCATGAGAGCGGCGGGTGCCAGTGCGGAGGCACCAATGAAGCCGCGGCGGCTCAGATTCTTAGAGGTCTTCGGGAATGCAGTCACCGTAGTGGTCCTTTTTTCGTTTATGAGTTGAGCGTAATGTGTGTGGTTGGTCATTGAAGTTTTGGTTTATAGCTGAGGGTCCGGATTCTCTCAACTCAAACTACAACTCTAAGTAGCATAACGATTTTTTATCGGTAATTCACTGCGTCTACAAGCAAATAGGGTATTATGCGCGCCTCATTCTTACCCGCCGTGTAATGCGGGTGAATGTATTCCTCCTTTTCCGCCGCTTTTCATAGCGGCATTTCATGCGGCGTTAAAAAATTTCTCGCGTAACGAAAAAGGCCGCGCCTGTAGACCGATTGAGCCTGCAGAACGCGACCTTTTGCGTTAAGTGTTTTCGCGGGTTTTCACCGCTGTTGAAGCTGAGCTATTTTCGCTAGTTCAGCTTACTTCTTGGTTGCCTGAGCGACGCGGTCACCGGCTGCGACGGGACGGCGGGACTCAGAGTCCTTGGAGATGTTGAACTTTGCGGTGTTGGTGATCATCACCATGGTTTCCTTGGAGGGGATGCGACCCTCGATAGCTGCCCAGTCGACCTCGATGATGGGTGCGCCTGCCTCAACCTTGTCGCCTACGTTAGCGATCTTGGTGAAGCCGTCACCGCCGAGCTCAACGGTGTCGATACCGATGTGAACCAGTACCTCGCCGCCGTTTTCGGTGCGGAGCATGAATGCGTGCAGGGTGTCCTGAATCAGTGCGATGGTGCCTGCGACGGGTGCGACGATGGTGCCTGCGGTGGGGTTCACTGCGTAGCCGTCGCCCATAACGCCCTGAGAGAAAACGGGGTCGGAGACTTCGCTCAGCGGCAGGTACTCGCCGGTAACAGGCGCGACGTAGACGTCTGCGGACGATGCTTCCTGTGCGGCAGCTTCCTTCTTCTTCTTGCCGAAACCGAACATATATGCTCCTTCTGGTCGTGTGGCGCTATGAATAGCGTGTATTTGTAGCGCTGATGCGTCCGCGTCGGATGCGGGCGTCGTTGCCTTCTTGGTTTCACACCGGGGCGGCGCCTGCCTGAATTGCAGGGTTCGCACACTCCGGTGCATATGCACTCAGAATACAACACCTGAACCCGCAGCTCACGAGCTGAGGGTCATTCGACTCGAATTCTGCAAATATTCCGCAAATCTGGAACTTCAACTCACACTTCTGCACTCTTGAGGTCGCGAGTACACTTAGTGAAGGAGTGGCACCCTCCCCCGAGCCGGTGCCCATAAGAGAGAAAAGGTTGAACTGATGACTGAAGCGGCTGAGACCGTTCTTGAAGTATTTATTCCGGGGCCCGGCGAGAACCCGGAGGATCCGCAGGATATGGAGCGTTCCATCTTCCTGGGTGCCGCGCAGGAGGCGCTGGATTCGGGCGTGGACATTGAGGTGTACTCCACCGACTCCTACCCTTCCGCATTTGAAGAGTGCGCACCGGTCGCCGAGCAGATTGAGATGAACGGCCGCGAGGTGCTGCCGCTCATGCTCGTCAACGGTGAGGTGAAGGTGTCCTTCGCGTACCCGACCGCCGAGCAGATTAAGCGCTTCTCCCGCGCCCACCTGGTCGCCCAGCCGAAGGCTAACGCGGCAGCGGCTGCGTGCGGCCCCTCCGGTTCCCCGGCGGCGTCTATGGTGCCGAACCTGAGCCCCCTGGCGGAGCCTGCCGGTTTCGCGGCGACCTTGGCGGGTAAGGCGCCCCAGCCGGTTGGCGGCCCGGAGATTGGCAACCGTGTGAACCTCATGGGTGGCGACACCGGCGACGGTATTCCCACCTCCGGTTCGGTGGCTGTGAAGTCCGGCGGCTGCGGATGCGGTGGTTGCGGCTGCGGCGGCAAGTAAACCCGCCCCTGCCCCGCTCGGAGCCCCACTGAGATCCACTGCAAACGATAGGTTTGCCCGGTTCTAAACTGCATCTTCAAAGAACTGCATAAAAAGAGCGGTGCCCGCCTCCTCGCAATGAGGAAGCGGGCACCGCTTTCGCTTAACGAAGCTTAGGTTCACACCCGGCAGCGGCTAAAGGGGCCACGGCGGGCGAACAGCACCTTACTTGATGGAGGTACCGACGGAACCGAGCTGCTGGCAAGCCTCGACCACGCGTGCGGCCATGCCTGCCTCTGCAGCTGCACCCCAAACGCGGGGGTCGTAGGTCTTCTTGTTGCCGACCTCGCCGTCAACCTTCAGCACGCCGTCGTAGTTGCTGAACATGTGGCCAGCAACGGGGCGGGTGAATGCGTACTGGGTGTCGGTGTCGATGTTCATCTTGATAACACCGTAGGACACTGCGTCTGCAATCTCCTGCTCGGTGGAGCCGGAGCCACCGTGGAAGACCAGGTAGAAGGGCTTGTCGCCCTTGCCGTACTTAGCGCCGACCTCGGTCTGGATTTCCTTGAGCAGCTCGGGGCGCAGGTGAACGTTACCGGGCTTGTACACGCCGTGAACGTTACCGAAGGTCAGAGCAGCCATGTAGGTGCCCTTCTCGCCCAGGCCGATTGCCTCAACGGTCTTGATTGCGTCTGCAACGGTGGTGTACAGGGAGTCGTCGATAGCGCCTTCAACGCCGTCTTCCTCGCCACCAACGGCACCAATCTCAACCTCGAGAACGAGCTTTGCCTTGGAGGTACGCTCGATCAGCTCAGCAGCAATCTTCAGGTTCTCGTCCAGGTCGATTGCGGAGCCGTCCCACATGTGGGAGTTGAAGATGGGGTCTTCACCGCGAGCAACAGCCTTCTCGGACTCTGCCAGCAGGGGCAGAACGAAGCCTTCCAGCTTGTCCTTGGGGCAGTGGTCGGTGTGCAGTGCAATGTTCACGTCGTACTGCTTAGCAACTTCGCGTGCGTATGCTGCGAAGGCGAGGGAGCCAACGACCATGTCCTTCTTGGAAGCGCCAGACCAGTATGCTGCACCGCCGGTGGATGCCTGGATGATGCCGTCCGAGCCAGCCTCTGCGAAGCCGCGGATTGCAGCGTTCAGGGTCTGGGAGGAGGTCACGTTCACTGCGGGGTACGCGAAGCCCTTTTCCTTCGCGGTCTGCAGCATTTCTGCGTAAACTTCGGGGGTTGCAATAGCCATATGCTGACTCCTTGGATAGATGCGACCGGTTACCGAGGCAGGGCCGGTTCACCATATTTTGTTGGCGCGCGAGACGCCTCCTACTCGCACTATTTTACCAAGATACGACTTATTTATCGTTAATTTTTTGTGGGTTTTTTTGGGTTTACTGCAATAAAAGTTCTGCCAAATACCGCGGTAAAGTAGAGGTGTTAATGACTAAATGTCTTCTGTGCGTGCAGGTCAGCGTACACGTCACCCTGAATGCGGCGAAAGGATCCTCCCATGAGCAAGGCGAGCGCTAAAAATAATCCGAAACAGCTCGACGCGAAGCGTGAGAAGCGTGCCCGCCAGGCGCAGCGTCGTGCTGAGCGTGAGCATCCGAATGCGGCGGCTATTGCCCCGGTGCGCGCTCGGTTGGATGAGGTTCTGGAGCGTAAGAGTCGGCATGTTTTGGGGCATGGCGATATGGCAAAATCCCTTGAGTTGATGGAGAAAATGCGTGATGAGGGCGCGAGCGACCACGAGATTGATGTGGCGCTTGCGGAGGCGAAGCTCCCCTCGGTCGTGCAAGTTGGGCGTAAGTCGTTGATGCGTTGGCCGAGCTGGTGGTGGTTGAATCGTCGTGAGCGCGCGTTGCGGGCGAAGATTGATCGCCTGATGGAGGGCTAAGCCTCCGTTCTGAATATGTTGCTGGAGCACCCCATTGTGGGTGCTCTTGTGCTGTGCAGTGGTAGGGGAATTGATTTTTTAGACTCAAAGTTCAAATAATCTATTTCACAAAACAATTAAAACCACACAATACAACATGAACCAAATATTTTCATAAGATATGCATTATATGTATATAAATTGTTACGTGATGCGGGTTATATTTAGTCAAATTACCGTGCTATAGTCGTTACAACCCACAGGCGTGTTCCCAACCACATTTCGTGTAACACGTGCTTCAGACGTAACTATCCAAGGAGGTATAGCATGAGCACCTCACCGAACAAGAACCCGCAGACTTCTGCAGCGGATCAGTACACCAAGCCTCCCACAGACGACCCGTTCGCACACGAACAGGAAGGCTTCCACAAGGGACTTGGCGCACGTCAGCTCCAGATGATCGCCATCGGTTCCGCAATTGGTACCGGCCTGTTCCTGGGCACCGGTAGCCGCCTGCAGGACGCGGGCCCCATGCTCGCCGTCATCTACGCCGTCATCGGCTTCTTCGGCTACCTGATTCTTCGAGCCCTCGGCGAGCTGATCCTTCACCGCCCCTCCTCGGGCTCCTTCGTCTCCTACACCCGCGAATTCTACGGTGAAAAGGCCGCATTCGTATCCGGATGGCTGTACTGGCTGAACTGGGCAATGACCGCCGTTGCAGACGCCACCGCTATCGCTATCTACATCAGCTGGTTCGGTCGATACAACCAGTTCTTCGCAGATATTCCCCAGTGGCTTAGCGCATTCATCGTCGTTATCGTCACCGTGGCTCTGAACCTCATCTCCGTGAAGCTCTTCGGTGAGCTGGAATTCTGGTTCGCACTCATTAAGATTCTTGCTCTGCTGGCCTTCATGGCAGTTGGTATCTGGTACCTGGTCTTCGGTGAGCCCATCAACGGCGTCACCCCCGGACTGAGCCTTATCGCAGCCAATGACGGCTTCTTCCCCAACGGCATTCTCCCCGCTCTTATCGTGGTTCAGGGCGTTGTGTTCGCCTACGCCGGTATTGAGCTGGTCGGCACCACCAGTGGTGAAACCAAGAACGTTGAGAAGGTTATCCCCCGCGCTATCAACACCGTGATTTGGCGTATTGCGATCTTCTACGTTGGTTCCGTGGTTCTGCTCTGCCTGCTCATGCCTTACACCGCGTACAAGGATGCAGAGTCGCCGTTCGTGACCTTCTTCGACGCTATCGGCATTGACGGTACCGCACCGATTATGCAGCTGGTCGTTATTACCGCGGCTGCTTCCTCGCTGAATGCTGGCCTGTACTCCACCGGCCGTATCCTCCACTCGATGGGTGTTGCCGGTTCGGCACCGAAGTTCACCACCAAGGTGTCCCGCTCCGGCGTTCCCGTGGCAGGTATTCTGCTCACCGGCGTGATTGGCCTCTTCGGTGTTGTGCTGAACTTCTTCGTTCCCGAGCAGGCGTTCGAGGTCGTGCTGAACATCGCATCCGTGGGTACCATGGCTAGCTGGGCGGCTATCGCAATGTCGCACCAGAAGTACCTGAAGCTGGTCGGCGAGGGCAAGTACAAGCGCCCCAACTACCGTGCACCCGGCGGTCGTTTCAGCGACTGGGCTGTGATGGCCTTCCTCGCTATTGTGCTGGTGCTGATGGCTCTGGATTACCCGGTCGGCACCTACACCCTGGCATCGCTGCTGCTGGTTATCCCGCTGCTGATTATCGGCTGGTACACGGTTCGTGACCGCGTCAACGAGATTGCTCGCGTCCGTGAAGGCTACACCGGTTCCGTGCCTGTGATTGCTGCCCGCCCCGTGGTGAAGAAGCTCGTTGCAGAGCCTCGTACCCACATTGACCTGGGTGAGGTGGACATTGAGGACGAGGACAAGCCGAAGGGCCACTAATCCGACCGGTTGCCTGTAATCCCGGTGATATCCCGGTGACGGCGAATGAGGGGGTTCTAGACCCTAGCTGTTAGACCCCAGCCGCTAGACCCTCACCAATAAACTCTAGCCAATAGAGTCTGGAACCCCCTCCCTGCACGTCTTTCCGTGTTCGCTTCCGTATTACATCCGTGTAATACATAAAGCAAAGTACATATCTACAGCATTTCTAATACGGTGTGTCCTGCAATATATTTTGAGATAATAGATATCCACAGTGACCACCAGATGCACAAAGAAGTTTTGTGCAGATATTCAAAGGAGAAAATCATGACTGAACGTCCTAGCGCACACGCGGTGGAATTTGTTGACGTCGCCTCGATGGCGAAGTGGATTCAGAAGGACGGCGTAGGCAACATCATTGCCGGCATGGTCGACTTCCTCGAAGAAGACTTCAAGAAGTGGCAGAGCTTCGACAAGATTCCGCGCGTCGCCTCCCACACCCCCTTCGGTGTGATTGAACTGATGCCCACCTCCGACAACATCACCTACTCCTTCAAGTACGTGAACGGCCACCCGTCGAACCCGGCACGCGGCTTCCAGACCGTGACCGCGTTCGGTCTGCTCGCTGACGTAGACAACGGCTACCCCGTGTTCCTGGCTGAGATGACCCTGCTGACCGCGCTGCGTACCGCCGGCGTGTCCGCCATGGTTGCTAAGCACCTGGCACGCAAGGATTCGAAGAAGATGGCGATGATTGGTACCGGCTCTCAGTCTGAGTTCCAGGCGCTGGGTATGCGCGCGGTGCTCGGCATTGAGGACCTGTCCGTCTACGACATTGACCCGCACGCAATGGAGAAGTTCCGCCGTAACCTGGAGCCGCTGGGCTTCCGCATCCACCTGGCTAAGGACGTGGACGAGGCTGTTGAGGGTGCCGACATTATTACCACCTGCACCGCCGATAAGCAGCAGGCGAAGGTTCTGCTGGACCGCCAGGTAAAGCCCGGCGTACACCTGAACGCCATTGGTGGCGACTGCCCCGGCAAGACCGAGCTGGAAAGCGAAATTCTGGACCGCTCCACCGTGTTCGTTGAGTTCCCGCCCCAGACCCGCATTGAGGGCGAGATTCAGCAGAAGGACCCGGACTTCCCGGTGGTGGAGTTCTGGAAGGTACTGACCGGTGAGGAGCCCGGCCGCGTATCGGATGAGCAGATTACCCTGTTCGACTCGGTGGGCTTCGCAATTGCTGACTTCTCGGGTCTGCGTTATGCCCGTGCGGCTACGCAGGACACCGACCTGCAGCAGTTCATTGACCTGGTTGCTAGCCCGGATGATCCGAAGGATCTGTACTCGCTGGTGAACGTTAACGTTCCGGTGGGCTAAAAGGGCTAAGCAGCCTGACGCTGAGTAGCCTTGAACTGGCTGGCATGTGAGTGCACCAGTTCAGGTTGCGAGGTTGAGAGTGAATAAAGTGAGGGCCGGGGAGTGGTGACACTCCCCGGCTCCTTCTTATGAAATTTTCGTGTGGGCGGCCCGCGGGCGGTTCATACGTTCTGCCTTTCAGCGGGTGCGGCTACTGGCGGGTGGCGATAATTTCGCGCGCCCTCGCCACACGCTTTTCTTTCTCTTCTTTCAACTGGTTAAGCTTCGCCTGATTCTTCTCAATCAGCGGCCCCTGATAGGACGCCTCAATATCACCCAGACGCTGAGCCATACCCACCTTCTGGTTACATTCCGCTTCAATCGTTGCGAGGCGAATTTCCTCCGGCTTAGCTTCTTCCTTGCCTTGGGAAGAAGTCATGAGATGTGCGCTTTCTTCGGACGTCCAGTCGCTCTCCCCTTCCCTGGGGGTTAGCCCGCGTTCACGCAGGCAGGTCCACCATTCTGAGCGAATATTTTTCCACTCATCGGTTTGAGAGGCGTAGGTGTATGCCTGTGAGTTGAGCTCTCCTACAAACCGGTATTCTTTTTCGTCCAGTTCAACCTCAGAGAATGCGGCTTTCACCTCTTCTTGGCACTGGGCGTTGATGTCGTCCGCTGCTGAATCTTCCAAGCCTCGGGATTCCTTATGGGAATACCCATACTTTTTGGCGTACTCAACGTTCCAGCTGCCGTATAGGCCTCCCGGTTGCGGGGTGTCTACTGAGGGCACGGCATAGGACTGCCCGTGGTGCGCATAGCACTCGGACATGAGCGTGTGCCACGCCGTGCTCACCGTACGGAGTGTTAGTTCATCCAAGGCGTACTCGTCCAGTGGAAGGTGTACGTAGTTCTTTGAATAGTCGAGAACAGCTTTTCGTGAGGTGTCCCGCTCGGCACTGTTGGAGCAGGATACGCACGCCCCCAGCAGGCAGAATACAGTTACCGCAGAGAGAGCCTTACGCATAGGCTTTTCCTCCTCCATACCTCGTTGTAGCGTTAAACGGAGTGACCCCAATTATCCCAAGAGCTCCTATCTTCTTGTCGCTGATATCTACTGGTGGGTGGCGATAATTTCGCGCGCCTTCGCTATCTTCGCATCACGTTCAGCCTTCAAATCATTCAGCAGCGCCTGATTCTTCTCAATCAAAGGCCCCTGATAGGACGCCTCAAGATCACCCAAACGCTGAGCCAACCTCACCTTCTCACTACATTGAGCTTCAATGGTTGCCAGGCGGATAACCTCCTCCAACACTTTGGGATCATCAGAATTCAGACTGGCCATTCTGGCCGCTTCTTTGCTCGTCCATTCGCCGTCCCCGGTGCGAGGAGTCAACCCTTTCTCACGCTGGCAGTCCCACCAATCTGAGCGGGCTTTCTTCCATTCAGGGTCACCCTGCGCACGCTGGTACGCTTCGCCACGGATACGATTGACGGGGCGGTACTTTTCCTCATGAGCCTCATCAAACTTGAGCGCATCCAGTTCTTCCCGATGCTCTTCGTGGCAGCTGTCCTTGACGTCTTCAGGGATGCTCTCATAAATCCTATACTGCTCTTCTCTGACTTTGCTGGACGTATAATGATTCGCCGCATGCTTCACATTCCAGGAGCCGTACTGGGAGGCGTCGCCAGAAACCCAGCCGTTTTCTAGAATTTCAAAATCGTATCCTTTTTTCGCATAGCACTCTTTACGAATCAACAATGACGCCCTACCCGTTATATCTAGGGCCTGGTCACTCCTGTCGTATTCATCGAGCGGAAGAGTAATATAGTTATTTTCAAAATCTAGCTGGGCTTTGAAGCTAGTATCTTTAGGCGCAGCGGCGCAGGAACTTAAAGCTAAAGCAAAGCAGGCGAACAGAGCAGCAGATTTCTTCATTGTTACCGACTCCTTTCAGGGGAATGACGTCCCGGTCATTCATGCCCACAACCCGCAACCATTGGCGAGCCAAAGTCAGGAAATCCATCGTACGCTCCAACAGAAATCGAGCGTGCAATTCTCATATCCCCTGTGACTTGCATTAACACTAACACGCCTAGGTAATTTCATGCGTGGTTTAGGCCACCCAAACCACAACAGAAAAGGTTCCGACGCGCACACAACGCATCGGAACCTTTAAACACCTCATAAACAACCGCCAAACTACGACGGAATCTGACCAAACACATGGCGGCGAACCCACGCATGCATCGCAATACCCGCAGCCGTCGCCGCATTCATCGAACGCGTCGACCCAAACTGCTCAATCGACAACGTATCCTTAGCCGCCGCATGCAGCTCCTCCGACAAACCCGGGCCCTCCTGACCAAAAACCAGCACACACCTCTTCGGCAGATCATACGTCTCCAGCGGCACCGAATCCGGAAAAATATCAATACCAATAATCGCCAGACCCTCAGCCTGCGCCCACGCCACAAAATCCTCAATCGTCGGATGATGACGCACATGCTGATAACGATCCGTCACCATCGCACCACGACGATTCCAACGGCGACGCCCAATAATATGGACCTCCTTCGCCAACATCGCATTCGCAGTACGCACCACCGTGCCAATATTCAGGTCATGCTGCCAATTCTCAATCGCCACATGAAAATCATGGCGACGCGTATCCAGGTCAGCAATAATCGCGTCCATCGACCAATAACGGTACTTATCCACCACGTTACGGCGGTCGCCCTCACGCAGCAGCTCCTCGTCCCAATGGTCACCCTCAGGCCACGGGCCCTCCCACGGGCCCACACCCACCTCAAAACGGGCAGTACCCTGCTCAGTACCCTCAACAGCCTCAGCCGCAGCCGCCTCAGCAGGCACAGCCTCAGCCGGTACAGCCTCAGCCGCCTCACGATTCTCAACCATCACAACCACCTTCACACCAACAACCAGCGCCACACCGGCGCCCACAGAGCCATCTTACAGACAAAAACCCGCACCACCAGCCACACACAGCAGCCAGCGGCACGGGTTCACCCGCCGCAGCGGAACGTCTAAAAAATCACGAGATCCTAAGAATCCAGCCTAGTAGAGACTAGTCCAGGCCCAGCTCATCCTTCGAGTACGCGTACAGGCACGGAACGCCCGCAACCTCTTCCACATGCTCCTTAGCGCCAGTCGCACGGTCAACAATCACAGCAACCGCCACAACCTCAGCGCCAGCCTTACGCAGCGCCTCAACAGCAGTCAGCGCCGAACCACCGGTCGTGGAGGTGTCCTCAACAGCAACCACGCGGCGACCCTCAACGCTGGGGCCCTCCACCTGACGGCCCATACCGTAAGACTTCTGAGCCTTACGCACCACAAACGCGTCAATCGCACGGTCCTGATCGCCAGCAGCACGCATAATCGCGGTACCCACCGGGTCAGCACCCATGGTCAGGCCGCCAGCAGCCTCAAATTCGATGCCGTTCTTATCCAGCAGATCCAGCATGACCTGACCCACCAGGCGAGAAGCCTCGTGGTGCAGGGTGATGCGGCGCAGGTCAACGTAGTAGTCGGCTTCCTTGCCGGAGGCGAGGACCACGTGCCCGCGCACCACAGCCAGCTCAATAATTAGCTGGCGCAGGCGTTCACGGGCTTCTTCAATGGGGAGGTTTTCAGAAAGCTTAGTCATAGTTCCAGTGTAGCGGCTCACGTCCAGACGGCGCAGGCTATTCCCTGTGCTATTCCAGCGCTAGGCTATTCCACCACGCGACCCACCGACGGCGGCAACGCGGCGCGCAGCTTCGTCAGCATCTCCTCATACTCGGCAGCAGGATCCGAATCGGCAACCACCGCACCACCGGCAGCAAGAGTCACCGCGCCGTCATCGTGCGCCACGAGCGTGCGAATCACAATCGACAGGTTCGCCGAACCATCCGCCGACACAAAGCCCAAAGTACCCGAATACACGCCGCGAGCGCGACCCTCCAGACCCTCAATAATCTGCATGGTCGAAGGCTTCGGGGCACCCGTCATCGAACCACCCGGGAAGCACGCCCGCGCAGCAGCCACCGCGCTCACACCCTCACGCAGACGCGAACTGACCGTAGACACCAGCTGATGCACCGTCGAATAGCTCTCCACGCCCATAAGCACCGGCACGCGCACGGACGCCGGGTCAGACACCGTGGACAGGTCATTACGCAGCAAATCCACGATCATAAGGTTCTCGGCGCGGGTCTTCTCATCGGTACGCAACCATGCCGCCGCCGCGGCATCTTCCTCCGGGGTGGCGCCGCGAGCAATCGTGCCCTTAATCGGCTTCGTCTGGGCGTTGCGGTGCGTATCCACACTCAAAAAACGCTCCGGCGAAGAAGAAAGCACCGAAAAATCACCGCACCGCAAATACGCCGCATACGGCGCCGCATTGTGGGCGCGCTGGCGGCGGTACAGCTCAAAGAAAAGCTCCGGGCTCGGATTCTGGATGCGCGCGTTCGTCTGCGCGGTCAGGCACACCTCGTAGCTGTTACCCTCGTAAATTTCGTGCTGACTAGCGCGAACGGCGTCCATGTAGGCTTCCGCGGCAGGTGCCGGGAAGAGCAGGAGCTCGGCAAGCTCAGGGGCATTGTCAGGGGCGTTGACGGGAGTATTTTCGGAGGCGCACTCCCCCGCCGCAGTCAGCGCCGCGCTCAGCACCGGAGTCAGCGCCTCGCTCAGCAGCTGTTCCGCCGCCTCACACCACGACTCATCGCCCACCAGCCAGCTACGCGCCGCAACCCCCGGGCGGGCATGCTCATGCACCAGGTAACGGACCGCCGGCAACCACAGAGAATCCGGGGTCGGCGCCTCATGGGCCGGCAGGTAGCCCGGTACCGGGTGGCCGTGCTCCAGGCTCATGGCGGCACGCGCCTCATAGCCGAAATAGCCCACGTAACCGCCGCGCAAACCCTCGGGCAGACCGGTTGCCGCCGCGGTATCCGGGTGCACGCGCGGTGCGTGGGCGAGCGCCGCCTCCAGCTGGGCGAAGGGGTCTTCCGCACCGGATTCAGCCGCCGCACGCGCCGAATCCACGCGCAGGGGCGACAGCTGCACCGGAACCACACCCACATACGAGGCAACCGACATGGGCGACTCTTCACGCGCCGAATCCAGCCAGAAGGAATACTTGGCGCCACCTGTCAGCAGCGGGTACGCGTCCTCGCAGTTCACCGCGAAAGGAAGCGGGCGCACGATAAGCTCCCGCGTCTGAACATCCCACGGGATGCTCTGCAGAATACTCGGCAGGGCATGCGGGGACGCAGAAGCGGGAGCGTTCGGGGTAGAAAAAATACGGTCCGCGGAAGTTTCAGTCACGGACTCCATTGTATGGCGTGCAGACGAACTGGCGGTTTAGTGAACGACTGCGGGTGCTTCGCCGTTTTCGCTGGTCATCGGCAGACCGGCTGCGAACCACGCACTGGTGCCGCCAGCGATGTTGTGTGCGGCGTAGCCGTGTTCGCGCAGGAAGGTTGCCGCGCGGTTGGAGCGGCCGCCACCGTGGCAGATAACGTAGAAATCTTCGCCGGGTGCGGGCAGCTCAGCCAGACGCTCAGCGAGGGTGCCGAGGGTGATGTGCTTAGCGCCGGTCGCGTGGCCACCCTCCCACTCGTAGTCTTCACGCACGTCGATGATGGTTGCGCCTGCAGGAACGTCGCGGGGGTCGACCTGGGGTACAGCAGTCATGGGGTTCTCCTTTGAAATGGTTAAAAATGAGCCGGTCGGCACGGCGGGGTGCCGGGTGGGCATAGTTGTGGTTCCACTCTATCGCTTTGGAGGTGTGCGGCGCATCTAGCCCGGTATGTGGGGGTTTGTGAGATTCGGAAATGATGCATACGAAAAAATCGAAATGGTTTTTCATGCACTGATTGATAGTTCAATCTTTGAAATATATGAACACAATATGTATACATATGCACCCACAAGGGTATAGACTTAAATACATATTGCCCGGGTCACACAGAACCCCGGGGTTGCACAGAAAAGAATTACCACCATGTCCAACACCATCACAGGTGCCGAACCCAAGGAAACCAAGACCTTCTTCGGCCACCCGCGCATGCTCGCGAACCTGTTCACCGTAGAAATGTGGGAGCGCTTCTCCTTCTACGGCATGCAGGGCATCATGATCTACTACCTGTACTACACCGCCGACAAGGGCGGCCTGGGTCTCGACCAGACCCTCGCCACCGGCGTTATCGGTGCGTACGGTGCAATCGTGTACCTCATGGCAATTCTTGGCGGTATCCTCGGTGACCGCCTCCTCGGCCCCGAGCGTACCCTCTTCTACTCCGCCATCGGCATCATGGCGGGTCACATCTCCCTCTCCCTCATCCCCGGCGTACCGGGTGTGATTCTCGGCCTCCTGCTGGTCGCTATCGGCTCCGGTGGCTTGAAGAGTAACGCCTCCGTGCTGGTCGGCTCCCTCTACTCGGACGACGACCACCGCCGCGACGCAGGCTTCACCATCTTCTACATCGGCGTGAACACCGGCGCACTGCTTGGCCCGATCCTGACCGGTTGGGGCTGGAGCACCGGCGGTTTCCACCTCGGCTTCGGTCTGGCTGCTATCGGTATGGCTGCAGGCCTGATCCAGTACTCACTGACCCGCAAGAACCTGCCCGCCTCCGTACACCACGTGGGCACCCCCTTCACCGCCGCTCAGAAGCGTAACTTCTTCCTGGCATTGGTCGGTATCGTGGTTATTCTCGGTATTCTGCTGGCGACCGGCCTGATGACCGCAGACAACCTCAAGAACTGGGTCATGGGCTTCATCTTCATCGGTGCTATCGCCCTGTTCGCTCAGCTGCTGAGCGCTAAGGACGTCACCGCTGATGAGCGTTCCCGCGTCACCGCATTCATCCCCCTGTGGATTGCAAACGCCGTGTTCTGGGCACTGTACCAGCAGCAATTCACCGTCATGGCGGTGTACTCGGATGAGCGCCTCAACTGGAACATCCTGGGCATGGAGCTGAGCCCGAACCTGGTCAACTCCATCAACCCGATTTTCATCATTATCTTCGGCATGATGTTCTCCGCCCTGTGGACCAAGTGGGGTGAACGTCAGCCGGTGACCACCGTGAAGTTCTCCGCAGCGCTGATCATTATTGGCCTGGCATTCTGGATCTTCCTCGCTCAGGCGGGCGTTCAGAGCGTGAACGTCGGCTGGATCGTGCTGATTCTGTTCGTCTGCACCATCGCTGAGCTGATTATTTCCCCGGTGGGTATTTCGCTGGCGACCAAGCTCGCACCGAAGGCGCACCGCGTGAACATGATGGCGCTGTACTTCACCTCCGTGGCAATGGGTACCGTGCTTTCTGGCTGGCTGGCTCAGTTCTACAGCATGGAAACTGAGGTTCCCTACTTCACCTGGATGGGTATTATCACCATCGCGACCGGTGTGCTACTGTTCCTGGTACACAAGCCGGTCCAGAAGCTCATGCGCGGCGTGAAGTAACCGCAAAGTTGCCTGTCTACACTGCTGACTCGCTGCTTCGGGCAGCGTGAGCGTGTAGGCGGGCGCATATAGGCTTAGCGTAAATAGGGCCCCGAATCCTTGAATTACCAAGGGTTCGGGGCCCTTGCTGTACGCCCCGGTGCATGTTCCCGGCAGTTCGGGGCCCCGGAACGTTGAGGAGAGGTTCAGGAGGGCGGATTTAGGGGCGCTCGGGGCGTTTTCCTTAATGAGACAATCCGCGCGGATTTTCTTATTAAGCGCCTTAATAAGAAAATCGAGGGCAATTGTCTCAATAAGCCGCCTCTAAGCCGCCTCTGTGACGGGTGGGTTCCCATGCGCGGAACTGTGACGATTTATGTCTCCGCGTGAACGCGCATGACGAAATACAGGGTCAAAAAGGACGCATTAAGCCACGAACAGAAATCTATTAGACAGTCTTCAAC
>ERZ772966.120-NODE-120-length-30690-cov-15.775094_pt1 | contig 30690 bp, 15 predicted proteins | sample MGYA00580680_ERZ772966 | MGnify/ENA primary metagenome ERZ772966 (study PRJEB29015, sample SAMEA2738055) | human oral metagenome | biome: human oral; feature: human-associated habitat; material: saliva | place: China | collected 2225 ...
TCAACATTCCGATTCTGACTTTTGTGGATGTTCCCGGCTTCCTGCCCGGCACCGACCAGGAGTTTAACGGCATTATTCGCCGCGGCGCTAAGCTGCTCTACGCTTACGCGGAGGCGACCGTTCCGCTGGTTACCGTCATTACCCGTAAGGCGTACGGCGGTGCGTACATTGTGATGGGTTCGAAGAAGCTGGGTGCCGATATTAACCTGGCGTGGCCCACCGCTCAGATTGGCGTGATGGGTGCTCAGGGTGCGGTGAATATTCTGTACCGTCGTGAGTTGGCTGCGCTGGCGGCTGAGGGTGGCGATGTTGAGGCCCGCCGCGCTGAGCTGATCGCCAAGTACGAGGAAGAGCTGCTGAACCCGTACCAGGCTGCTGAGCTGGGTTACATTGACGAGGTAATTGCGCCGAGCGAGACTCGCGTGCGCATTATTTCTTCGTTGCGTGCCCTGCACGATAAGCGTGCGTCCACCCCGGCAAAGAAGCACGGCAACATCCCGCTGTAGGCTTCCGTTGTGCCCGCGCTACAGGCGGCGCGGGCATTCCCAGGATTTTAGGTTTTAAGGAGGCGTGCCTTTGGCAGGCTACAATCCGCTGAGTTATTTCTCGTTCGGTAAAAAGAAGGATAGTTCGGAGGCTACTGAGAGCGCCGAGCAGCTTGAGCGTAGCTCCGCACGTTCTTCTGCGCACGCGGATACCACCTCCAGCGCCGCGAAGGATTCTGCTCAGTCTTCGGTAGATACTGACGCTGAGCAGGAGCCGCTGCTGAAGGTGGTTAAGGGCTCCCCCACTCCGGAGGAGATTGCCGCCCTCACTGCTGTGGTTGCGATGATGCAGGCGAGCGCCGCGAAGCAGGAGCAGAACTTGCTGGTGGGTGCCGCTTCGCGCATCCTGAACCGCGGTCAGCGACTGGGTGTTTCGTTGCGTCCCGGTCCCGGTTCGTGGAGGCGCGCTCGCCCCATGTAGCGCGGGCTGATAACTCTGCTTCTTATATTCCCGTCACGCCGGCTGGTGTGGCGGGAATATATTGTTTTGCCTCAAATTCAGGATTTATATTGCGCTATTGAACATCTAATGCACTGATTCTTGCGGTTTTGTCATATTAGAAACGATAAAGCGATGATGATACGCCCTGATGCTACGATGTATATACCGTCACATAAGTATTAATAATTGGCAGGGACCATGGCAAAGATGCTGAATAAAAACCATAGGCCCCCACCGGATGTCTACATCGCGCTTCTGTTGCCGACGCTACGGCGCTTGTCGAAGACTGTGCCCCGCACCGCCGCCTATGTTAGTGAGCAGTTGCGGCAGCAGACTAAGGCGTTGGGGTCAAAGAAGAACCTACCGGCTCTTGAATCCACCGATTTTGCGGTGGCTGTGCGCACCACCTTGAAGATCTTGGTGGCACTTCGTTATGCCCAGCTTATGCCTCGTTTGACCCCGTGGGAGAAGAGGAAGTACCTGCTCACTCCCCTGGGCGCTGAGCTGACCTGTACCCCGCATCTGCACGGTTCGGTGCCGCCGCGTGTGGTGAAGCAGGTGCAGGCACTATGCGCTCAGAGCCTGACGGCGAAGAGCGTGAAGAAGCTGAAGAAGCAGGCGAACGCGCTACTGGAGAACGCGGAGGAGGAGCATCGCCTCATTTTTGGTGCTTCTGATACCGGCGCCCTTCATGCTCTACCGCATTTCTCAGGCACTGATCACGCTCAGCTGAACCCCGCTGCTTATGATGCAGCCGATGCCGGCTATCCTATACCCCCCCAGAATTCTGCTGGAACTGCGAATTCTTGGCCTGCCGGTCAGTCCCCTCTGGATATTATTTTGCGTGCCAGCGATTCGCCGGTGATTCACGCTCAGGCTGAGTTTGCGGAGCACTTTACGCAGGATTTGATTCAGCATATTCACGCGGTGACGCCAGAATATTTTGAGCAGATTGTTGCCGATATTTTTACGGCTCTTGGTTTTAGGACCGAGGTAACCGGCGGTGCTGATGATAAGGGTGTTGACGTTATTGCCCGCTATTCTGATGGGCTGGATTTTGCGCCGATTTATATTCAGGTGAAGCATTATTGCGGAACCATGAAGGTCACTCCTAACGAGATTCAGAAGCTTGCCGGTGCGGTGCTTCTGCACGGCGGTTTGCAGGGCGTTTTGGTGACCTGCGGTGCTTTTGCGCATCCGGTGCCTGAGTATTTGCAGGGTTTGCCGGGCGCACGCAATATTGCTCTGGTTGATCAGCACCACCTGGTGGAACTGATGATTCGCCACCGTGTGGGTGTGCTTGATAGTGAGGGCGAGTGCGGTTACCGCATTGACGAGGAGTATTTTGCTCGCGGCATGGAGTAGCCCTCGCGGATTGGAGTAGCCCTCGCGGTTTGGAGTAGTCGGGGTGTTTTTGGGGCGGGTATTTCCCTCTAAATGTCCCCGACCTTCGCGCATTTCCTGCGTCATTTCACTTAATGTATTTTCACTTTTCCTTGAGGATATTTTTCACATATCGGCTGGTTTTAGAAATCTAGGTTATTTCTTGAACCAGCCGATACAATGGGAGGGTAATGCGTTATATATACTCGCATTATTTCACGAAGTGTATATACCCGCGACGGTCTAGACACTTCACCATAATTTAAGCGTTCTTTCGTAGAGTGTGCATCATTGAAGACGGTACGTGAGCGGGATGAGCTGAAGGCTCGGCCTTTCTTGCATCTCTTCACGAGGGGTTACCCAAGTGTCGACCCAAAAATAAAGATGGTGTCGCCCAGTATTGTGTGAATATTTTCCCGTTCGAATGACTGCACTTTATGAAGAATGCCCGCACGATAAATAACACCAGATAAGGAGCCCAGCGTGGCTTTTGTGAATAAAACAATGCTCCATATCGACCATTCCGAATTGCACTCTCTGCAGCAGGAAACCTCGTGGGAGGCCCTACCCGAGGAAGCACGCACTCTCAGCGTTGCGGCGGCTTTCTCTCTGCTCCGCCATTTTGAGCGCGCGCAGGACCGTGGCGAGAAGGTTTTCTTCCCCGATATGTACACCCCCGTAGGTGTGGACCTGGGTTTCAACATGACTCAGCGTTTCATTGCGGTCGGTGACAATGTCCTCTTCCGTGAGGCGCTCAATAAGCTGATTGCGGCACTGGTCAACGCTGACTATCTTGAGGTATCCCTCAGCCAGCTGCATCCGGGCAACCTGCACTACACGCTCAGCGAGGCTGGCCGTGAACTTTTGGGTACCCCGAAGGAACAGCAGGCGCAGGCTCTTCTGCCGGTTCTGCCCCTCCTCAGCGGCGTGTACCTCTACTACCTGAAGCAGTTCTACCCGGTTCTGCTCTCGCACATTACGGTGCGTGAGCTTCTGCCCATCGTTCTGAGCGTGACCCCCTCCTACCCCGCGGCGGCGCCCGTGAAGATTCGCGAGCTGGTGCTGCGCGAGTGCGGTTTTGTGCAGGGCTGGTACGGTCTGTCGTACCTGGAGCAGCGCATTATTGAGCCGGTGATTGCTCAGGCACTGAGCCTGCTGACCCGCGAGGGCTACCTGCGCACCAAGACGATTCACGAGCACACGGACTCTCCGCTGACTCTGTACTCGCTGTCGCCTTCCGCGAAGGACCTCGTGGAACGCTACGAGGAGACCGGCGTGCCGGCGAGCGAGCTGAGCTCCGTGCTGGCGCTGGTGAAGGATGAGGGCGCCTCCATTACGGCTGAGGATATTGCCGCAACCGATGCTCTGCTGACCCATATGGGCGTTCTTCTACTCGACACCCTCAACGACCATGGCGCCGATGTGGAGCTGAGCCTTCCGAGCCTGGAGCAGGTCTTTGACCGCGACGAGCGCATCCAGCAGGCCTCCTCTAACCCTTATTTTGTGCAGATTGACGCGCAGGATTACCTCTACGATGTGCTGACCGCCCACCACTACCTCTCTGAACGTGAGACCGTCTACTCGCTGGGTCCTGCTTTCGCGCCGGCTCTGGCGCAGATGGTTGAGCCGAGCGTTCAGAAGCTGGTGGCTTCGGCTCTGCTGGATCCTGCGGCGGTGGACTCTCTGCCGTACCCGCATCAGCTGCTGTACCCGATTCTGAAGCTCGTGGAGGAGAACCCGCGTATCTCCTACTACGACATTTACGATGAGTTGAAGATTGCCCTGGATATCCCGTACCTGCAGGGTGAGGTTGCTCCGCACCGTTATAAGCTGACCCCGCGTCTGCGTAACCGCTATTCGGTTGCGATGCACGTGCTCAAGGGCGAACGCTACCTGAACGCTCTGCGTGAGGGTACGGGTCGCACCTCCCGCAAGAACCCGGAGCGTTATGAGCTGAGCGAGGCGGGTAAGGAGCTGCTCAAGCGATTCCCGGAGGGCGCTCCGGAGGCGGTGACCGCCCGCATGGCGCCGTTGCCGCCGCAATCGCTCAAGCACAAGCTGCCTCAGGATATTGCGGCTGAGTTGCAGGCTCGTGAGGAGGCTCTTCAGGCTGCTAAGGAGGCGCGCGCAGCGGAGCGTCAGGCTCGTCTGGCGGCTCGTGAGGGTACCTCTCGTGAGCCGTTGGCTCCGGTGCCGGGTGCTTCTCCGGCGTTGTTGGCGCGTCCGGTTGGTTCGCCGGTGGCGGCTCCTGCTCAGGCGGCTCCCGCCCAGGTTCCGGCGGTACCGGTCGCTGAGGCTACCGCTCAGCCTGCTGTGCCCGCTCCTACTGTGTCCACCCCCGCTGTTTCGACTGCTGAGCCTTCGGCCGCGTTGCAGGTGGCTGCCGCTCAGGTGCGTGAGGCGCTGAAGCGTTACCGTCAGGTCTTCCGCCGCGAGGCGCTGGCTCCGGCACTCGCTCAGGTGTCTGAGGAGCGCTTCCGTAGCATTGGTTTCGATCTGTTCCTGATGCGCGGCTACACGGTAGAGGCTCTGGAGGCTCAGGGCGTGGACGGTGTGGCGACTCCCGCCACCGGCGAAAAAGAACGCGCATTCTACGTGCGTACTCTGCGCCCGGTAGCTGGCGGTGTGCTCTCCGCAAGCGTTCAGCCGCAGGATATTACCGCGTTCTTCCTGGCGATTCACGCCCGCGGCGGTCAGCTCGGCACCTTCATCACGAACGCACCGTTCAGCGATGAGGCGTACGACGAGTTCATCCGCTGCTCGACCAAGTACCCGAACATTCTGGTGGACTTGGTATCCGGCGATGAGCTGCAGGACCGCCTCATTGCGCACCGCCTCGGCGTGGTTGAGGGCGCGAACGGTCTGCTGGAACTCAACGGTGAATACTTCGCCGGCTAGCAGTTTTTAGCCTATCTGGGGGCGCCCCGGTCTTCTCTTTCCTGCACGTTCAGGTGGGAGAAAGCCGGGGCGTTTTCGCACCTTTACCCCGGTGAGTTGTCCACAAGTAAGCCGTTTTCCTCGCGTTCGGTGCCTCTCAGCCCGTAATATTGCCGGTTTATGCGACCCAAATCACCGAAAATCGTGGTTGAAGGCACACCCCTGCGTTAGGATATGAACATGAGCACTTACCAGGAACTTCCCAGCATCTACCGATTGAAGCGCTCGCTGACCGACGTCGATCAGATTGCTAACGAATACTTTGAAAAGGTCCTCGACCTGAACCCCGTCCATGCAACCGAGCTTGGTCGCAAAGGCGTAGAGACCCTGTACCCCGACTACTCGCCCGCAGGCGAGAAGGCTTATGCGCGCCTTGCGAAGAAGACGTTGAAGAAGGTCGATAACGTCCTGCCTATTGATGACGTTGACCTGGTCACCCTGGATGCTCTGCAGGAGCGCCTGAGCCTGTACCGCAAGCAGTACAAGGCCGGTTTTGGTGGCTGGCAGCTGAACAATATTGCCTCCGTCCCGCAGGAGGTGCGCTCGGTCTTTGACCTGATGAAGCGCAACACCCAGCAGGATTGGGAGCACATTATTGGTCGTATGCACCGCGTGACCGAGGCGCTGGAGGGCTACGTCCAGACTCTTGAGGCGGCTCGTGAAGAGGGCAAGGTTGCCCCGCGCCGCCAGGTGGATATTGTCATTGAGCAGACCGCCGCGTATTACGCTCCCGGTGGTTTCTTTGACGAGCTTGCCGCCGAGGTCGCCGAAGCGGTCCCCTCCTTGAAGGATGAGGCTGCCGCCGGTGCCGAGGCTGCCAAGGAAGGCTACCGCCGCCTCAACAGCTACCTGGTGGAGAAGCTGCAGCCGGTTGCTCCCTCCCGCGACGCTGTGGGCCGTAAGGCGTACAGCCTGCACTCCCGTTCGTTCCTGGGTACCACGATTGACCTGGACGAAACCTACGCCTGGGGTGTGAAGGAGCTAGAGAGCATTATTGCTCGTCAGCGTGAGGTTGCCGAGGAGATTGAGCCGGGCGCAAGCATTGAGCGTGCAAAGCAGCTGCTCGATGAGGACCCGGCACGTCAGCTGCACGGCACCGACGAGTTGAAGGCATGGATGCAGAAGCTCGCCGACGCCGCGGTGGAGAACCTGGCAGGTAGCCACTTCGAGATTGGCGGCCCCATGCGCCGCATTGAGTGTTGCATTGCGCCCACGAACGAGGGCGGTATTTACTACACCGGCCCCTCCCCCGATTTCTCGCGTCCGGGCCGCATGTGGTGGTCGGTTCCCGAGGGTGAGGACACGTTCACTACCTGGCGTGAAACCTCCACCGTGTACCACGAGGGCGTTCCGGGCCACCACCTGCAGATCGCTATCGCTACGGCTCTGCAGGGCACCATGAACTCCTGGCGCACGAACATGCTGTGGGTTTCCGGTCACGGTGAGGGCTGGGCACTGTACGCCGAGCGCCTCATGGAGGAACTGGGCTACCTGAAGGATCCGGGTGACCGCATGGGCATGCTGAACGCTCAGCGTATGCGCGCCGCCCGCGTGGTCTTCGACATTGGTGTTCACTGCGAGATGCCGATTCCCGATGAGTGGGCTGAGCAGCTGGGCGTTGAGCCGGGCACCATCTGGACCTCTGAGCTGGGTTACGAGTTCTTGAAGCTGAACCTGGACGAGTCCGAGGGCCACTTGCGTTTCGAGTTCCTGCGTTACCTGGGTTGGCCGGGTCAGGCGCCGAGCTACAAGATTGGCGAGCGCCTCTGGCTGGAGCTACGCGATCAGGCTCTGCGCCGCGGCGATGACATGCGTGCGTTCCACACGCGTGCGCTTCTGCTCGGTTCGGTGGGTCTGGACACTCTGCGCCGCGCCCTGACCGATGAGATGATGCTTCCTCTGGATACTGAGGATGACGATGACGAGGACGACGAGTAGCCTCTAGACGAGTACCCTCTGGACTAGAGCCTCCGCATAGGAACTCCATACAGCGAGGCCCCCGCTTCAGCTTTGGCTGAGGCGGGGGCTTCGCTGTATTTCGTGTCTTCTGAGCGCTATCCGAAGTTTGCGGTGCCGGGGTCGGTGGTGCCGAATCCCATGCCGGTGGAGTCGTTCAGATCCACCAGGTGCGGGGCGAAGCGGCACCAGTAGTCGGTGAGCGCGCCGTTCGATTCGCGGATGCCCACGCCTACGGTGCGTCCGTCGACCACCCACACGCCGAGGATGGGGTGGCTGACCGGGTTGATGATGCCTTCGTAGCGCGGTGCCGGGATGTACTCCTGGTAGACGAATTCGCTTTCGGGGGCGTTGGCGAAGAAGTCGTCGTCTTCGGGTTTGATGAAGACGTCGTAGTCGGGGGCGTAGATTTCTACGCCGTCGCCTTCACGCCCGAAGATGGGCTTGCGAACCCAGTTGCGCATGCCGCCGCGGTGGCCCGCGTAGGTGGGTACGAGGTTCGGGTGGCCCGGGTACTTATCCCAGAGCGCGGCGAGCAGCAGCTTATTGGAGAGGAACATTTTCCACGCCGGCTCGATCCAGCGGTCCATGGCACCGTGGTAGGCGAAGAGGAGCTTGTCGTAGCCTGCTTCGCTGTCGGTGACCAGGTCTTCCCAGGGGTAGAGCTTGAAGAGGTTGGTGATGGCGCGTCCTTGGGCATCTTCCCAGCTCTTGGTTTCCTCGTTGAAGATGACTTCGTCGATGGGAATCATGTGGGTTTTGATGCCCGCCTGCTGTGCCGCGTAGGCGATGAGCCAGAGGTTGTTGTAGTCCTCGTTGTTCTCGTCAATCTCGGGGCTCACGTGCGCCAGGTGCAGTACGGGCTGCACGCCGGCGGTGATTTCGGGGGCGAAGATATGGCGCCAACGGTTGGTGAAGGCTTCACCGATTTCGCCCCAGTGGGCGTAGCCGCGGGTGTCGAGGCGCTGGTCTTTCGCCCAGGTTTTCTGGCTGACTGCCGCCTCCACGATGCCGGTGGGGGTGTCGGCGTTATATTCGAGCAGCTTCATGGGGTCGCCGGGCACACCCGAATAGGTGAAGTCGAAGCGTCCGTAGAAGTCGGCGTCGCGGCGGTTCCAGGATTCTACGGCGAGGTTGAACGCCGCCTGGGGTAGACCGAGGGTGCCGAACGCGCCGGAGGCAATGTACTCGACGGTTTCTAAGCACATGCGGTGCATTTCTTCCGCCTGGGCGCGCACAGAGTCCATTTCTTGCGGGCTGAAAATGTAGGCGGCGTATTCGTTCCAGTAGTGGTCGGTGTCGTGGGGGCCGTCCACGCTGTAGGTGAGGCCTTCCTCAACGATGACGTTCTCCCAGTCGGGTCGGCCGACGGGAAATTCTTCACGGCGCATGAGGGGTTAGGCTCCTTCGAAGTAGTAAATGGAAAATAGTGAGGAAAATGCGGGCGGGACTGTTCAGTCCCTGCCCGCATTCAGCGTGATGGCTTATGGCTTAGCCGCCGGAGGTACCGCCGCCGGACTTGGAGCCGCCACCGAAACCGCCCTTGCTGCCGGACTTCGAGGAAGAGCCAGACTTGGACGAGGAACCCGACTTCGACGAGGAGCCGGACTTGGAGGACGAACCCGACTTGGAGGTGTTCGACTTGCTGTAGGAGCCGGTGCTACCGCTGTTGCTGGTGCCCTGCTTACCGCTGGAGACCGAGCCGGTGGTCTTATTACGCACCACGGAGGTCTTACCGGAGTTGTTGGTGCTGGTCACCTTACCGGAGGAGACGGTGGAGGACTTCTTCGCGCTGCGGTAGGAGTCTTCAAAGCCGCCGCCCTTGGAGGACACGCCGCTGTAGACGGTTCCGTTGCTGGGGCGGGTGGTGCTGCCTCCGGAGAGCTTGGAGCCCACGGGAGGAATGTAGTGGGATCCAGAAGAATTAGCGGCGCTTTGGCGACCCAGGTAGTACCAGAGGAACGCATTCGAATTATTGTGGGTGGTGGTCGAACCAGAAGTGCCCGAAGACCCAGAAGAGCCCGAGGAGCTGGAGGAACCGGAAGAACCAGAAGAGCTTGAGGACTCCGTAGAAGAGCCCGAGGGCGAGTCGGTCGGCTCCTGAACGCCTGCCTTCTCGCATTCGCTATCTTCCACACGCAGGCCGGTCTTCGCATCCTGGCAGACGCGGGCGTACTCTTCGCCCTGTGACAAGAACGCGTTCTCTTCCTGGTGCATGGAGTTGTAGGCGAAGATGCCACCGCCAACCAGCAGCACACCAGCGCCAGCTACGGCAATCATCTTAGCGATGCCGGGGCGGGTTGCGCCCAGGTTCAGGGTCTGCTGGGCAGAGGTCTGTGCGGCGCGGGCAGCGAAGTTGGCGACTGCTTCCATGCGGTTGCCGGGCTTCTTCGGGCCGTTGGGGGTGGTGGTTCCGCCGGGGTATTGGGGAGCAGAACTCATGCATCTCTCCTTGAAAGGTGGTGCGTGGCGTATTGCTCAACGCGTACATGAAGCTGAGTGGGTACAGCATCATCCGGCGACTTTCGCCGGATTATCGGTGTGGTTCCAGCATATCAAGCCCTGGCTTTCGGATTATTAGCTGACGGCAAAATCTCAGCAAGCTTCGCCGCATGTTGCGCCGTTGTTTCCTTTCTGTTTGCTTTTGCGGTGACTGCAGGTTAACTATCAGCGTTAACTATCAGCCGATTTAACCGCCTAGGGATTAGCTGGCGGAGGGTAGCTGGCGGCGCTGGTAGATGCACTGGCGGCAGTACTGCCAGAAGATACCGCCGAAAGGTACCCCCCCCCGGAAGGTACCGCAGAAAAGTGCCCCAGAAAGGTCACGATTCGTCATACATCCCCTACACTGCACCGGGTTGCAATACTTCTTCACACAAACTCGCGCCGGAGTGCGCAAAAGTTTTAGAGTATGCCACATGTCTACACCGCATGCATCATCTCGTTCACGTCTGCCCAAGTGGGCTACTTCTTTCGGCAACCAAATCATTGCCTCCCTCATTCTGGGTATTGTTCTCGGCGCGCTCGCCCTCGCACTGGGCGGGGACGCGAAGAGCAACCCCAACTGGCTCATGGTGACCTTAGATACCATTGGCTCCTCCTACGTCACCCTGCTGAAGGCGGCTGTTGTTCCGCTGATTTTCACCGCCGTGGTCGCCTCCATCTCGAACCTGTCGCAGGTAACGAATGCGGCACGTCTGGCGGTTAACACGCTCATCTGGTTTGCGATTACCGCATTCTTCGCGGTGCTCATTGGTATTGCAATGGGCCTCATTGTTCAGCCGGGCGTGGGCGCGCAGGTGCAGGGTAAGGCTTACACCGGCTCGACCGGTTCGTGGACCGCGTTCCTGACCGGTCTGATTCCGGTGAACTTCCTGGGTCTGGGTGTCAGCGCTAAGTCCGGTGATTCCGGTATCACCGCCTCGGCGTCTTTCAACGTGCTGCAGATCCTGGTCATTTCCGGCGCGGTCGGCATTGCCGCGCTGAAGGTCGGCGAGGCAGCCAAGCCGTTCATTGACGTGGTCAAGAGCGCTCTGGCGATTATTCAGAAGATTCTGTGGTGGATTATTCGCCTGGCACCGCTGGGTACCGTGGGTCTGATCGCTAAGGCAGTGTTCGCGTACGGTTGGGCGTCGATGGGTTCGCTGGTCGCGTTCGTCATCGCCCTCTACATTGGCCTGCTGCTGGTCTTCCTCGTGGTCTACCCGATTATTGTTCGCGCGAACGGCCTGTCGGTCCGTCAGTACTTCTCGGGCGTGTGGCCGGCGCTCCAGCTGGGCTTCGTGTCCCGCTCTTCGATGGGTTCGATGCCGATGACCCAGACCGTTGCCGAACGCAACCTGGGTGTTCCCCGCGCCTACGCATCCTTCGCCGTTCCGCTGGGTGCGACCACCAAGATGGACGGCTGCGCCTCGGTTTACCCGGCTCTTGCCGCAATCTTCGTGGCTCAGTTCTACGGTATTCAGCTGGACTTCACCCAGTACCTGCTGATTGTGATGGTGTCCGTGCTCGGTTCGGCTGCGACTGCCGGTACGACCGGCGCTATCGTGATGCTGACCCTGACCCTTTCCACTCTGGGTCTGCCGCTGGACGGCGTGGGTCTACTCCTGGCGATTGACCCGATCGTTGACATGGGCCGCACCGCTCTGAACGTTGCCGGTCAGGCGCTGGTTCCCGCGATTGTGGCTCGCCGCGAGGGCATTTTGGACGAGGAGCTCTACAACGCTCCCCGTTCGGAGGGCGGCTTCGTGGCTCAGGAATTCTACGATGAGCGCATCGCCGGTGAGGCGCAGCGACTTCACAAGGTGGAGGAGACGGCACTCCGCTAATCTGGCAAGCTAATCAGGCGAGCTAATCAAGCAAAGGCTCACGCGCACGGCGCTAGGCGGTACCGCTTAGCGCCGTGTAGCTTCTCTCCCCCCCTCCCCAGCATGGGCGCACAGCACGGGCGAAATACATTTGTCAAACGTCATAAAAATGTCATTATTGATTCTTCTTTTCTTTAATTCTTGAGAAGAGTTATGATTTTGAACGGCGTGTTCCATCTCCTACGTGGTTGAGGGGGATGGGACACGCTCTTTTTATGCCTCCTGACCTTCCCGCCCCAGCTTCCCATCAACCCTTAATCTGCACCCGAGAGTAAAACCCCGCCGCAACGCTCTAAAATAGAACCCATGACTACCAGCGCTTCACCGACCCGACTGATTCTTGCCTCCGCCTCCCCGGCGCGCCGCAAGCTCCTGGAAGACTCCCGCATCGCGTTCACGGTGCGCGTCTCCTCCGTAGATGAGGACGCCGCGCTCGCCGCCGCCAACGAACAGGCGCGAGCGCAGGGACGTGCGGGACTCACCCCGGCTGAGACCGCCTCCCTGCTGGCGCAGTTGAAGGCGCAGGCTGTTGCCGCCGAACTTGCCGCCGAGGGTGTGCGCAATGCGCTGGTTCTGGGGTGCGATTCGGTCTTTGAGTTTGAGGGTGTTGCCTACGGCAAACCTCACACCGCTCAGGCGGCACGCGAGCGCATCAGCGCTATGAGCGGCAACTACGGTGTGTTGCATACCGGTCACGCGCTCGTAGATTTGCGCGACATTGAGCCGGGTGCCGAGCTACCCACTGTTGCTGAGCTACCCACTGTTTCTGAGTTGCGTAGCGCTACCGTCCACTTCGATACGCTCAGCCCCGAAGAGATTGAGGCGTATATTGCTACCGGCGAGCCACTCTGGGTGGCCGGCTCCTTTACCCTGGACGGCTACGGTTCGGCGTTTATTCGCGGTATTGAGGGTGAGTTCCACACGGTGGTGGGCCTGTCCATCCACGCGCTACGCGATATGCTGCGCCACCGAGAGGTTGCTGTGACCGAATTGTGGCTAGCACCCCACAACGAGGATTAGATCCAGCGTAATCGTATAAATCTGTCTCAAAGCGCGCCCTGGAATACACATTATTGAACACCAATCGATAAGATAGAACAGTATGATGCGCGTTATATTCGCCAATCCTGCCGATGTATCCTTGGAGCAGGAGATTAAAGGAGAGCTTTAAGTGACTCAGCACCAGGCAGAAGCCGCCAAGAAATTTACTGCAGTCCCCGGCCGCCACACCGGCCCGGTCAGCAAGATTCTGATCGCTAACCGCGGTGAAATTGCAGTCCGCGTGATTCGTGCAGCCCGCGATGAGGGCCTGCAGACCGTCGCCGTCTACGCTGACCCCGACCGCGACGCCCAGCACGTAAAGCTTGCCGATGAAGCCTACGCTCTCGGCGGCGCCACCGCGGCACAGTCCTACCTGGTGATGGACAAGCTCATTGAGATTGCTATCCGCTCCGGCGCTGACGCCGTGCACCCCGGCTACGGTTTCCTTTCTGAGAACGCGCAGTTCGCGCAGAAGTGCATCGACGCGGGCCTGACCTGGATTGGCCCCTCCCCCGAGTCCATTACCCAGCTGGGCGATAAGGTAGCGGCCCGCCACATCGCGCAGAAGGTGGGCGCTCCCCTGGTGCCCGGCACCAAGGACCCGGTCAAGTCCGCCGATGAGGTTGTTGCTTTCGCGGATGAGCACGGTCTGCCCATTGCAGTGAAGGCCGCATTCGGTGGCGGTGGCCGCGGCATCAAGGTGGCACGCGACCGCGAGAGCATTGTTGAGATGTACGAGTCCGCAGTTCGTGAGGCTACCGCGGCGTTCGGTCGCGGCGAGTGCTTCATCGAGCGTTTCTTGGATTCGCCCCGCCACGTTGAGACCCAGTGCCTGGCGGATGCGCACGGCAACGTCGTGGTGGTTTCCACCCGTGACTGCTCCCTGCAGCGCCGTAACCAGAAGCTCGTTGAGGAGGCGCCCGCCCCCTACCTGAGCGATGAGCAGAATGAGCGCCTGTACGAGGCGTCCCGCGCGATTCTGCGCGAGGCTGGCTACCAGGGTGCCGGCACCTGCGAGTTCCTGGTCGGCACCGACGGCACCATCTCCTTCCTTGAGGTGAACACTCGACTGCAGGTGGAGCATCCGGTCTCCGAGGAGATTTCCGGTCTGGACCTGGTTCGCGAGCAGTTCCGTATTGCCCGCGGCGAGAAGATTGAGGAGAAGGACCCGGTTCTGCGCGGTCACTCCTTCGAGTTCCGTATTAACGGTGAGGATGCGGGCCGTTCCTTTATGCCCGCCCCCGGCACCATTGAGAAGATGACCGTGCCCACCGGCCCCGGTGTTCGCTGGGATTCCGGCTTCGTGGCTGGCGACGTTATCGGCGGTAACTTCGACTCCATGCTGGCTAAGCTCATTGTTACCGGCGCGGACCGCAAGCAGGCTCTGCAGCGTGCCCGCCGCGCCCTGGCTGAGCTGAGCATTGAGGGCATGCCGACCGTCATTCCGTTCCACCGCGTCGTGCTGGATGATCCCGCTTTCGCGCCGACTGAGGGCGGCGAGTTCAAGGTACACACCCGCTGGATTGAGACCGAGTTCAACAACACTATCCCCATGTACTCCGGCGCACCCGGTAGCGTGGGTTCCGATGAGGATGAGCGCACCACCGTGGTTGTCGAGGTCAACGGTAAGCGTATGGAGGTGTCCCTGCCTGATTTGGGTGGCGGCACTAAGCCTGCGGCTAAGCCCGCTTCCAAGACCCGCAAGTCCCGTTCGGCACGCGGTGCGGCAAAGGGCGGCGGCGACGAGCTGACCAGCCCCATGCAGGGCACCATCGTGAAGGTTGCGGCTTCTGACGGCGACACCGTCGCTGAGGGCGACCTGATTCTGGTGCTGGAGGCTATGAAGATGGAGCAGCCCATTACCGCGCACAAGGCGGGTAAGGTTTCGGGCCTGTCGGCTAAGGCTGGCGATACCGTCACCTCCGGTGCGGTGCTGGCAACCATCAAGTAACGCTCCGCTGAGATACCGCGGTCTCGCGAGCGCTATAGGCTATACGAATCCCCCGGAAGGGTATGAGGTCCTCTCTCTCGTATCTTTCCGGGGGATTTTCTGTGTCCGCCCTTGTCTATTTCTGCGCTCTTGTCTGTTTCTGTGGGGTTTGAGCGGCCACCTATTGCGATTACGTCCAAATAGTGGCTGTATTTGTTGGGTCTCTTCTGAACAGAGTTATAATGTTGCACTTTAGAGGGGCCTTTCAGATTCCTACGCCCACCGCACCCCACCCGGTGCGGTCGCGGCACCCGGTACGCACCTACGGCACACCCGCCTCCCGCGCCGACCGGTTATGGAACATCCACCTCAGGCTCCTTGTGTACGCACAAATTCACCATCTCGGGAGTTTTCCTCATGAGCACCTCTGCACCCGACACGAAAGCGTCTGCTGCATCGGTGAAGAATACGACTCCTCGCAGTCGAGTTATTCTTGCCTCGCTCGTTGGTACCACCATCGAGTTCTACGATTTCTACATTTACGCCACCGCAGCAGTGGCTGTGTTCCCCGTGCTGTTCTTCCCCTCGAAGGACGCAACCACCGAGCTTCTGGCATCCTTCGCAACCTTCGGCGTCGCCTTCATCGCGCGCCCCCTCGGTTCCGTGATTTTCGGTCACTTCGGCGACAAGATCGGCCGTAAGGCAACCCTCGTCGGTGCACTGCTCACTATGGGTCTGGCAACCTTCATCATCGGTCTGCTGCCCACCTACCACCAGATTGGTCTGTGGGCACCGACTATGCTGACCATTATGCGTTTCTGCCAGGGCCTGGGCCTGGGCGGCGAATGGTCCGGTGCGGCACTGCTCGCCAGCGAATACGCTGAGGACGGCAAGCGTGCCCGCGCTGCCATGTGGCCGCAGCTCGGTGCCCCCATCGGCTTCGTGCTTGCGAACGGCTTCATGCTGCTGCTGACCAGCTGGATTTCCTTCAACTCCGCAACCGACGCTAAGAACTTTGATCACCCCTTCCTCATCTGGGGTTGGCGTATTCCGTTCCTGATGTCCATCGTGATGGTCGCTGTCGGCCTATACGTGCGTTTCAAGCTGGAGGAGACCCCCGTCTTCGCCAAGGCTGCCGCTAACAACGAGAAGGTTAAGACCCCGCTCGTTGAGGCGTTCAAGGTCGCTTGGTGGCCCATGATTCAGGGTACCTTCATCATGGTGGCATGCTACGTACTGTTCTACCTGATGACCGCATGGGTTCTCTCTTACGGTATCGGCAAGGCGGATAAGGGCGGTCTGGCTATCCCCTACCGCGAGTTCCTCGTGATTCAGCTGATCTCTATTATCGGCTTCGCAATCTTCATCCCGATCTCGGGTTGGCTGGCTGATAAGTACGGCCGCCGCACCCAGCAGCTGTGGACCACCATCGCGATGGCAGTCTTCGGTCTGTGCTTCGGCCTGCTCATCTCCCCCTCCGTCGTTGGTACCGGTGCGAATGCGAATGTCGCAGTGGTCACCCTCTTCATCTTCATCGGTATGTGCCTGATGGGTCTGTCCTTCGGTTCCATGTCCGCATACTTGCCGGAGCTGTACCCCACCAACGTGCGTTACACCGCCAGCGGTATCGCCTACAACGTGGCGTCCATCCTCGGTGCGGCGCTGACCCCGTTCGTGGCAGTGTGGCTGAACTCCTCCTACGGTGTGGCTGCCGTGGGCGGCTACCTGGCGTTCGCTTCAATCCTGAGCGTTATCTTCATCCTGCTCACTCACGAAACCCGTGACGTGGACATGAACGCTGTCAGCACCACGAAGTAAAACTTTGCGGAGCTAACGCCTCTTGACGGCAAAGCGGTGGGGGTCGCCTCCTGAATTCCTTAGATTCAGGAGGCGGCCCCCACCGCTTTATTGTTTTCCGGGATACTGCGCCAGGCGTGCAACGCCCAGCTCAGCACCTCGTGTGCGCGGATTACAGGCCGCGAGTGTGCAGCTTGCGAGCCGCCTCAGCGATAGAGCCGGAGAGCGAGGGGTAAACCGTGAAGGTATCCGCCAGGTCATCCACCGCAAGCTTCTTCTCCACCGCCAGGGCAATGGGGTAAATCAGCTCGGAAGCACGCTGACCAACCACCACGCCACCAATGACAGTGCCGGAGTGGCGGCGTGCAAAAATCTTCACGAAGCCATCGCGCATCGCCATCATCTTCGCGCGCGGGTTCGTACCCAGCTGCAGGGTTACCACATCACCACGGTAGGCGCCCTCGGCAAGATCCTTCTCGCTCACACCCACGGTCGCAATCTCCGGGGAGGTGAAGATATTCGCGGCAACCTTATCGGTACGCAACGGACGCACCGCATCACCGAGGATGTGAGCCATAGCAATACGGCCCTGCATCGCAGCCACGGAAGCCAACGGGTACACGCCCGTGCAGTCACCAGCGGCGTAAATGCTGTTCACGCTCGTGCGGGACACACCGTCCACCTTGATGTGGCCGCTCGAGGTCTGCTCCACACCGGCAGCTTCCAGACCCAAATCCTCAGTGTTCGGAATCGAACCAATAGCCACCAGGCAGTGAGTGCCAGAGACCTTACGGCCGTCCGACAGGGTCACAATCACGCCGGTGCCGTCCTCGGTGCGCTCAACAGCAGCGGCACGAGAACGCGGCATCACTCGCACGCCGCGACGCTCAAAGACGTCCTCCAGCACGCGGGCTGCATCCTCGTCCTCACCGGGAAGCACACGGTCACGCGAAGACACCAGGGTCACCTTCGAACCCAGACCGTTATACGCCGAGGCGAACTCTGCACCGGTCACACCCGAACCAATCACAATCAGTTCCTCGGGAACCTCGGAGAGGTTGTACAGCTGAGTCCAGGTCAGGATGCGCTCGCCGTCAGGCATACCGGTCGCCATTTCACGCGGATGCGTACCCACCGACAGCAGCACAAAGTCTGCCTGCAGGGGGTAGACCAGACCAGCCTCATCAGTCACCTGGACGGTGTGGCGGTCCAGGAGCTTACCGGTACCGTGAATAATCTTCACGCCCGCAGAAGCCAGGGCGCGCTTAATGTCGGCGGACTGCTGCTGAGCCAGGTCGCGGACTCGGCGGTTCACGCGGTCCATATCAACACGCAGCTGAGGTGCCTTGCCCTTCGTGTTCTCAATGCCCAAGCTACCCGCCTCGGAGAAGCGGGTCATCATATCCGCCGTAGCGATCAGGGTCTTAGAGGGCACAACGTCGGTCAGAACGGCGGAGCCACCAATGGCATTGCGCTCAATCAGAGTCACGTCCGCGTTGGATGCGGCAGCCACCATCGCTGCCTCGTAGCCACCGGGGCCACCACCAATAATTACAATTCGCTGAGATGCATAGTTCACCTTTGAAGTCATGCCTTAATTGTGAGCTATGCCGCCGCTACGGGGCAAACGCACTCGCCGTGCAGATATGCCATATTGTGGCAACCTGCACGGCGAGCATTTACTTGAGGCATGCCGGTTAGACGGGGCGCTCCCCTACTCTTCGAGAGCCTGCGGTTTCTCGGCATAAATCGAGTTGATGAACTTCTCGGCCCACTGCAGCATCGCGCCGTCCACCAGGTCCTTGCCGCCAACCGGCATGGTCTTCGGGCGCGGCACCAGAGTCAGCCAAGTGTCCATACCCTTCGGCTGGGCGTGCGTGGAACCCGGGTACACGCGCTTCAGGCGCATCTGGCGGGACTCCGGCAGCGGCGTAGCGGTCACCACGCGCACCTTCGGACCCAACACCACCAGCTCGTGAATGCCAGCGGCACGGGCGTGCATACGCACCGTCGCCACGGCAAGCAGGTTCTCTACCGCCTCCGGCAGTTCGCCGTAACGGTCGACCAGTTCCTCGCGTGCCTCCGCGATCTTCTCTTCGGTATCGGCGGCAGCAATCTGGCGGTACGCCTGCAAGCGCAGACGCTCAGAATCAATGTAGGTGTGAGGAATATGCGCGTTGACGGGCAGGTCAATCTTCGTTTCGACCTCGCGCTCTTCCTTCTCACCGCGGTAGTTCGCCACGGCCTCACCGACCAGGCGCAGGTACAGGTCAAAACCAACGCCGGCAATATGACCGGACTGTTCGCCGCCGAGCAGGTTGCCGGCACCGCGAATCTCCAGGTCCTTCATGGCCAGCTGCAGGCCCGCACCCAGCTCGTTATGGGTCGCCACGGCCTTCAGACGCTCATGCGCAATCTCGCCGAGGGTCTTATCCACCGGGTACAGGAAGTAGGCGTAGGCGCGCTCGCGGCCACGACCCACACGTCCACGCAGCTGGTGCAACTGGCTCAGACCGTAGTTCTGGGCGTGGTCGACAATGAGGGTGTTCGCGTTCGAAATATCCAGGCCGGTCTCCACAATGGTGGTGCAGACCAGCACGTCAAAGCGGCGCTCCCAGAAGTCCACAATAATCTGCTCCAGGCGCGATTCACTCATGCGGCCGTGGGCGGTGGCGATGCGCGCCTCCGGCACGAGCTTGCCGATTTCCGCGGCAACATCATCGATATCAGCCACGCGGTTGTGCACGAAGAACACCTGGCCCTCACGCATGAGCTCGCGGCGGATTGCGGCGGTAATCTGGCTGTCGGTTCGCGGACCCACGAAGGTGAGCACGGGGTGGCGTTCCTCCGGCGCGGTGGCAAGGGTGGAGGTCTCGCGAATACCGGTGAGCGACATTTCCAGGGTGCGCGGAATGGGGGTTGCACTCATGGCAAGCACATCCACGTTGGTGCGCATCTGCTTGAGCTTTTCCTTGTGCTCCACACCGAAGCGCTGTTCCTCGTCAATGATGACCAAGCCCAGGTCCTTGAACACCACGCTGTCTGAGAGGATGCGGTGCGTACCGATCACCACATCCACCGCGCCGGATGCGATTTCTTCGGTAATCTGGCGGGTTTCTTTCGCCTTCTGGAAGCGGGAAAGCACGCGAATCTTCACGGGGAAGCCCGAGAAGCGCTCACTGAACGTCTCGTAGTGCTGCTGAGCGAGCAGGGTCGTGGGTACGAGCACGGCAACCTGTTTGCCGTCCTGTACCGCCTTGAATGCGGCACGTACGGCGACCTCGGTTTTGCCGAAGCCCACATCGCCGGAGATGAGGCGGTCCATGGGGATTTCTTTCTCCATGTCTTCCTTCACCTCGTGGATGGCGGTGAGCTGGTCGGGAGTCTCGTTGTAGGGGAAGGATTCTTCCAACTCTCGCTGCCAGGGGGTATCGGGTGCGAAGGCGTGGCCACGCGATGCCTGGCGTGCCGAGTAGAGTTTCACCAGGTCGGCAGCGATTTCCTTGACAGCCTTGCGGGCGCGGGACTTGGTCTTAGCCCAGTCGCTACCGCCCATCTTGGACAGGCTCGGGTTCTCGCCACCCACGTAGTTGGAGATGAGGTCCAACTGGTCGGAGGGCACGAAGAGGCGGTCGGGTGCGCCACCGCGCTTGGCGGGGGCGTACTCGATGACCAGGTATTCCTTCATGGGTTGCACGCCGTTGACCGGGGATGCACCAGCCACCGGGCGGGAGGTCATTTCGACGAACCTGCCGATGCCGTGGCGTTCGTGCACCACGTAGTCGCCGGGGTTCAGCGCGAGCGGGTCGACGGCGTTGCGGCGGCGGCGCGTCTTGAATTTCTGTCCGGCAGCGCCTCGGGGCGCGTAGGTTCCGCGGCGGCCGAGCAGTTCGGCTTCGGTGAAGACGGCGAGCTTCGCCTCCTCAATCAGGAAGCCTGCGGAGGCGGGCGCCTCGCACACCTCAACAATGCCGTGTTCGATGTCGCCGGCGGGGTCCGCTTCGAGGCTGGTTCGGCGGGCTGCGGGTACGGCGGGTGCCCCTTCGCCGGAGTGGAAGAGGTCGATGAGGCGGTCGGTAGAGCCGCGGCCGTTGGTGAGGGCGAGGACGGTCCACTGCTTCTGGATAAGGTCACCAACCTGGCTGAGCATACGTTCGACGGAGCCGTTGAATGCGGTTGCGGGGGTGGCGTTGACGGTGTAGGTGTCGATTCCGTCTTCGATGGCGTCGGCGATGCTCTGGTTTTCGAGCGCGCCTGCGGCAGCGTCTTCGAGCAGGTCTGCGTCGGTGACGAGTTCGGTGATTTCCCACCAGCTGAGCTTGGCTTCGAGTGCTTGGGCAGTGGTTTGGTCGATGGTGCGGAAGCCGCTGTCGCTCATGCGTAGCTGGCCGAGGTCGATGGGCGCTACTGCGTCGGCTTCTGCGGAGGTGTCCCATGCGGCGGCGAGGAATTCTTCGTTGGTGGCGACGAGGTCTTCGGCGCGGGCGCGCACGCGCTCAGGTTCGACGTTAATAATCATGGACCCTGCCGGCAGCAGCTCGGTGAGGGTATTCATGGATTCGATGAGTAGCGGGGTGAGCGATTCCATGCCTTCGACGTAGATTCCGCCGGCGATCTTTTCGAGCATGGTTGCGGCTGCCGGGTAGTCGGCTTTCAGGCGTGCGGCGCGACTCATGACCTCGGGGGTGATGAGCAGTTCGCGGCAGGGCAGCAGGGTGAGTTCGGTGAGCTCTTCTCCCCCGTTGAGGGTGCGCTGGTCGGCGACGGAGAAGTGGCGCATTTCGTCGAGTTCGTCGCCGAAGAATTCGAGGCGGACGGGGGTGGTTGCGGTGGGCGGGAAGACGTCGATGATGCCGCCGCGTACGGCGTATTCGCCGCGCTTGGCGACGAGGTCTACGCGGGAGTATGCGGCGTCGTTGAGGCCTCGTACTACGTCTTTGAAGGGGTATTCTTCGCCGCGAACCAGGTGTACGGGTTCAAGTTTTTCGATGCCGGTGACGATGGGCTGGATGACAGCGCGTACGGGTGCGATAACGACCTGGGGGCGCTTGGTCGCTTCCCCGGTCATGGCGCGCAGTACCTGCAGGCGGCGGCCTACGGTGTCGGAGCGCGGTGAGAGGCGTTCGTGGGGCAGGGTTTCCCAGGCGGGGAAGAGTGCAATGTCGGCGGCGGGCAGGTAGGAGCGCAGGGCTGCGGCGAGATCTTCTGCTTGGCGGTCGGTGGGGGCGATGATGAGGCTGAGCGCTTCGGGGGTGGTTGCGCGTACGGCGCCGGAGATGTCGGCAATGAGCGCGGCGTGGGTTCCGGCGACGGCGCCGATGAGGGTGCGTGCGCTGCGTTCAGCGGGCTTCGCGGAGGCAGCGGTGCGGATCGAGGCCCAGCTACTGAGTTGATTGAGGGTTTTCAGGAGGGGGTTCAGGGGTGCTTCGGGGGGCTGTGCGGTAGCTTTTCGGGTGGTGCTCACGGGTTCTCCTGAATCTACGGTCCTCGGTTCCGGCGGTTTGGCTGGTGGAGGGTGCCGACGGGTGGTCGGTGTGAGGTGGTGTCGGGTGGGGTGCCCGAGTGTTTTATTGTGAGGAATTTTATGTGCACTTTTTGGTGATGTGCGCGGCTTTTCTATTGTAGGTCTACTCCGCTTTTTATGGCATTTTTCTTTCGTGGGGTTCTTTGGCTGTAGATATAGCTTTTTGCACCCGGTTGCCACTTTCGTGGGTGATATGTGAGTATGGTTTTCTTCTGTATCTTTTCCTGCACCACAACGTTCATTGCATGGGGCGCAAATCACATATTCACAGGCATCTTTGCACTTTGTGCACCATTATTTTCACAGCTTAATCCTGTACCCTAATCATTAACACTTACAGAAAAACCACACAGTATATCCCCTTCCGGATTCTGATTACCTCTTCCAACCAACCTCAGGTTTTCAGTATTTACTGCGGTTTTTCTAGTGCGCTAAATTCACCGTTTCTTTCGATGTTTCTTCCGGAACGTCGCATCAGAAAGACACAAATGACAACCACATACACGAACAATCCCGCTGAAAAGCCCCATGCCCATTCATGGTCCGCTAAGAAGTGGGGTGCTTTCGCACTCGCTTTTGGTACTGCTTTTACTGCGGCACCGCTTACTCCTACTACTCCCGCCTCGGCTGCTACCGGCACCCATGATGGTTCCAGCAGCGATAAGGCGGCTGCTTCCTGCTACGAGGTCAAGCAGGTTAATCCTTCTGCCTCTTCTGGCACGTATTGGCTGTACACCCCGCAGATGAGCGGCCCGGCGCAGTTCTACTGCGATCAGGAAACTGATGGCGGCGGCTGGGTCATGATTGGCCGCGGTCGTGAGGGTTGGACCGAGTCCTACAATGGCACCGGCGACCCGAATCAGCTGCATCAGAACCCCACCGGTCCTGCCGCTTTTACTCCGGTCCAGCTTCCCGCAAACACTGTCGATGCGCTGCTGAACGGCATTAAGCCTCAGGACCTTCCCGACGGCATGCGCCTGCACCGTGCTCACAATGCGAGGGGAACCCAGTGGCAGAACGTTTATGTTCAGCGTCCTCAGACTGAGCAGTGGACCTGGGCGATGAGCTACGGTCAGCGTTGGGGCACCGTGAAGTTCACCGGTGCCGGCATTAACCGCACCGCTTATATGGGCGGTTCCGCTTCGGAAATGGCTCCGGGTATTACCACCAGCTCTGTTCGTTTCTTCGCGAACCCGAACCAGGGCTACCAGATTGGTTTTGCGTACGGCGCACTGGTGAACTTCGGTAATGAGAATTCTGATTCGTATATTTACCACAAGCGCGGTTCCTTCGGTTACTCTATTCCCTTCACTCAGGTGTTCCTGCGCCCGAAGCTGACTCAGCGTGACTTGAACTTCTCGCAGATTGGTTCTGGCTCTGCCGCCAGCAACCGTCGTGCTCTGCCCAATAGCTACACGATGCCCGTTCGCTGGCGCACCAGTGAGCAGACTGGCACCGGCAAGAAGAACGAGATGAACACCTACGTTCAGGCTATTACTCAGGTGGGCGACACCGTCTTCACCGGTGGTGACTTCAAGTATGTGGAGTCGGCTGGCGGCGAGCGCGTGGACCAGTCGTACCTGGCTGGCTACAACGTAGATTCGGGTGAGCTGGTTCGTTCCTTCCGCCCGACTTTCAACGGTCAGATTAAGGCTCTTGAGGCTCTGCCGAATAACCGCCTGGCGGTTGGTGGCGAGTTCACCGAGGTGAATGGCGAGAAGGTTAACCACTTTGTCATTCTGGACGCGACCACCGGTCAGATTGACCGCACGTGGGATGTTCAGGTTCAGCGCCGCAATGGCGATGCCGCCCAGGTGAAGACCCTACTGGTTCAGGACGGTTACCTGTACATTGGCGGTAACTTCACCCATGTGAAGGGCAATACTTCTAAGGCGTACGCTTACTCGCGTGGTGCCGCTCGTATTAACCTTTCGAACGGTGCGGTGGATTGGAATTGGCGCCCGAACTTCAACGGTACGGTCAACGGCATTACTGCTGCCTCGGATAATTCCACTGTTCACGCTGCGGGTTACTTCACTGAGCTGAATAACCAGCGTGCGTTCCGTCTGGCGGCTCTGAACGGCTCGGATGCTTCGAACATTATGTGGGAGTGGGAGCCGTCGCTGAAGCTGAACATTACTGACCGTATTGTGTACGCGTTCCAGTTCGATGTTCAGGACGCCGGCTCGACTGTGTGGACTGGCGGTGCTGACCACCTGATTGCGAACTATTCGAAGAATGGTTACGGCCGTATTTCTTCGTCGATTTCTAAGTACGGTGGCGACTGGCAGGATCTGCACTTGAGCGGTAACACCATTTACGGTGCATGCCACTGCGGTGACGTGCTCTTTGAGGGCTCTACCGGTTACCACACCTACTGGAAGGAGTCGAAGGCGGTTCACCGTATGCGCTTGGTCGCAGCGTTCGATAAGGACAGCGGCGAGGTTATTGGTGAGTTCAGCCCGGTTCTGAAGGGCGCTAGCGGCTACGGTGTGTGGGAGTCCTTCGTTGATTCTCGCGGCAACCTGTGGGTTGGTGGCGACATTAACCGTTCGCTGGGTGCTAATGGTGAGCAGCGCACTGTCGGTTTCGCTCGCTTTGCTCCTCGCGATGTGACCGCCCCCTCGACTCCGTCGAACCTGTCGGTTCAGCGTGATGGTTCGACCGATAAGCTGTCCTGGTCTGGCGTTCGTGAGAGCGGTGCTCGCTACCAGGTGCTGCGTGATGACCGTGTGATTGCTACGGTCTCGGGTACCAGTTACGAGGTTGAGCACACCGATGGCGCTCGCTACTACGTGCGTTCCATCGATGCGTCTGAGAATTTCTCGGCTTCTACGGGAGCTGCTCAGGCTTAGGTCAGGTTGCTGATCTAGTTTCTTTGAGCCGCCGCCTGATGTGGGCTCTGCAGGGTTTGCGGGGTTCGGATCAGGCGGTGGCGCACCCGGGGTGTATGCCCCCTATAGTTTTGGTTTGGCCCGAGTTGCCCAGTTTGCTATCGCTTCGCCTCTGCGGCGGCTATGATGGGTTGGGATTCATTGCGTCGGATGGGTTGCTTCCGTCCTTTCCGATGATGGGCTGAATCTTGGTCTGTGGTGTTTCTTCGCTGTTGGTACGACGGGGGAAGCTTCACAGATTTTTTAGCGTTCTGCTTCTTACGGGTGCGGTGCCGTTGTTGGCTTCGTGCGTGAGGGGCGGGGCGTATTCATTCAATTTCCGATAACTACACTCACTGATTCCGGCAGCAGACTCTCTGTTAGTGCAGTTCATAACGCTTCTTCCCTCCCCGATGCATGGTTACTATGCTGTGCCCTGTGTTGGGTGGGTGTTGCTGTGTGAATTGCATTTTTCTGTTGTGTACCGGTTGAGGTCTCTAGGAGAGACAAATGAATTTTCTTCCGTTCACGCGTGGAGGGCGCTCGCAGGGCGTTGCTTCCTCCGCTTCTGAGGGCTCTCGCGTAGCTTCTCGTTCTGGGTCCCGCGCTTTGGGTGCGGCGGCTGCTTCTTTTGCGATGGTTGCAGCATCTTTGGGTCCGATTGCTTCGGGCGCGCAGGCTGCTGACGCACGCTACTATGACGGTTCGTCGAGCGAGCGAGCTGCGGCGAGCTGCTGGGAGGCTAAGCAGAATAATCCGCGTGGCAAGAGTGGCGCGTACTGGCTGTACACCCCCGCGATGAGCGCTCCCGAGCAGTTCTATTGCGATCAGGAAACTGATGGTGGCGGCTGGGTTATGATTGGCCGCGGTCGTGAGAGCTGGACTGAGAACTACTACGGTCGTGGTAGCGCTGATCAGCTGTATAAGAACCCGACCGGTTTTGATGCGGTGCAGCTCTCCGGCGTGACCGTGAATGCTCTACTGAACGGTACCCGTCCGCAGGATTTGCCCGACGGTGTGCGTTTCCATCGCGCGATGAACGTTGAGGGCACTACCTGGCAGGATTTCAAGGCTCACCGTGATTCCAGTACCGAATGGACTTGGACTTTGCGTTCGAAGATGTTCTGGTCAAATATTTCGGTTAAGAACACCTGGCAGTACAGTAACCGTTATGACTACGCCAACCGTGGTCAGGTGGCTGGCAACATCTTCACCCATGAATCTGATGATTTCCGTTCTCTGAACTTCGAGGAGAAGGCATCGCAGGGCTACAAGTTGGGCTTCACCTACGGTCGAAACGCCCGGATTACATGGTGGGCTGAGACCTACCTGATGAACCGACCTTCGGCGTATATTTACCGCCCGGCGAATGATTCGACCACTCCCCTGGTGTTTACTCAGATGTTCTTGCGTCCGAAGGTGACTCAGAACGATTTGGCGGCTAAGGGTCTGCATGCTTATGGCCCGCAGGGTGCTGCTGCAAGTAACCGCCGCGCACTACCCAATAGCTACTCTGAGAAGTGGAAGTGGCGTACCAGCGCTGATACCGGTACCGGTAAGAACGGCGAGATGAACACCCAGGTTGAGGCTATCACCGAGGTTGGTGGCGCTGTCTTTACCGGTGGTGATTTCGCGTACGTTGAGTCGGCAAGCGGCGAGAAGGTTGAGCAGGCTTTCTTGGCGGGTTACGAGGTGGGCACCGGCGAGTTGCGCCGTTCCTTCCGTCCGAAGATTAACGGTCAGGTGAAGTCGGTTGAGGCTCTGCCGAACGGCCTGCTTGCCGTGGGCGGCTCCTTCGATCAGGTGAACGGCGAGTACTACAACGGTTTCGTGATTCTGGATCCGCAGACCGGTCAGGTGGCTAAGGATTGGGATATCCGCGTGGTCAGCCGCATCACTTCCCTGCCGGTACAGATTAAGACCCTGCACGTGCGTGACGGTTACCTGTACATTGGCGGTTCCTTCACTCACCTGAAGGGCCAGACTTCCCCCACCTACGCGTATGCGAGGAACCTGGCTCGCATTAAGTTGAGCAATGGTGAGGTGGACTGGAACTGGCGTCCGGTCTTTAACGGCACGGTCAACGGTGTGAGCGCTTCCGAGGGCAACGCCGATGTGTATGTTGCTGGATACTTCACTCAGCTGAATAATCAGGAGGCGTTCCGTCTCGCTCATATGCAGGGTAATAGTACGAACCCGCTGGCTTGGAACCACCGTCCTTCGTACACCCCCAAGAGTGCCCGAACCTGGGATCTAAAAAACGAGCGCAGGATGTGGGGCTTCCAGTTCGATGTTCAGGACGCTGGCTCCTCTGTCTGGGTGGGTGGCACCGAGCATATGATTAGCCGTTACGAGAAGAGCTCGATGCGCCGTACCGACAGCGCGATTACTCGTGAGGGCGGCGACTTCCAGGATCTGCACCTGAATGGCAACACCATTTACGGTGCGTGCCACTGCGGCGATTTCCTCTTTCAGGGTGCAGACACTATCGATTCGGAGTGGGAGAACGCGACTAACGCTCAGACCATTCGTCTGGTAGCTGCGTTCGATAAGGACAGCGGCAAGATGCTGCCGGAGTTCGCACCGATTATGAACGGTGCGTATGGCTATGGTGTGTGGGAGTCCTTCGTGGATTCGACCGGCACTCTGTGGGTTGGTGGCGATATCCGTAAGTCACTGGGTGCTAACGGTGTGCAGCCGACCATTGGTTTCGCACGTTATGCACCTCGCGATGTGACTCCTCCGGCTCCCCCGAGCAACCTGAAGGTTACGACGAACGGCTCTAAGGATCAGCTGACCTGGTCGGGCATTTCGGAGCATAAGGTGAAGTACCAGGTTCTGCGCGATGATCGGCCTATTGCGACGGTTACGGGCACGAGCTATTCGGTGGATCACCGCGATGGTGCCCGCTACTATGTGCGTGCGGTAGATACTGCGGATAACTATTCGGCAAGTACCGAGGCCGTCCAGACGGCATAACCCCTCATCAGGGCGATATCCACTTTTATGACAAATAATTTTAGTGATGTTCGCCCCATTGTCCCGGACTGGTTTTCAACCAGCCCGGGACTTTTTTGCACATAATGAATCTATTTCATTCATTTACATGAAGGTTTTTTCACGCAGAGATATATATTTACCTTCTAACAGAGCCAAGATAGAGCATTAGTTAGGGCTTATTCTCATCATTTATAAAAACGTTATTTTTGTGAATCTAAGTATTTTCCCAGCTTTGCGTGTTAGCCTTTAGGTGCTTTGCCTTCGTGCGAGGTATTATCTTCCGGAATATAGTCATTCTCACTCCAACCACTAAAGAGGCTTCCATGTCAGTGTTCTTCAAGCAGCCATCCCGGTCCCGCCTTCTGGGCACCTTGGGCACCGTTGCGGTATCCGCCCTGGTTCTGAGCGCTTGCGCTACCGAAAACCCTAGCTCCGATAGCTCTTCGTCTGCTTCTGCGTCCGCAAGCGTTTCCGCATCGGCGCACGCTTCCTCAAACAAGTCTTCGGCTGCTTCCCCCCAGGTTTCTGAGCAGGGCACCGCCGAAGCATCCGCTAAGGCTTCCTCTGAGGCTTCTGCTGAGGCAAAGGATGGGGCAAAGAGCGAGGCAACCTCTTCTGACGGCCAGAAGCTTGAAGAGATTTACACTGGCGCTGAGGAGATGAAGAACGCTTCTTCCGTGCCTGTTGACGCTGAAGAAGTTAAGAAGACTACCGAGCTGGTCAACTCCTTTGAGGCCATTCTGACCAAGGTTAAGGCAGCCCCCTCTGCTGAGGCTTCGCCCGAGCGCACCGCTGATCCGAGTAGCGATGAAGAGGCTGAGCAGCAGAACGTTGAGCGGGCCCGCGCTGTTCTCGATGATGAGACGATTCGCTCCATCGAGGCCGTGGCTGTTGATTCCGCTGCCGCTGAGTTTGCTGTGCAGGCTTCCGAGTACGCACTGGCTGGCTGGCACTATGAAGGTTCTTCCACTGTCGTGGGCACTCCCCGCATGACTGAGACTCAGTACAAGGGTCAGCCCGCGCGCATGCTGGAAGTATGCATGGATTCTTCCTCTGTGAAGATCTATGACGAGAATAATCAGCCCGTTAAGGATGACAATTCTCCCAAGCGTTCACTCAATATTTACACCCTCGTTCAGGTCGATGGTCAGTGGAAGATTGCGACCCATGATTTCCCGAACAATCCTGATTGTTAGGGTCTAATTAAAGATGCCGGTTTCCAACTAAGATTCGCTGGAAACCGCGCATCATCCATAGCGCATTAATGTTGATGCGCACTCGATAACATTTCTTGGCATTCATTGGAGATATTATGAAAGCCCACTTTGGCATGACGAGCTCAGGCTTTTCTCGTTCTGCTATAACCCGCTCAACTCTTTGCTTGAGCATTGCTACGGCTTTGGCTTTGCCCGTAGCTATCCCCGCTATTACGCCGAGTACCGCTGTCGAACAGACGGCGGAAAAAAGGGACTCTGCTTTCTACAATGGCACGACCTCCGAGCGTGCTGCCGCTAGCTGCTGGGAAGCCAAGCAGGCTAACCCCGAGGCAAAGAGCGGCGCCTACTGGCTGTACACTCCCGCGATGAGCCAGCCGACACAGTTCTACTGCGATCAGGAAACTGATGGTGGTGGCTGGGTCAAGATTGGCGAGGGCCGCGACGGCTGGACCGAGAACTACGAGGGTCAGGGTGACGCTTCTCAGCTCTACAGCGATGCCGCACCCGCGTCATCCGGTTTGACTCTCGAGCAGGGCAAGGCTCTGCGCTCGGTGCCCGCCGCGAAGACCCCGATTCAGCTTTCGGGCACCACTATTTCTCAGCTACTCAACGGTGTTCGCCCCGATCAGCTACCCGACGGTTACCGTTTCCGTCGCGCGCTGAACACCTCGGGCACCAAGTGGCAGGAGGTGACGGTTGACCGCCGTCAGACCTCCGAGTGGACCTGGGCTCTGCGTTCGAACGCTGTCTGGTCTAATGCGACAGTCACGAACCCTGACGAGTTCTCTTCCTACAATGAAAATGGCCGCAGGGACTGGCCTGATGGCACGTGGGAAGACCATATGCTTGGCGGCCAGAACTACGGCTTCAGGACGATGCTCTTTGAGGAAATGGCTTCGCAGGATTACCGTATGGGTTTCCGTTACGGTGCAAACGCCCCCATTTCGCAGGATGGTTCTGAGCCGGCGATGACCGACGCGCAGAACTCTTACATTTACGGTAAGGACGGTAAGGGTGAAACCTCATTCGGTTACACCCAGATGTTCCTGCGCCCGAAGCTGACCCAGAATGATTTGAATCTGGGCGCTATCCCGGATTCCGGTACCCCGGCAAGCACTCGTCGTGCCCTGCCCAATAGCCGTTCGGCGGATTGGCGCTGGCGAACCAGCACCAGGACCTTCACCGGTGAAACCAACGAGATGAACACCTACGTTGAGGCGATTACCGAGGTCGATCACGGCAACGGCACCTCTAGCGTGTTTATTGGTGGTGACTTCGAGTACCTTGAGTCGTCTTCCGGCGAGAAGGTTCACCAGTCTAATATTGCTGCCTTTGACCCGGTGACCGGCGAGTTGCGCCGCGATTTTAAGCTGACTGTTGACGGTCAGGTGAAGGCTGTTGAGGCTCTGCCGAATAACCGCTTGGCTGTTGGCGGTAACTTCACGCTCGTTAACGGTGAAAAGCGTGAGCGCTTCGTGGTTGTTGACGCCACGACCGGTGAGGTTGCCCCTGAATGGTCCCAGGTTAGAGTCGAAGATCGCATTCGCACCGAGTTCATGACGGTGAAGACCATTCACCGTCAGGGTGACTACGTGTATATTGGCGGCACCTTTACCCACGTTTATGAAAGTGAAAAGGCGGGTGCTGCGTATTCGCGCAATATTGCCCGTTTTAAGCT
>ERZ772966.127-NODE-127-length-30356-cov-8.748226_pt1 | contig 30356 bp, 36 predicted proteins | sample MGYA00580680_ERZ772966 | MGnify/ENA primary metagenome ERZ772966 (study PRJEB29015, sample SAMEA2738055) | human oral metagenome | biome: human oral; feature: human-associated habitat; material: saliva | place: China | collected 2225 ...
CAAGTCTGACAAGGATGACGCCGACACGCATAAGTCCGACAAGGACGACGCCGACACGCATAAGTCCGACAAGGACGACGCCGACGGCAAGTCCGACAAGGACGACACCGACGGCAAGTCCGACAAGGACGACACCGACGGCAAGTCTGACAAGGATGACGCCGACACGCATAAGTCCGACAAGGACGACGCCGACGGCAAGTCCAACAGCGAAGAGACAGACAACGACACCACAGACCCCTCGGATGACCACGCTCAAGTTGATCCTCGTACACTCCCGACGGACGGCGCTGATGTCGCTTCACGCGTTCCCATTCAAGAACGTCAAATGAAAGAGCCCGAAGGTTTAGAACTCGAAGGATTAGTGGATAACAAACGAGGATACGATGCAGTAGATGACGCGCCAAAGGTACTTGGCGAGCATCCCGACCATACTTCGTATACCTACGACGAGTGGCGAGGCGAACGCACTGACGAAAAGGGGTTCCATTGGCCGCCTGATGATGGTTATGCCGAACGCCCTGTTAAGTTTGACAGCATTGATGCCTATAAAAAGGAACTTGGATCAGTCGTCGACCGCATTGGCCACCCGAAGGGCTCTTATCTTGGAGGCATTCCAAACGAGGGATCACCAGCATCGTTTGAAGCTCGCTCTATCGATCCCTCATCACTCCACGACCGGTACTATCAGTATGAGTTCACCGAGAACAAATTGCCTGACGGCTGGACAATTGAGACTGGAACGGCTGCAAAATGGAAGCAAATGCCCGGTGGCGCACCACAGCTGCGAATTCTCGACGAAAACGGTAAAGCAGTTTCAATCTGGCGACTTCTCGGAGGTGAAGAAGACGGCTTTACTAAAATCGCGCCAATTCTACAAGGAAAGAAGGATCCCATTCCATTCAAATTCAACAAGAGAGGTAACTAAATCCAAGCAATCATAGACAACAAATACTACACATTCAGAATTACTACGAAGAAATAGGCCATTCAATCACCCTTAAAACATTAGTACGAAGCTTGGCTCTTCATAATTGGGGGTATTGTTGAGGTGCCAATCCGGCGGTTTCGAGGAGTGCTCGGGTGATGTAGTTGGTGAGGTTTCAGACCCCGAGTTCGGATCCGCGTAGGTGTTCGAGGCGGCCGTTGATGGCTTCGTTGGGACCGTTGCCGCTGTGGGAATGATCGAAGTAGGCCAGGATGTCCCCGGCTCGGCGTTTGAGCGCTCTTCCCAGCGTGATGAGCTCGGTCAGGCCCCTCGGTACGCGCATGGAGGTCAGTGTGTTGATTTCAGCTTACATCAGGGCCTTACCCCGGATTTTTCTGGGATCACGATAGGCGCCGATGATGTTCTGATACACACTCCAGGCGACCTCGAGGGCTACGTAGCAATCGCTGGCGAACAGGTTGGCTAGCTGGTGTTGCTGACGTGGCATGAGCAGGCATGATCTGCTGTGTAACATCCTGTGGGCCTTGTACAGGGGATCGGTGGCACGCCCGCGCCGATGGTGGAATTCTTGCCCGGTGTGTCTGCGGCACTCATCGAGAGTATCACCGGCGAGGTGTACGACGCGGAAGGGGGGATGACCGTCCTCGCGCCGGAGAGTTCTTCAGCGGCTGCGCTCTTGAAGCCGGTGAATCCATCCATAGCGACGATCTCTATGCGCTCGCGCCACGTGTTGGGCTGGGAGGCCAGCCAGGTTTTGAAGACCCGCTTGGAGCGGCCCCGGATCATATCCAGGAGCCGGGAGGGACCGTTGCGGTCTCGTACGGGAGTGACGTCTAAGATGACGGTGACGTATTTGTTCCCATACGGGGTGTGGCGCCACACGTGTTCATCAACGCCAATGACACGCACGCCTTCACACCGTGCTGGATCATTAATCAGCAGGCGCACCCCTTCGGCCAGGACAGCAGCGTTCGCGGCATTCCAGGACACGCCGAGGGCCTGGGCGACGCGCGCCACCGCCACATGATGAACGACCACGCCCGTCAGCGCCCAGCGCACCGCCGCACACGAGAGCTTGGCACGCGGATCGGCCGCTTGGCTCATGTCTTGACGCCACACGTGAGAACACACCTGGCAGCGGTAGCGGCGCACACTCACATGCAAGATCGTGGGACGCCACCCTCAGGACTCATGTGCCAAGCGCCTGACCACCGTGTCACGAGAAATGCCCTGGCATCCGCAGCGTCGACACCACCGGTCCTCACCAGTAATACGGCATGCCAACACTGCATGGTCTGCCTCAATGCGCTGACCCGTCACCTCCAACCCCAGGCCATCCAGGCGCGTGAACGCACTCAGATCCGGGCGATCAGCGATAGTACTTGGGCACGTCCAGGTCTTTCGGATGGAGGGTGCAGGAACCCCCATCATCGGAAGACCTCGCCCCCTACCCGGCCACTACACGCCCAACCCCGCCCACAACACCTACACCCTCAAATCCGAAGAGGCTCTTTTTCCGCCCACGGCCAGCCAGTTCTTGTACACGGTGCCAGACCTTCCCGACACCGGGTCCAACGAGCGGCCGTGGGATGATCCTTCCCGCGTATCAGGTACGCGATGCCGGTGAGCTCAGGCGGGCCCCAGCGGCGTCGGTCTTGGTGGCACCACACGCCTCTGATCGACACTGGGTACCCGAACCCCTGCGAAACGGGCGGGGGCAACAGATGCTGCTTGCAAACACGGTTTGATATGGGACCACACGGTGTTCCACGTAGTTCCTAACTGGCGGGCCAGCCCCAAGATATTGGATCCTTCGAAGCACAGCTGACGGATCGCCCAGCAGATTGCCCGCGTCCCTGACAAGCCCGTGGAGGGCGCACCCTTCTCGCTGCACTCCAGAAACGTTACCGTCAGCCAGGTATGTGCGCGCCACGTCCAGCGTCGTTTGCACCTACGGATTCGCGCCGGGACCACGACCCCGGGTACGCCAATCACCTCCACCACCACGCGCCCGTAACCTTGTGCGATTGCCCCGACAACCCAGGCAACCAGCACAGCGGTTGCAGGACTCTATGTCGAGCACCAGACCAGACTAACGCCGAGCGACAGCGACCAGATGGAACCCCTCCAAGTCAACGACCTCGACCTCTACCCGCCCCCAACACCCGGCCACCTACACGAAACTCGGAAGAACAACATTGCGCTATTCACTACTACCCGCAAGCAGACGAGTACAACACGCAACAGTAGGATGAAAATGATTATCTTTGTAAAACGCGAACCCACATAATGAACACGAACTAAAAGCGACTAGAGCCACTGCGCGACAGGCTCGCCACCAGCAGGCTCCTTATAACACTTCAGCAGAACATCAAAATCGATCGGCATAACCTGAGAAAGGACATTCAACTCGTAATGCATCGGAAATATCGTACGCATCTCCATGGGAACATACTCGCCACGAATTGCAAGACGGCCGGTAATAGGAGTTAGCTGTTGAAACTCCCAGCCAGGATGAACATCCTCCAAATTGCGCGGCACATTGATTCTAGGCCAGCCCATTTCCTCTCTAGCACGCCCCCCTATTCGAACAATCGCCCAGCGCAGCATGATTTCACCATAATCGGATATCATAGTCGGAACTCGCGGCTCTAGGTATTCGGTCTCCCCATAGAAAGCCTGCGGACGCTCCCCCTGACTATCCCAGATATGATGCCAATTGCGACCACAATCCCATGTTAACGCAATACCGCTACGATACCAGATGCGAACCTGCGCCCCTGCAGACTCGGCAAAATCGACCAGATCTGTTGTTACCGACATCAGCCCTGCCCCTTACCTACAAGAATACCCAACTGCACACATTCACTGGCAGTAAGAACAAAGTCGCCCGCCAGTATCTGCACCTGACGCGCACCGCCCGGAAAATTAAATTGCGGAACATTAATTCCCGTGCGAATAAAGAAACTATCAGGAAGATCTACAATCTCATACTGATAGTACGGATCGTGCAAAGCGAAGATATCAAGAGCTCGCTGCTCGAAAGAAAACCGATCACCGCTCACCGGAAGCTGCCAGAAATATTTTCCGTTCGGCATTCCAATGCGATCCAGATACGGCCCATACGCCTCTCGATACTTCGACAACGAGGAAAAAATCTCTATTGTCGATCGATCCATACGAGCAAGTACGGTCTCACTATCCTCAACAAAGCGCAGAATCCCCTTATTTTCAAAACGAGGCGCTGCAGTGCCCACTGGCTCATTCACAGCCATTGTCCCCTCCTTACTCACTGGTCAACCGTGAGTATACCCGCTTTTTCACGGTCTGTAAACGCTTACCGACACCATGCCCCACACTTTAACATGCTCACACACCCTGAATCATACACTAAAGCAACACTGATAAGTGACTACTATCACACAATCTTACACCTCGTCCCCACCATTCCCCCATCTCCCAACACCCCAACACCGCGTCACACATACCCCAGTACATTTAGCTTTGACACACTGTTTTTACCCCACACCTTTTGACGGACCGATATTTTATTGCACGCAGCATATGCACTTCTTTTTATTTCAAATAACTTTCAGACAGCCACACCTTTTTCATACTTACCTACACACTATTACAGTTAATACCACCAATACCTGGCGTGGACTCGAGCACCTTAATTCAACTTCCACTGGCTCCACATTTGAACTAAGCCTCACATTCGTCCCACTTTACATAAATCATCTTTACCTGTGACACAACCTGGCATTGCGCTACAATAAAACCAACTTCGCTGAAATGGGAGGTGCACCCACCCTATGGGAACAGTTAACGCGAAATAGCTCATTGCCAAATACGGCCTGTTAGCTTCCGCGTCCAGCCAGCCCAGCAATGCTATTCACCTAAAGATCCGAGGCCTAACACAACAGCTGGCGCATCAGAAAAATTAACACTTAATGAATAGAAACAGCAAGGAATTATTGACATGTCCCAAAGGATTGATAGAGACAAGTTCATCCAGTCTCTCGTGACTTCGTTGAAGCGAGAGCTGTATATAGAAACCTAGGATCACGTGTGGTTCCGGAGCAATGATCTGAACGTTATACTCCATGTGTGGTACGAAGATAGCTTCTATTCGTGTGGTTCAAGCGAACGCAACTCACCACCTGGCACGTTCGTATGGGCAACCTCCCTCACTCCGATCAAGCAGTGGCTCGTCATGTACAACTTCGATCTCTTGCGCGCTTGCCTTGACCTGCAGCCATTCCACATCAGTTCCAAAAGACTAATGCCCGCCCCCGGCTGGTCTCACCGGCCCGGCACCAATCAGTACTCCCTTGAGCTGTGCCACGACGATCAACCGACCAACATTTTTACTGGGAAATGGTCCAAGGAATCAACCAATCTATCCTGGTTCCTCAACCACACGCCCGAGCGCCTCCTCGAGATCGCACGCATCGAGAGCAAAGAAGAAGCCTGTCAGGCTCTCTTCGGAACCACACACATCCCCTACGGGGACGACGACTAACGCAAGATTCAACGCCTTCGCGCTAACACACTCGGAGCGTGGGCAGCCCCGCCCACAAACGCAATATGGGGTCAACGCGTGATAGCGCGTTAGAGAAGTGGCCGAGGTTGGTGCGGTCCAGTCCCGGCCTCGTCCCCACAAACAGTGCGGCGGCGGGAGCTTCACGCTCCCACCGCCTCACCACGGGCACGACTCGCGGCCCCCGTACTGACTCAGCCACTTAACACGGAACCAACAACGCGACTAGGAAGTCAGTACCGATGTCTACCGTGACCCTGCGTTCTTCTCAACTAGTACGAAGTCTGAAGCGGCAGAGATGTTCATGCAGAGGCTCAAACCCGAACCTGGGGAAGCACGAGTCCTGTTTGAGATTGAAGAGGCGTCGGGTTCAAACATCCGCCCGATGTCCGTGTATGCCACGCAAGATGAAGTCCTTTTCAAGTCCGGAGTTGAGTTCGACGTTGTCGACCAAGATAAACTTTCTAACGGAAGTTACATCGTCAAACTCAGGCAGAGAAAGTAGGATGCAGCTATGCCCGTCGCGGTGAATGGAAACGTTAACGGAGCACAGTTGTGGATTGCCGACCATCATTGGTGGGATTGCCCAATGATCTGGAAGCTCCCTAAGCGCCCTGAAGACGGCCAGCTCGACTGGGAGCGACTCTTCCCCCACCAACGCGACGTCATCCGTCGTTTTTCAGCCACGCTCCGCACGTTATCGGGTCTGTCTGAGGCGCTGCCACGGGTGCCCTACCAGCCTTTCGGGATCCCGAGCCCACAGGGCTGGGTAATGCCTATCAGATATGACACACCCAGTCGGCTTCGTTTTGGCGAAAGAAGCTTTAAAGGCTCAATTCGCTCCCACCATCCCGTTCGTGGAACCAGTACTTTTGCTCTCCTCATCAATCCCGGAAGCGTAAATCCCTGGTTTGTCGTCCGCGCAGACGGACACCCCTGGCACGCCAATCCTTGGGCAAACAACACGCGAGTGGGGTCCATCTGGGTGCGAGTTCTTGCCTGGCAACATACATCTGATCACATTCTGCCATTTGCCGAGATAGCAATACCGCCCGAGACGGTACCCGCACAGCTACGTAGCATCTATATCGAGCGTTCCCCCGACGATCCTGACCTGTACGGCTCACTCACACAGCTACCAACCCCGGCAGAAGAACGCATCAAGGTTCGAGATGTCCCCGTGTGGTGGAAAGAACCAGAATACCTTCGGTGGAAGCATTTTCTTCAGCCAGAGCCAGGCAACCCAGACTATTTTTGGGATGGGCCTAACTCTCTCGACGAGCGCAACGCTTACCAGTGCATCGTCCAATACGCACACCTGCTCCGCAATTGGACATCACCCTACGTCCCCTCCCCCAGATTTATACAACATTTCGGCTCTCCACAGGAGGAATCATGAACGAAGACAGCATCAAGAGCTTTTTATCTCTCCTCGAGTCACTACCCCCGACCCCGTCGGTGACCTTCCGCGGATACGTCGACACTTCCATCACGGAGCCGCGTGCGATTGCTTCTCCCGTGCTCACAGCAACATCGCATAACATTTCGATTGCGACAAACAACCTGGCGGTTCCGCAGGTCGCTATTTTTATCGGCCAGAACGGACGAGACCTCAGCAGGCTTATGATGGGTGCCCCCTCTTTCAATCTCGAAGAGGTCACCTACATGCCCGGCTCCTACTTCTACGTGCATGCACCTCAGGAGTACCTCGGAGTGACCATCCAGCTGTACGAGGAAATGCGTCTGACCGAAGGAGGAAAGAGCCTCACCCCCACCCGCGTTCTCGACTCGTGGACGCCCATTCTCATTGAGTTTGAGCCGGCACTACACGCTGCTCGGACCCAGCGCGTCGACCTGCCCGAAGGCGCATCAGAACGTTTCCTCGTTCCCGTGGGCTAACGCTTCAACACGAAGGATACCGGCACTGACAAACCGCAAGCTGGTGGGGCAACAATGCCATCTACGTCACCACCCAGTGATTGACTAAACGGAACGTCAGCCAACACGGCTGCCCTGCTGGTCGCCAAGGCAGACAGTCAGAGCACACTCAGCTCGCGACAGCTGAGTGGCTCGCTCCTTCGGGGCACATGGCGAGCGCTCGCCGCACGCAACGGACACCGCGCATTCCCAACAGCACAGGCCTGAACACACCGGGTGTCAACGAATGACGCCTTCGAGGATAGGATAACGCGCTTATACTCGAGGTACAGGAGTGTCACCCACGGGAGGACGTCATCATGGATGTGCTCGAGCAGCTGATCGAACGGGCAAAGAGCGTCGGCGTCTCTGCCGACCTCATTGGAGATAACGACTGTGTCTTCGGATACGGGGCGTCAATGAGTCAGCACTTTTGGGTTGACGATGGGCAGTATTTCTTTGGCTCCGACGAAAGAGCGACCACACGCTACTCAAACATGTGGACGTCTTCTCCTGATATCGCGTCACTGGCCTTGATAGAGCTCGTTGGCTCCTTCTACCGAATGGCTGCAGGCTACAGACAGATCAACATGGAATACGGGTGGCGCTCCTTCCCCGTTGGTTGGACGATCCAACGAGTGACGGGAAGCTCTAGCATGCACGTGACTTCCGAACGCCTTCCTGAGCTGAGCTACACAACCAGCTCACTCGACCGATACCTGCATATCCCCTCCCTCACCGTCTATCCCGTCAAGACGGTGCTCGACATGTTTTTCGACCCCGAAGCACCCCCTCTCGGCACGCTCGATGAGGTTCACAATTTCTACGCTCGTTTCTAACCGGAGAGGTCTGGTATCAACATGTCGATAGAGATGCTGACTCCGCTGTTTACCCCAACGACTCAGGTATCGACAGACGATTCACAACACGAAGTGCGATTGACGGTATCGGACGACGTGCAAGCAATTCTGTATACCGATCAACACCTCCTTGTCACCGACATAACATATGGTCATGATGTCGTTTCATACATGCTGCGCTGCGACAACCACAAGATATTGCTGGCACGCCTCGCCCTTGTCCTCGGCGAGGCAAACCCAGAGCTAAACGGCCTGCCACCCACTGCCGTGAAAACGCTCAGCTGCCTCCAATCCGATTGGACTGTGAGGCGCTCGGCCCTCGATTCGCCGTGGTTTGATATCACGTGCAATCACGATGAGAACCTCACGTACTCCACAACGTATCCCCCGCACGATGCCGTCTTGTCTCGGCTCTTCAATGTCGATACCACAACGCTGATCGACGCCCTCATCAACGAAGGAAGGAACGGGCCACTATTGGCTGCTTTGAGGAGCACCGCCGAGGCGTAGGACACCCAACGTATCATTCAACAGAAAGCCCCAATCGACGTAAGAGAGTAGAGAGCGTCTCATATGGCTACCAGAATCAGCGACGACGAGTTCATGACGACCCTGACCTCACTCATCAATAGGCCTTTGACGGCACTAAGCGACGATCACGTCTACTTCCACGGTCCAGACCCTCAAATCATGATGCACGTCTGGCATGAGGACGGCTTTTATTTCGGCGGCACAAGCGAGCGATCATACGATCCGGGAGCTGATGTTCGCGCCAACGATCTCACCCCAGTTAAACAATGGCTCGCGATGGAATTATTTGACTTTCTCCGAATGAGCCTGCACCTGGAAGACATCGGGATCGCATTCAGGCGTCTATCTCCCGCCCCAAAGTGGTCTCAAAATCTCGAGACAGGAGAGTTCTTTCATGAGGGATTACCCACGGGGATCCTTGCAGATGACACATCACGTGCCGCCGCGAATCTTCCCTGGTTCCTGAACCACTCGCCCGAACGACTCCTCGAGATCACACACATCGAAAGCACCAAGGAAGCCTGCCAAGCCCTGTTCGGCATGCCACGCGTCCCTTTCGCTAAGCCCACGGACAGACGGAAGTAACACATGATGTGGGAACAGTTTCGAAGCCTCGTGCTCCCACTCCTCGGCGAGTACTTTCCCTCTGAACTTATCGAAGACAACGGTGACAGTATCGTCTTTACCGATAGGCGTAGTCTGGCAAGCTACCTCATCACAGAGAACGCACGAGGAATCACCATCGGATGGTACGGCGAGCGCGATACCATCAGCACGATCTTCACGAGCCCTTCCTTAGACCTGGCCACCGTGGCTCTTACCCTCCTCGTACGCGAGGGGCTCGGCAAGCTCGTCGATATGCACTATCCTCCGGACGAACTTCTAGGCCCCGTGCCGGGCACCGACTACAGCATCAGAAAAGACAGATCCAGAGGATTTCACCTCACCCATAAAACCGACAGCACACTACGCGCATACTGCGACTATTTTACATACGCCCGTGCCCTCGCCGAGGCCTCGGCCCCCTCCCTGGATTCACCGCGGCAGTAGAATCGAGACAGTCGATAGCGCACTCTGAGGAGGAGCAACCCTCGCATGAACGAAGAACTCGCCGCATACATCACGCGCCTGTGCGACCTCTCCGGACACACGACCTGGATCAAGAAAGACTTGATCCTGGTCGAGCCGGGTGAAGACTTTATCTACGACGCATTCACCATGGTCGAGGAATACTATGCCTACGGTCACGTCGAAAGATACTCATTCGGCGGGGCAGAATTCAGCTCCGCGTCCTTCGAGATCTTCAAGAAGTTCGCGATCATGCATTTCACCGCTGACATTCGCGCAGCACACCAGCTCCCACCCCTCAACCTCCCACCGGTGACCGACGTTCACCCCAGCTTTTCCATCGAATTCCTCGAACCGATTAGCTACTTCCTGACAAGCAAAGCCTCCCCCATTCCCACAACATACACAAACCTCTCGCCGGCTGCGCTGCTCCCGCTGTCATATCTGATGAGCACGCCAAGCGAGGACCTGCTCTCCCTCGTCCTCGAACCGTCCGGGGCCGGATACGCCGCGCTGTACCAGCAGAGCTGACACTTCCCTGCTCCCGGCGCTAGCTCACGGAGCACGAGGCGAGAGCGTCGGTCACACCTCCTTCCCTCGTACGACGGGAGGAGGTGTGCCATTTCGCGCTCGCCCGTCAGTTACGATGTCCGCAGCGGCAATGACCCGAAGGAGTGATCGCCTATGCTGGAAGAATTCGACGACCTGATTTCCAGGCTCTGCGCGAACTCTTCAATAACTCAAGAAGAGCACAGGGACAGGCTGTTTTTCACCGATGACGGCCTTATCTTTGACTCGTTGTGGGAACGGAACGGCTATTTTACGTTTGGTCGTTCAGAACGCCCATCATTCGGTGGCGGCCACTTGTGGACGCGCAACCCAACCATCGCTCAGTATCAGCTGGTTGTCGTTCTTGGAAGTTACATTCGTCGCCTCAACTCATGGGATCCGATAGCACTACCGTCGCAGCCCGACACTCTTGAGAACGCCTGGTCACTCACACCGGTACCGGGCACGACTGCGATTGAATGCGTGTACATTGACGATCCGGAACTTAGTTTCGGGACTTTCACCAAAGACCAATGGCTTCGGCTCGCGAGTCTTCTCACTATGCCCCTCGAGGACGCGATTCGGCTCTACACGACGGAATGACCCGACCCAACGAACGCTCGATCGTTTCCCCACACCGTGACGAGGCCTCGACCCCCTCCCCGGAATCACTACGGTCGTAGAATCGAGACAGTCGGAAGTGCGCGTCGAAGAGGAGTAACTCTCGCATGAACAAAGAACTCGCCGCATACATCACTCGCCTGTGTGAGCTATCCGGACACACAACCCAGATCGACGATGATTTGATCCTGGTCGAACCGGGTGAAGATTTTATCTACGACGCATTCACCAGGCGGAAGGGGTACTACGCCTACGGCCACGTCGATAGATACTTATACGGCGGGCCACGCTTCGGCTCCGCTTCCTTCGAGATCTTCAAGAAGTTCGCGATCATGCACTTCGCCGCCGACATTCGTGCAGCGCACCAGCTCCCACCCCTCAACCTCCCACCAGTGACCGACGTTCACCCCGGTTTTTCCATCGAATTCCACGAACCCACCTCGTACCTGCTGACAAGCAAAGCCTCCCCCATTCCCACGACATACACAATCTTCTCGCCCAATGCCTTGGTCTCTCTGTCGTACCTGATGGGCACGTCAAGCGAGGACCTGCTCTCCCTCGTCCTCGAACCGTCCGGGGATGGATACGTTGCTCTCTTTCAGCGGTAACCCACATGCTGTCTCACCGTTGCCAAACGCTTATGCCCAAAGAATGGATCTCCCGATGCTAGAACAGTTGCAATCCCTGACGCAGAGGATCTCGCACGCAGACTTGAGCGTACAAAACATCGGAAATTGTGATTACGTACTTGACGCGCCTTACGCGCGGTACTACCGATTCCGATTCGCTGATGGATTCTACGAAGTAGGTTCATATGAGCGACACGCTCCCGATAGCTTCAGTTTTCAGACACGCAATGAAACTATTGCCCTCTATCAATTCACACGAATCATTGGAGGATTGTACCGAAGCGCCCAGAGTTACAAACAGCTGGTCACACCGCCCGGCTGGGCTGCCCTTCAGCTGGGGTGGGCTGTTGAGCGGCCAGACAGAGCATTTCGATGGTTCGACGTTACAGAAGATAATGATCCGTCAATGCACTTTTTTACCTCTGAACCAGAATCCCACATTATTTTGACGTATTTCATGTCTTTTCCTCTCGATTCACTGATCGATATTTTCCTCGATCCATCCGGCGGCGAGCTGGGCACCGATCATAGACATATCCACGCTCTCTCGTTCTAGTGGCCACCTATCACAGACGAGCATCAGCTCAACCATCAGGGAACCTGATTCCAACGACCACACGACGAAAGAACAAAGCATGAACCCCGCGACGATCATTAAAACACTAACGAATTCTGCAGCACTCCGTGCTGACATTGTTTCAGAGACCTACCACATCACCTGCGAGACCGACACAGCTACATCCATTCATATTGATCTGAGCTCGCAAAGCATCACCAGTACTGATGACGACAAGCAAACCACGGTGAGCACACCGAATGCCACCGTCTTTGGTTTCGCCATCGTTTTTCGCTTAGCACCCTTGTGGCGTCAGGCAGAAGGACTGAAGACAATCCGCGGAATGCACACCTTCAGTAACCTTGAAACTGAATGGACAATGCGCCGAGAAACACTGGAAGCCCCCCGCTTCATCTTCCGGAACGCCAGCGATCCATCGCTCATTTTCTCGACGACAACCCCAAACATGGACGCCGTCATCACGAAAGCAAGCTCACTAGATCTCAGCGCTCTCCTCACCGCCTACACGCAGCCCGAACCATCACACCTCTACGCGCTGATGTGAGGACACCGCCGAGCACATAGACTCACCGACAAAGTACCTCACAACAACCAGGAAGGACCACCACCATGCTCGAACAGCATACTGAGCTCATCGAACGCCTTTTGCGTGACTCGTTGACCAGAACAAGTGAATTCAACGGGGGTTGGAGTTTTACGAATGATGGCACCCTCTATTTCTCCGTCTGGGAAGAGGATGAGAGCTTGTTCTTCTCATGGTCAGAGAGACAGCCATCGAAAGGTATCGTACTTGATACTGATTGCGATTCCGTCGCTGCCTACGTCTTAACGACGCAGCTGGGAGCAAAGCGCGCCATGGCACTGCATTTCGACGTACCAAGATTCCCTGAAAGGCTCGAACAACTTCACCCGTCATGGGTAGCCGACAAGACCCCATGGCCACCCACCTTGCTCTACCACCGCATCGAGGATCCCAGCGTCCGCTTTTATTCGAACACTCCATCCCTTGCAGTATCCACCACTCACGCTATGCAATACGACCTCGAAGACCTCCTCAAGAAATACATGGCCTAGGCCAACGACTAACACCACGCACGCTGACGAGACCACCGGCCTCTGGGTCAGTCAGCCTCAAGTTCTCGACAAACGACTCAGGAAAGCATGAGACACTACAGACTATGACAACGATCAGCGACGACAAGTTCATTGAAGCAGTCGTTTCCGCCGCACACAGGAAAGTAATTGAACTGTCCGAAGAACACATTTTTTTCAATGGGCCAGATCCTCAAGTCATGATTCATATCTGGCACGAGAACGGCTTTTATTTCGGCGGAACAAGCGAACGAAGTTACAGGCCCGGAGGCAGAATTCGCGCCAACGACCTGACCACAGTTAAACAATGGCTCGTGATGGAATTGTTTGACTTCCTTCGGCTTAGCTGGCAGCTGGAGGATATCGGCATTGCATTCAGATGGCTCTCTCCTGCTCCACACTGGTCACAAGATCTCGAGACAGGGGAACTCCTCTACGAGGGGTCACCTACGGGCATCGTCGCAAACATATCTACACGTGCTGCCGCAAATCTACCGTGGTTCATGAAGCACTCACCCGAGCGCCTCTTCGAGATCGCCCACATCGAAAGCACCAAGGAAGTCTGCCAAGCCCTGTTCGGCATGCCACGCGTCCCCTTCGACTAGTCCAACCGACGGCTAGGAGTAACACATGCTGTGGGAAGAGTTTCGAAGCCTCGCGCTCCCACTCCTCGGCGAGCACTTTCCCTCTGAACTCATCGAAGACAACGGTGACAGTATCGTTTTCACCAGCAGGCGTGACTTCACAACCTACATTCTCAGCGAGGATGAGAGGGGAATCGTCATTGCCTACGAGGGCGAACGAAACACCGTGGTCCCGTTCTGCATAACCCAATCCCTCGAACTCGCCGCCACGTGTCTCACTCTGCTCGCACGCGACGGAATAGCTACGCTCACGGACATGTCGTACACGCCTCAGGATCTCCTGGGACCCCTCCCCCACACGGCATTCACCATTTCGAAGAAGTCCCCACCGTTCTTCGAACTCACCTCGACTATCGATCCCACGGTATCCGCGAAATGCCGATCATTCGCATGCGCTCGAGCTATCGCCGAGGCCTCGGCCCCCTCCCTGGATTCGCTACGGCCGTAGAATCGAGGTAGTTGATAGCGCACTCTGAGGAGGAGCAACCCTCGCATGAACGAAGAACTCGCCGCCTACATCACGCGCCTGTGCGAACTCTCCGGGCACACAACCCGGATCGACGATGATGTGATCCTGGTCAAGCCGGGCGAAGGATATACCGATGTCTACGAGGCATTCACCATGGTCAAGGAGTACTACGCCTACGGTCACGTCGAAAGGTACTCATTCGGCGGGGCACGCTTCAGCTCGGTCTCCTTGGAGATCTTCAAGAAGTTCGCGATCATGCACTTCGCCGCAGACATTCGCGCAGCACACCAGCTCCCACCCCTTGAAGTCCCGCCCGTGACCGACGTTCACCCCGGTTTTTCCGTCGAATTCCTCGAACCGATTAGCTACTTCCTGACAAGCAAAGCCTCCCCCATTCCCACAACATACACAAACGTCTCGCCCAAGGCCCTGGTGCCTCTGTCGTACCTGATGGACACATCAAGCGAGGACCTGCTCTCCCTGGTCCTCGAACCGTCCGGGGATGGATACGTTGCCCTCTTTGAAGGTTCGCCCTCATCCACGCCCACTGGCTCGAAACTTCAGAACAATAGCAACCACCTAAGCATCCTCTGATCGCAGCGGAAGGACCACCACCATGCTCGAAAAGCACACCGAGCTCATCGAACGCCTTTTGCGCGACTCGTTGACCAGAACAAGTGAGTTCAACCAGGCGTTGTCTTTCACGAATGATGGCACCCTCTATTTCACTGTCTGGGACAAGGACGGAACCACATTCTTCTCATGGTCAGAAAGACAACCATCGACGAGTCCCGGCCTTAAGACTGATTGTGATTCCGTCGCTGCCTACGTATTAACGACGCAGCTGGGAGCAAAGCGTGCCATGGCGCTACATTTCGACATACCGAGATTCCCTGAAAGGCTCGAACAACTCCACCCGTCATGGGTAGCCGACAAGACCCCGTTGCCACCCGCCTTGCTCTACCACCGCATTGAGGATCCCAGTGTCTGCTTTTATTCAAGCAGCCCATCCGATGCCGTGCCCATCACCCACGCGATGCAAGACGACCTCGAAGACCTCCTGAAGAAATACATGGCCTAGGCCAACGACTAACACCACGCGCGCCGACGTGACCGCCAGTTTCACGGCATCAACTTCGAACGCATTTCCGACTAGCCGAGAAACGACGAGGTACTCCCCGCTATGACGACAACAATTGCCCGAGACAACTTCATCCAGTCTCTCGTGACTTCGCTGAAGCGAGAGCTGTATATAGAAACCGAGGACCACGTCCACTTCCCGAGCTACGACCCTCTCATCCTGCTTCACGTGTGGCGCGAGGGCGAGGAATACGCAAGCGGGTTCAGCGAACGACTCAGTAGTCCTAGCACCGAGATCTGGGCGAACTCTCTGACACCGATTAAGCAGTGGCTCGTCATGGATAACGTTGATCTGTTGCGCTGGCACCTAGGCCTTGAACGATTCGGAATCCGATTCCGAAATCTGCTTGTCGCACCGCATTGGTCTCACCGTCCCGGTACGACCGAATATTCCGTCGAGCTGTGCCACAACGACGAGCCCACCGGCATCTACGCGGGCAAGAACTCGCCCGAAGCCACCACACTCACATGGTTCCTCAACCACTCGCCCGAACAACTCCTCGAGATCGCCCACATCGAAAGCACCAAGGAAGTCTGCCAAGCCCTGTTCGGCATGCCACGCGTCCCCTTCGCCTAAGCCCACGGACACACGGCAGTAACACATGCCGTGGGAAGAATTGCGGCACAGGCCCAGCCTCGGCCTCGTCCCCACAAACAGCGAGGCGGCAGGAGCTTCACGCTCCCACCGCCTCACCACGGGCACGACCCGGGGACCGCACCTTAAGGGGTGGAATCAGCCCTCGCGGAACATGATGCCGAAGCTACCGCGCGGGTAGTGCCACTTGAGCACACCCTTCGGCGCCACAGCCAGGCAGGTGCCGCACTCGAGGCACGCCGCGTACTCAACGCCGACGGTGCCATCGGCCTCGACCGAGTACACCTTCGCCGGGCAGACGCGCTCGAGCAGAGCGCCAGCGCCAGTGGCGCGAGCGAGTTCCTGATTGACCTCGATGTGGGATTCTTCCTCATCCAGGTAGTAGGTGTTCCCAGCCAGGCGGGCGGGGACACTCTCGATGACGAATTGAGCCATTGCTCGTCCTCCTTTCAGAAATCTCGTCACAGGGCGCGGATGCCCGCGAGGACATCGCCCATGATCTGCGTCAGCTTCAAGCCCGACGCCTTGAGGGCGTCGAGTCCGACCTTGCGGATGTGGCGCCTCGGCGTCAGGTCATGGTTGAAGATGCCGTAGAACACCTCAGCGCCAAGCTTGCCGTAGTCCTTGTACATGCCCGGGCGCTCCAGGAAGGCCGGAGCCTTCGCGTAGGTCGCCATATCCTTGCCGACAAAGCTGCCTGCAAGCAGGGTGCGGTACTGGTCAATCGACTGCTGGCCAAAGTCCATGGTCTGGAAGGCCTTCTCGATGGCTTCGGCAGCCGCCAGCGCGGAGCCAGCCGCCAGGTCCATGCCGCGGATGGTTAGACCCGTATTGAGAGTGAAGCCCGCGGCGTCGCCGATGATCATGAGACCCGGGCGGGTCAGATCGTGGGCGACCATGGCGGGACCGTCCTCAATCGTGAGGTGGCATCCGTACTCGAGGAGGGTTCCGTCCTCCAGGAGCGGGGCAATGGCCGGGTGGCTGAGCATGTGATCGTGGACGTCAGACGAGGCGAGCCCCGACTTCTCCAGATCATCCAGGCGCATGACCACACCGATGGAGATGGACTCCTCGTTGGTGTAGAGGAAACCGCCGCCGGCGACGCCCTGCGTGCAGTCGCCGACCATCGCGTAGGCGACACCCTCGTTACCACGGACGTTGAAGCGATCCTCCAGGACCTTGCGCGGCAGTCCAATGACGGACTTGACGCCGACCGCGAGGTGCTTCTTCGGTTCCTTGGCGCGGATGCCAGCCTGCTGAGCGATGAAGGAGTTGACACCGTCGGCAGCAACGACCACGTGTGCACGCAGTTCGTCTTCGCCGGCGCTGACACCGACAATCTGCTGCCCCTCGACGATCAGGGAATCGACCTTCACGCCAGGCATGACGGTCACTCCGGCTTCCTCGCACTGTTCCAGCAGCCACGCATCGAGCTTGGCGCGCAGAACGGTCACTGCATTGGCAGGCTCGCTCAGACGCTTGTCCCAGTAGTCAATGTTGACAAAGGAACTCTCGTTGATGAGGCTCACGCAGTTGCGGGTAATCCGGCGCTCAACGGGCGCGACGTTCACGAAGTCAGGGAACACCTGCTCCATGACACGGCAGTAGAAGACTCCACCGGACAGGTTCTTCGAACCCGGCTCGGCGGCGCGCTCGATCAGCAGGACTTCCCGGCCCTTGTTGGCGAGGGTGTAGGCGCACACTGCGCCCGCCACGCCGCCGCCAATGACGATGACGTCAAAGTCAACTTCCTCGGACATATTCCTCTTCTCGTTTCAGGAAAGCGCTGCGGTCAGCGCGGGCACGACCTCGTAGATGTCGCCCACGATGCCGTAGTCGGAGATCTGGAAGATCGGCGCGTTCTCGTCGTTGTTGACGGCCACGACGATCTTGGAGTCGGCCATACCGGAGGTGTGCTGCACCTGGCCGGAGATGCCCAGCGCAACGTAGATGTCCGGCGAGACGTGCATGCCGGAGACACCCACGTAGCGGTCCTTGCTTAGCCAGGCGGTACCCTCGGCGAGCGGACGCGAGCAGGCGATCTCGGCACCCAGGGCTTCGGCGAGGGCGTTGGCCATCGCGAGGTCCTCTTCAGCCTTGAAGCCACGGCCGCAAGACACGATGCGGCGGGCCGCAGCGAGGTTGGCGGGGCCGGATCCGGCAGCCTGAATGTTCGTGACGGTGGCGCCCATGGCGGCACCCTCAGCGGTCTCGGCGGCGGGGCCACCCTCGACGCCAGCACCGCCCTCGAGGATGAGCACGGCGCCCTGGAAAGCGACGGTCTCGTTGGTCAAGCCACCGTAGCGGGCAACCTCAGCGCCGGTACCGGACACCGAGGTTGCACCGACGACGACGGGCAGCGCCAGGGCGGCGGCTGCGGCGCCGGCGAAGGAGCGCTCGGCGGGACGGTTCGCGGCGAGGATGACGTCGCCCTTGGCGTCGGACAGCAGGCCGGCGACGACACCGGCGTAGGCCTCGGCGGGTACGTTCTCGGCGGTTGGGACGTGGATGAGCTTGTCGACGTTACCGACGGCGGGTGCCGTGGGGGCAACGGCGATGACGGTGGTAGTGCCACCGATACCAGCGGCAGCCTCGACGAGGTTGGCGATGCGCTCGTCGGTCGTGAGAATCCAGGTGTTCGTCATTGTTCTGCAGTCCTTTCTCAGAGTGCGCCAGCGTTGCGCAGGGCAGCGACGAGCTGGGCGGCAGCGTCGTCACCGGTGAACGTCTCGTTGCGGCGCGCCTTCGCGACGGGCTTGGCGCGGCCGGTGACCTCGAGGGAAACCTCGACGGGGGAAACCTCGGCAACAGCCACCTCGTCGAGGGGCTTCTTGCCGGCGGCGAGGATGTCCTTCATGCCGGGGACCTTGACGGCGGCGGCATCGGTGGCCACGGCGGCGACGACGGGGCCGTCAACCGTGATAGTGCGGGTGCCACCGGCGGTGGACTGGGTCAGCGCCCAGCCGTTGCCCGCGGCCTCGACGGCGACAACTTCCTGGAAGCAGGGCCAGCCGAGGAAGCCGGCGATCAGGGTGGAGACCATCTTGGCGGACTCGTCGATGGAGGAGTCGCCGGTCAGGACGATATTGGCGCCCTCAACCTTGCCCACCAGGCCCGCGAGGGCGGAAGCAACGGTGGTGGCATTCCACTCGGCGGTGGCGTCATCGGCGACGACGAGGGCGCGGTCCATGCCGCGAGACAGGGCACCCTTCTTGGCCATCGACGAGGCCACGGCCTTGCCTCCCACGGAGATGCCCACGACATCGGTGCCGAGGGAGTCAGCGAGGGTGCGGCCAACCTGGACGGCAACCGGATCGTATTCGGAGATCGCGGCCTTGGCGCGCGACCAGTCGACGACACCGGAGGCGTCGACGGTGGTGTCTTGCGGGTTTGCTGCGTACTTGTACGCGACGATGATGCTCATCATCTGCCCTTTCTGCACGTGCGTGCTGTTGGTGGTTATGGGTGGAACAGGCTCTGCGGGATTCGAAGCGGGTCGCTTAGAATGACTCCATGTGATCCCTCTCTCGGAAGGAGTGCGCGTAGTGACGCGTCTTGCCGGCCAGAATCCCGTGAAAGCGGGCAGGCCTCGTGATCCTCAGCTGGAGGAACGCGTTTTTCGCGCCGCCCTTGATCTGTATGGGGAAGCCGGCTGGGCAGGCTTCAATCTGACGAAGATTGCCACCGAAGCCGGGGTGGGTAAGTCCAGCCTGTACTCGCGCTGGAACGACCGCGACACGCTGCTGCATGCCGCCTTCACCGCTCTCATTACGTGCCCCGGTCCCCGGGGAGGTTCCCCCCGGGAGATCCTCGTCAACGAGGCGGACTTCCGCCTGCGCGAGTACCTGGGCCCGAACCGATCCGCCGTGCGCCGCCTCTTTGTCGAGGCCGGCAACGCCGAAGATCCCGTCATCCGTCAGGTCTACAAGGACCTGTTCGTGACCCCGCTCCTGGCCATCCATGAGCGGCTCTGGGATTTCAAGCGCAACGGGGAGCTGCCCCGCAACACGTCGGTCGTTCGTCTGCTCGATGCCATCGAAGGCAGCGTGCTGATGCGCACGTTCTGCCTGCCAGACGATTTCATCGACTGTTTCCTGATGAAGGTTCCCGCGTACGTCGCGGACCTTGTTGACGATCAGCTTCACCACCACGAGCCCTCCCGCCAGCTCGGGTTGTGAGGCGCGGCGCGCATGGCGCGCTGGACGATGAAGGCGAGCATCGGCAGCTCGGCCTGCATAGTCGTCGGTCCCCCGTGTCCGGGGTAGACGCGCAGCGCGGGGTCCAGCTCGGTCAGGCGCGCGCAGGAGCGCACCATGTCCGCGTCGTTGCCCAGCACGAAGGCCGTTGAGCCAATCGCGCCCTGGAAGAGCATGTCGCCGCTGAACAGGACCTTCTGATCCTCACTGCGCAGGCAGATGCTGCCGGGGGTGTGTCCGGGAGTGTGCAGGACCGTCAGGGAGTCGCCGCCCCAGGTGACGACGTCGCCCTCTTCGAGCGCGCGATCCACCTGGTCGACCGTGTAGTCGATGCCCTCCTCGTCGAAGCCGGAGCGGTGCACGTCGGCCACGCCATCGACATCGTCGACGCCGCAGGCAACCCAGCAGCCGTAGGCCTCGACAAGCTCGTTGACCGCACCGATATGGTCGGAGTGGCAGTGCGTCAGTATGATGCCGACAACCTTCTTGTCGCCGAGCCAGCGCAGGATCCGCTGTGGCTCCGCCCCCGGGTCGAGGACGATGGTGCCGGCCTCGTTCGTGAGCGCGTAGCACTCGGCCTTCCACCCTCCGACTGTCATCTGTTCGATCGTAAACATCTCAACGCCCCTTGAAATCGACGGAACCGGTTTCGGCAAGCGTGTAGCCGCGCGTCTCGGGTGCCCAGACGAGCGAGACGACGGTGCCCAGGACGGAGATCGCCGCGCCGGCGAGCATCGTCGCACCGAAGCCGTGGGTCTCCATGAACGAGGGCAGGATGTACAGCGAGACGACGGTGCCGATGCGGCTCAGCGACATCGCGAAGCCCATGGCGGTGGCGCGCACCTCCGTCGGGAAGAGCTCGTTGGGGTAGAGCCACTCAAGGTTGCCCGGGCCGCCCGCGAGGAGGGCGTAGGCGATGAGGCACCCCATGATGAGGCCAATGCCAGCGCCCGGGAAGAAGCCGACGATGGCCAGGGCGATCGTCATGCCGCCGAAGCAGGCGATGATGAGGGGGCGGCGACCGATCCGCTCGCACAGGTACATGGCGGGGAAGGTGCCGAGCATGAAGAACGTACCGACAAGGAGCTCGACGAGGAGGGCGTCGCGCCCATGCTCGAGGCCGATGGCGCTGCCAATGATCTGCTCGCCGTACGTGTAGAAGGCAAACATGGGGATCGCCTGGCACAGCCAGATGACGCCGATGAAGATGATGCGCTGCAGGTAGACGCCGCGCAGGACCTTCGACACCGAGGTCTCGGCGGCCTCTTCGGCCTTGGGCAGTCGGACGTTAGCGCCCAGGGTCTTGTGGACGATCGCCTGCGCTTCTTCGGCGCGTCCCTTGGAGACGAGCCAGCGCGGGGATTCGGGGATGTCCCAGCGCCCCACGAGGATCAGGATGCAGGGGATCGCGGAGGAGGCCAGCATGTAGCGCCAGCCATGCGCCGTGTTGTACAGGCAGAAGCCGACCAGGGCCGCGACGTTGGCACCCAGGTACCAGGCTGCGGCGATGACGCCCATGGCTCCCGCACGGTACTTGCGCGGCGAGAACTCGGCGATCATCGAGGTCGCGATCGGGTAGTCCGCTCCCACGGCTACACCCACGAGGAAGCGCAGGATGAGCAGCCAGATCGGGCTTTGGACAACAGCGCACAGGACCGACAGAACCGCGATGACGACCAGGTCGATGACGAACATCTTGCGTCGGCCGATCAGATCGGTGAGCCATCCGCCAAAGGAGGCACCAAGGAACAGGCCGACGAGGGAGGCAACACCCAGGAGTCCGCGCCAGTGCGCGTCCAGGACGAGGTCGTTGCCCATCGCCTGCATCGCCACACCGATGATGGCCAGGACGTAGCCCTCCAGGAAGGGGCCGCCCGAGGAGAAGACGACGACGCGCTTGAGCAGCGGGGTCATCTCGAGATCTTCGAGGTCGATCACTGTGTCGTTATGAGCCACGATGGTCACCTTTCCTGTGTCAGCGTGTGTTCAGGCGTGTGGTGGTGGCGCGGGAGAGGTGCTAGGGGACCTCTCCCGCGCCCGGGGCGCGGGGCGTCTTTACCCCGCGAGCCGCATCAGCGGTATTCGATGATGCCCCAGTTCAGGTGCGGCTTGGCGCCGGTCTCGTCCGCATCGACGTCGACCAGCATGAAGCGCAGCTCGCCGTCGGCAACCTTCCACAGCTTGGTCTTGAGCGTGGTGCCGGGGTGGACCGGCGAGGTGATGCGGGTCTTGAAGCGGGTGATGCGCTCCGGCTCGCCGGGGACAAACGCGTTGATGGCGTGACGCATGACGACGCCCGCGTAGGAGATGGCGTGCAGGATCGGGCGAGGCTCGCCGTTCTCAGCCGCGTAATCCCAGTCGATGTGCTGCGGGTGGTAGTCGCCCGACAGACGGTAGATGAGGGCCTGGTTCTCGGGGATGGTCTCGACAACCTCGACGTCAGCGTCGCGCTCGGGCATCTCGACGATATCCTTCGGAGGCTTGGGGCCACCCCAGCCTCCGTCGTAGATCAGGCAGTCCCAGGACTCGTTCGTGAACAGCAGGTTGCCGTCCGAGTCGTAGGTGTCGCCGATGTGCTGAGCGAGCAGGCCACGGCCCTCGCCGCGGTCGTAGAGGCCCTCGAGGCGAACCTTGGTCTCCAGGTGGTCAGCCATCTTGGTGATGGGCTGGTGGAAGCGGATGTCGAAGCCCCAGTGCAGCGAGCCGGCATAGTTGTAGCCGTAGTCGATGGTGCGGGTGACCTCGGAGTCGACGATCAGCATGGCGCCGAACATGGGCAGTACCTTGAGCTGGGGGTCGCGTTCGTCGCGCTCGTTCAGGTACTCGAGGCCGTCCTTGCCGTCGATGCCCGCGCCACAACCGAGGGCGAAGAGCTCCAGGTCACGGAAGGTGTAGTCACGAACGAAGGGGCCGAAGGTCTGGCCGACCATCTCGGTATTGATTGCCATTGTTCATTGTCCTTTCAATGGGATGGATTCAAGAGGTTGCGAGGAGTTGCTTGTTGACTTTGCCGTAGCTTCCCCGCGGGAGCTCCTCGACGAACTCCACGTAACTGGGCACTTTGAAGGACGCCAGGCGTTCCTCGCAGTGATTGATGATGGTCTGGGGGTCGAGGCCCGCGCCGGGTTCCTCAACGACGAATGCCTTGACGGCCCGGCCGCGCACTCCGTCGGGAACGCCGATGACGGCGACTTCGAGCACGCCATCGAAGCTGTCGATGGTGCACTCGACTTCGGCGGAGGACACCGATTCGCCGGAGCGCTTAATGAGATCGACGCGTCGGTCCATGAAGTAGACCCAGCCGTCCTCGATGTAGGCGAAGTCGCGGGTGCGATACCAGCCGTCCTCGCTCAGAACCTCGGCGGTGGCCTCGGGGTTGTTCCAGTAGCCGGCCATGAGACTGACACCGGGAACGCCGTGGAGGAGCAGCTCGCCGACCTCACCCTCGGGCAGTTCGGTTCCCTGGCAGTCGACGACGCGGACCTCGTAGCCGGGGCCCACCTGGCCGATCGAGGGCCAGCGACGCTCGCCGTGGGGCGGGTCAGTAATCGCGCCGATGAGACACTCGGTGGACCCGTAGTTGTTCAGCAGCGTGACGCCGTAACGCTCCTCGAAGGCGTTCTTTTCCTTGGCGCTCAGCGGCAGGAAGTAGTGCATCTCGCGGACCTGGTGGTTGCGCTCCTCCGGGTCGACGGGCTGGCGCATGAGTGTCGCCACGATCATCGCCATGCCCTGCACGAGTGTCGCGTGGTGCTCGCGGGCCTCACGCCAGAAGCGGGTCGCGCTGTAGCGCGAGAGCATGATGAGCGTCGCGCCCATCGTCAGGACGGGCGCCAACGCCGAGAGCTGGAAGTTCACGCGGGCCGCGACCATCGAGGTCATGTAGCGGTCCTCGGGATTCATGTCCAGTTCCCAGTTGACGAAGACACCCGAGAACACGAAGTTCGCCTGCGTGATGACGACGCCCTTGGGAGCCGAGGTCGTGCCCGAGGTGAAGAGAATCTCGAAGGGGTCCATGGGACCCACGTCGGGGTTCGACTCGAAGGACTCGGAGGCACCGGCCCGCAGGTCAGCCAGGAGGGGGACATTCGCCCCGGCCTCGTCCCCGGGGACGCCCTCCCCCACCGCCACGATATCCGTCACGGACTCGGGCAGGTGGGAGAGGACCTCTCCGAGGTTGTTCACGCAGGTGATCAGCATCTGGGCCTCGCACAGGCCCATGATGCGTCCCAGCTCGCAGGGTGCCGACGTGGCATCGACGGGGACCGCAATAGCCCCCATCTTGGCCAGGGCCAGCGTGCACTCCACGAACTCGACACAATTGTCGAGGTAGAGAGCAACGCGGGTGCCAGCCTCAACGCCCCTCGCAACGAGGGTGTTGGCACACGTGTTGACGCGCGCGTCGAACTCACGGTAGGTGAAGCGAGCGATGTCAGAGGTATCAGCATCCTCGTACACGAGGAACTCATGGCCTCCGCGCTCCATCACCTGCCGCTGCCACAGTTGCGCAACTGTGGTGTTCTCCGGCACCCACGTCGAGCTGATCATTGGATCAGTCCTCGTCAGCTGCCTTGACGGTGCCGGACGCGATCAGGGCATCGATGGCCTCGTCGGCGTAACCGGCGCGCTTGAGGATGTCGCGCGTGTCCCCACCCAGAGCGGGCATCGGACGCCAGAAGGCACCCGGGTTGCGGCGGAACTTCGGGAAGGTGTTGAGACCCTTGATGGTCTTACCTTCCGCGTTCTCCCACTCGATGAAGCACTCGCGCGCCTGCACGTGCTCGGCCTCAAGGATGTCACCGAACTCGTTAACAACCTGCGCGGCGATGCGGTGCGCGACGAAGTCACGCTGCACGTCGTACTTGGACTGGGTCTTCAGGTAGGCCTCAAGGGTCTCCTGAATGAGGTCCGCCTTGGGGCTGTCCAGCCACAGAGCCGAGGTGCCCTCGGGGTACTCGTCGGTGCCCCACAGGTGGCCCAGGCCGATGGTCTCGAGCAGGTACTTGTTCTGCGGCACACCGTAGAGGCACAGGCCAATGAAGCCGTCCTTGCACTCGTAGATGCCGATGCCACACAGGTTCTGATGGCGCGCACCCGGACGCGGATAGGTGATGCCCGCGTTCATGTAGTCCATCATGTAGTACGTGCCCACGCGCAGCAGAGTCTCGTACATCGCCATGTCGATGCTCTCGCCCTCGCCGGTGACCTGCACGCGGTGCAGGGCCGCCAGCGACGAGGAAATGATCATCAGCGAGTTGATGTAATCGCCCAGGTAGGGGGAGATGTTCATCGGCTGATCAGGGGAGCCGTTCTGCGTGACGATGCCGGCGTAGGCGGCGACCGTCAGGTCGTAGGCGGCCGAGTTGATCTGCTCTTCATCGCCGTACTGGCCGAAGCCGGAGACGTGCACGATGACGAGCTTGGGGTTGATCTCCCACAGGAACTCATCCGTGATGCCCTTGCGAGCGTACATCGGGCCCTTGCCGGACTCGATGAAGATGTCCGCGTCCTTGACGATGGCGCGCAGAGCTTCCTTGCCTTCGTCGGTGAAGGGGTTCATGGAAATAGAGCGCATGTTGCGGCGCTCCATTTCCTTGACCCACGCGGTGTCGCGCATCGAGTCGCCGGTCCACACGTTCTCGATCCACGTAACGTCGGCGCCCCACTCGCCCATGATGGCCGCAGCCGTGGGGGCTGCGATCTCAACGGCGGAGTAGACGACCTTGACGCCATCGAGGACGCCGAACGACGGCTTATCCGTAGGTAGTGCCATTGGTATTCGACCTTTCGTTCTCAGGTGCGTGGATCAGCGGTAGGGGTACAGCGCGGAGCGGCCGGTGGTGAGGATCATCATCTCGTCGGTGCCACCGGAGACGCGGTCCACGCGCAGGTCGCGGTAGAAGCGCTGGACACGGTGGTCGCCGGTGATGCCAACGCCGGCCAGGACCTGCAGGGCGTGGTCCACGACCTCAAACGCGGCCTCGGAGCAGTAGTACTTCGCCATCGAGCAGTCGCCGCGCGAGAGCAGGCCATTGTCGTGCTTCCAGGCGATCTCGTAGAGCATGTTGCGCATGTTGGTCAGGCGCACCTTCATCTCGGCGAACTTCAGCTGGATGAGCTGGTGGCGCGCGATAGCCTGGCCGCCCTGGACGCGCTGGTTGGCGTACTTGGCGGCATCCTCGAACGCGCAGTAGGCGGTGCCGTAGTTGGTCAGGGCCACGAGGAAGCGCTCGAGGTCGAAGTCGGCGACGCCGCGGCGGAAGCCGTTACCCTCGGTGCCGAAGAGGTCCTTCTCTTCGAGCTCAACGTTGTCGAAGTAGACGTCGCAGCAAGAATCCATGCGCAGGCCGAGCTTGCCCAGGGGCTCCTTGGTGATACCGGGCTTGGACATGTCGACGAACCACTCGGTGTAGGTCTCCATGTTGTCGGCGTCGCGGGCCATAACGACCAGGTAGGGAGCGTACAGCGAGGAGGTGATGAAGGTCTTGTGGCCGTTCAGGTAGACCTTGCCGTCCTTGCGGGTGTAGGTGGTGCGCATGTCATCCCACGAGGAACCGGCCGACGGCTCGGTCATCGCGTAGTTGAGCATCTGCTTGCCGGTGCCGACGAAGGAGAGGATCTTCTCCTTCTGCTCCTCGGTGCCCTCACGCAGGACGGTGTCCCAGCAGGGCATCTGGTACAGCACGTAGGTGGGGCCACCCTCGCGGCCGAGCGCCTCGTAGGCGGCGGTCAGTGTCACCCAGTCGGCGCCGAGGCCGTCGTGCTCCTCAGGCAGGAGGATACGGTCGAAGCCGAGCTCACAGATGGCCTCGGTCCACTCGATCGGGTACTCATGCTTCTCGTCGCACTCATGGAAGTATGCATCCCAGTTACGCGAACGCATGACCTCGGTAAAGGCGTCAACCATGAGCTGCTGATCTTCATTGAGTGAAAAATCCATGTCGGATCACTTTCTATCTGTGAGCGTCTAGCTCAGCGGTGAATGGGGTGTTCGGTGAAGAAGTGCGCGCCCTCAGAGAGCACATCCATGGTGTCGTCGAGCATCTTGGAGTGATGCAGGAAGCCGTGGATAACGCCCTCAACTTCGTTGTAGAGGTGAGGAACACTGCACAGATTGAGGATGTCGACCAGGGTGCGCGAGTCGTCGCGCAGGGGGTCGAGGCCGGCCGCGACCACGTACGTGGGCGGGATACCCTGGGAGAAGTCGTTGCCGAGAATGTTGAAGTACTTGTCGTTGACGTCCGCGGGATCCGCGAAGTACTGGTCTAGGTAGTACTGATAGTCGGCCTCGGTCAGACCGTCCCAGGCTCCGCCCAGCAGGCGCATAGACGAGGAGTCCTTGAGTCCGTACACGCCGTAGTACAGGAGCATGGCGCGCACGGAGGTCAGGGAGCCCTCATCGCGCATCATGAGCATCGTCGCAATGGACATGTTCGCTCCGGCGGAGTCACCGGCGAAGGACACGTCCTCGGGGTCGATGCCCCACTGGTGCGCGTTCTCACGAATGTGCGCAACGACGTCGCGGCACTCGTGGATCTGGTGCGGGAAGCGGGCCTCGGGCGCGAGCGTGTAGTCCACGCTCACAACCGCAGCGCCGGTCAGGTGGCACAGGGTGCGGGTGATGCGGTCGTGTGTATCCACGTCACCGATCACCCAGCCACCACCGTGCACGTAGACGATGAGCGGGAGCTGGCCCTCCTCGCTCGGGCGGTAGTGGCGCACACGCACCTGCCCGTAGCGAGTCGGAACCATGACGTCTTCGCTCGAGAACACCTCGGGGCCACCCTCGTTCCAGAACGCACGTTCCTTGCGGTAGGCGGCGCGCATGTCGTCGAGGCTCTGGCCGGTGACGTAGGCACCCGCGGCGAGCTCATCCTGTTTGGCGACGACGGTGCCCATCTGCTCGGTCCACATGGCCGGAACGTTGTACTTGTGACCCACGAGGTGCTCCTTTGCGTAATCCGTGGTGTGTCAGTTCTGCTCGATCTTCTTCGAGCGGGCGCGAACGACCAGGAGGAGGCCGATGGCGCACAGCGCGGCGAGGATCGCGGTGCCGCCCAGGATCATGAAGATCTGGTGGAAGGCCGCTTCCTTGTCGTCGCCGGCGGCGTCGCGGATCGAGCCGAACCAGGTGTAGGAGAAGGTGTCGGGCAGGAAGCCGATGACGGACAGGAGGCCCGAGGCCGTACCGAAGACCGCGGGGCTCACCTTGCCCTCGGTCAGCTGAGAGGAGACGATGCCGAAGACACCGTTGGCCATGAAGGCCAGGACGATGACCAAGGCGGCGGTCAGGAACGCGTTCGCGCCCGAGGGCAGGAACACGAAGACGCCGAAGAGCAGCGCGGCGATGATCGAGCCGGTCGCGATGACGCGTGAGGGCGAACCAACCTTCTCGGCCACACCACCGAAGATGGGTGCGGAGAGGAGCGAGACGCCGTAGGTACGGACGGTCGCAACCACCGTGACGACGGCGGGAGCCAGGTTCATGACGTCCTTCATGTAGCCGGTCGTCTGGTTGACGCCGGTGTAGAAGAAGTACACGAAGAACAGGGTCGCGGCGGCGAGCCACACGACGGGGTTGATGAGGACCTGGCCGAGCTGCTTGACCTCGAAGCCGCCCTCGGAGGAACCGATCTCACCGGCGAACTTCGGGATGAACAAGAAGGAGAGGAGCGCAAGGACCATGATGATGCCGCCCAGGATGAACAGCAGGACACGCATGGGGACGATGTCACCCTGCGAGGCGAGGTGCGTCACCAGCCACGAGTTGAAGAAGCCCAGAATCAGGCCGGCCAGACCGTAGAAGGCGTAGGACAGACCGATGTTGCGCGAGTAGCCATCTTCTTCGGAGATGAGGCGCACGAGCTTGTAGCGGATGCCCCACCAGATGAGGATCGTGGAGATACCCATCGCCACGAAGAGCAGACGAATGGTCGTCAGCGACGGGAACAGCGCGTACCAGAACGTGAGGAGCGCGGTGATGCCGAAGCCGACCCAGGACAGGGTGCGAACACGGACGATGTCGGCGACAATGCCGGAGGGCAGGTAGCACACGAGGGCCGTGATTGCGTAGGCGCTCAGGAGCGTACCCATGACCGTCGTGACGTTATCGGCGGTCGCGGCGCCGGAGGCGATCAGCGCCTTACCCAGCGGATCCTCAAAGACGTACTGCAGGTAGGCGGGGGTGTAGATGATGGAACTGCCGATGGAGACCAGAACAAGCAGGAAGAAGCGGTGGCCACGCGACAGATCGTTCGCGTGGCGCTCTTGGGTGAGCGTGCTCAGCACTGCGACCACCTTTCATGGATTCGAGGGGCTGGGTTTTGAAGTTGTTGCATCGCCCCACGCGCGCCTTGCGTCTATTCATCGTTGAATAAAAAATCCACGATTTTCTCGACTATGAGCCACTATTCTGATCGCCATTAACCATGAAGCGTGGCCACCAGTAGCACTTGCGGGACTTTGTGCGGCCAATAGTATCGATGGCACTACATAACAGTCCCGACCTTGGTCCCAAATTAATTTCAACAATTCCGGACCCTATACGTCCAAAAATGATCTATTCCAGTATTTATGCGGATTGCGCGATGATCACATTAATTGCGGACGATCTGAGTCCATTTGTTCGTTCATTTTGCAACACAAGACCACCGAGCCCCAGCTCTCATCGGCATGAAAAGTTGTCTGACAACCAAACGAAGATGGCGCTAAAAAACAGGTCACGATTGAGCCACGAATAATGTCGGACAATTTTCCAGACAATTCGAACACTGTTTTACTATAGAGCAAACTAAGCACTCGGACAATTAATACCAAATGCTCATTGACGCGCACTTTTAAGAGGTGCACTCCCCCACCAGCGAACCCTGACACGTCTTCACAAACACGTCGGGGGCCGCACCTTGCGGCGCGGCCCCCGAGGATCAGATGCGATTACTTCGTGCGATTCGCGCGGTAGTACTCGATGAGAGCGCGG
>ERZ772966.130-NODE-130-length-30161-cov-18.860194_pt1 | contig 30161 bp, 24 predicted proteins | sample MGYA00580680_ERZ772966 | MGnify/ENA primary metagenome ERZ772966 (study PRJEB29015, sample SAMEA2738055) | human oral metagenome | biome: human oral; feature: human-associated habitat; material: saliva | place: China | collected 2225 ...
GAGTACCTTGTGGCGACCGGCGAGGCGCTCGCCGACTACGCGCAGACGCTGAGCGAGGCTGATTTGAGCGAGATCATTGACCGTTCGTGGACTCCGGCGGTGACTCGTGGTGTGCGCCTGGTCAGCATGATTGACGACGCGGCGCAGCACGTAGGTCAGGCGGCGTACGTGGCGGGTATTCTCGCGGCGCAGGATTTCGCCGCGCAGGATCTCGCGGCGCAGGATCTCGCGGCGCAGGGTTAGAATTTCACGCCCGCTAGAGGGGAACGAAAAAGGCGGTGGCGCCTCGGACACAACCGTCCAAGACGCCACCGCTCATTTACGTAACCTCTCTAAAAGGCCAGGCTATATTCACCGATAGACATGAATGACTTTTCCACCCAATTAGATGACTCATTGCTTTTCCTTTTGAAGAACCCTTACAAGAACCTTCTCAGCCCTTGAGGAGTAAAGATACTTCCTAAGGGCATCGCTTCCATGTTTCAATACATATATTTTTTTAAGGTTTGCATATATCTCATGCGCTAAATTCTCACGTGAACTTTTTCTTCTTTCATCAAGCATTTTCTCTGTAGCTTCTTGCAAGAATGATTGGGTTCGCTTAGACATATCATCAACCATCCCAGAACGCGTATAAAGTATACGATTAGTAATATTTGAATCACCCAAGAGTATCAGATTGTTATAAAATTCCCAGATATCATATTTTTTTACAGCAATTGACCAAGTATACTCAACCAGGTTATCTCCCAGCAATCCATTAACAATTTTCGAGAAATCCTCCACATTATCAATATCCTGAAATCCATAATCATCAATCTTAGACATACCATAAGAATAACCTTTTTTAAGTGAAGAGTAGTTTGAAAAAATCTTTTTCAACCTTAATTCCACTATATGTTCCTGATTTAAAATAGCACAGTTATAGTTCTCTGATATTTTATACAAATTCTGATCAATCCAGGCTATTAATTCTTCATACAACAGGACGGATTCTTCAAGGCGCCTATTGCTCTTCATGCATACAATCTTCCTAACATCTCTCTTCTGACTATAGAAATAAAAGAAGAAGATAGTTGGCAACAATGTAATTATGGTAAGCACAAGAGGCAGGCTCGAAAAAATTCCAACTACATCCAATTTAAGGTTCAGGAAATTTTCCAAAATATCTTGACCTGCATTCTTAATTGGATTGTCCGCCCCCATAGACAGATAGATATGAACCGAAAATACAAAAGCCGATAAAATTAGCATATCTTTAGTTACATCCCTCAGCCATGGAGGAAATATTTTCCCCTGCAAACCAGACCAGACTTTATTCCCATCTTCTGCAGCGCCATAAAACCACCACAGCCTTATGAAGAGATACATTTTTTCCAAGTGATATATAACTCTTATCTTCCATAAAGCAAACTTAGTGCGCCCTTTAAAAATTGTTTTCCAGGCATTCTTTTCAAGAACTTGATATATCATCCTATCTAAACAGATAAGAATACCTTCATATACTCCAAGGCATATAAACATACTAATTAGATAATGCAATGGAGGCGTTAAAAACTCAATCAACGATGGATTATCAATATGCACCCCAAGATTAAAAAATGAGTTGGCCCAAGGAAATTCTGGGCGTCCCGACAATAAGCTCAAAATAAAAAATAGTACAGATATAGGTATAGCCAGCCTAATAATTCTTGGAAATCTCATTAAGATTATTCATCTCCCGAACTTTATTATGATTACATTACTCGTCTATCAAAAAATTTTTTAATATCATAGTTGCCGCTGCAGCAGCACCATCACCTCATAGTGATCCGTATGCGGGAACATATCCAGCACGCGACCCTGCACCGGCGCATACGAGGGCATACGCTCCAAATCCTTCGCCAGAGTCACCGCATTACAGCTCGAATACACCACACGGTCAATACCCGAACCTTCAATCCACGCGCACAAGCTCTCACCAATACCGCGGCGCGGCGGGTTCACCACCAGCATCTGCGGCACCGTGCCCGAAGACACCGCGAACTCCGGCGCATCCTGAGCCGAAAAGTCCACGCCCTCCAGACCGTACTCAGCGACCGTGCGCTGCGCCGAAGCGACCGCCTCCGCACTAATCTCAATGCCCGTCACCGAGCCGCCATCCATCACCGACGCAGCATGTAGAGCAAAACCACCCACACCGCAGTACAGGTCCCACAGCGAGCGCGGAGCCACCTCACGCACCCACTCTCGGCCCTGCGCATACATCGCCTCAGCAACCTTCGTATTCGTCTGGAAGAAGCTCTGCGGGCGCAAATGCAGGGTCAGGTCATTCACCTGCATCGGCAGGGTCTGACGCTCCGAAAGAATAATCTCCTCGTCCCCCTCAACGCGCGCCACCGGCTCACGCAGCAGGTTCACCGACAGCACCGCCAGGTTCGGCAGCTGCTCCTGCAACCACCCCAGCTGCCGGCGAATCGGCACCAGAAGCTTCTTCGAACGCAACACAAAACGCACCATCAGCTCGCCCGCCGCCGAAGCAGTCACCAGAATATTCTTCAGCTCACCGCGACGATTCGGAATGTCATAGGGGGTCAGGTCCGCGCGCTGAATCAGCTCACGCAGCACCGGAATAGCCGCCTGAATCGGCTCCATATAGAGCGGGCATTCGCCAAGATCAGTGGATGCGCCCGTACGATAATCCACAATGCCCAGGGTCGGGTTCTTCGCCGAACCGCCCACCACGAGCTTCGCCTTATTGCGGAAGCCCGCCTCCGCACTGGTCACCGGATCCAACCACTGCAACTGCGGGTACGCGGCGAGCAGGGCGCGGGCGTGCTCCTGCTTCGCCTGCACCTGCGCGGTGTAGGCGGTCTCAATGCTGGGGCAGGAGGAGCAGAGGTCATCACGAAAATAGGCGCATTCCATAAGGAGCCATTCTACCGCCTCCACCGGCAGGCACGCCGCCGACCCATCACAGACACAGGATGCTCGGCTACACATGGGCACAGAAAAAGCGGAGGCGGCCACCCCTCATGGGTAGCCGCCCCCGCCTCATACGGATGCGTGGACCTGTGCCGGCTCAAGTACCAGCGTTAGGTCATCACCATGTCACGCTTCGCGTGCCACGGATTCCGTAGAAATTTACCCCATCAGGGATAAATTTCTACTACATCATTCCTGCCATGCCGTCCGCACCGGGAGTAGCCGCGCCAGCGGGCTCCGGCTTGTTCGCAACAACAGCCTCAGTGGTCAGGAACAGACCAGCAATCGACGCAGCGTTCTGCAGAGCCGAACGGGTCACCTTCACCGGGTCAGCAATACCAGCAGCCATCAGGTCCTCGTACTCGCCGGTCGCAGCGTTCAGGCCGGTACCAGCAGGCAGGGAACGAACACGGTCAACCACAACGCCCGGCTCCAGGCCAGCGTTAGCAGCGATCTGCTTCAGCGGTGCGTCAATAGCCACGCGCACAATGTTCGCGCCGGTAGCCTCATCACCGGTCAGCTCCAGCTTGTCGAAGACCTTCACGCCAGCCTGAATCAGAGCAACGCCACCACCGGGGACGATACCCTCCTCAACAGCAGCCTTAGCGTTACGCACAGCATCCTCAATGCGGTGCTTGCGTTCCTTCAGCTCAACCTCAGTTGCGGCACCAGCCTTCAGCACGGCCACGCCACCGGCGAGCTTAGCCAGGCGCTCCTGCAGCTTCTCACGGTCGTAGTCGGAGTCAGAGTTAGCAATCTCTGCGCGGATCTGAGCCACGCGACCCTCGATAGCTGCTGCGTCGCCTGCACCCTCGATGATGGTGGTCTCGTCCTTGGTCACAACGACCTTGCGGGCGGAACCGAGCATGTCCAGGGTTGCTGCGTCCAGGGACAGACCAACCTCTTCGGTGATGACCTGGCCACCGGTCAGGATAGCGATATCAGCCATCTGAGCCTTACGGCGGTCACCGAAGCCCGGAGCCTTCACAGCAACAGACTTGATGGAGCCGCGCATCTTGTTCAGCACCAGCAGAGCCAGAGCCTCACCCTCAACGTCCTCAGCAACGATCAGTAGCGGCTTGCCGGACTGCATAACCTTCTCCAGGACAGGGACGAGGTCCTTAACGTTCGAAATCTTCTGGTTCACAACCAGGATGTAGGGGTCCTCCAGGACTGCTTCCTGACGCTCCGGGTCGGTCACGAAGTAACCGGACAGGAAGCCCTTGTCGAAGCGCATACCCTCAGTCAGTTCTAGGTGCAGACCGAAAGTGTTGGAGTCCTCAACGGTGATGACGCCTTCCTTGCCGACCTTCTCCATTGCCTCAGCAATGAGCTTGCCGATCTCAGCGTCGCCAGCGGAAATCGAAGCGGTTGCAGCAATCTCTTCCTCGGTCTCAACTTCCTTCGCGGAGGAGAGCAGAGCCTCGGTCACAGCCTCAACAGCCTTCTCGATGCCGCGCTTGAGGCTCAGCGGGTCAGCACCAGCAGCCACGTTGCGCAGGCCCTCGCGAACCAGTGCCTGAGCCAGAACGGTAGCGGTGGTGGTACCGTCACCTGCGATGTCGTCAGTCTTCTTAGCAACTTCCTTGACGAGCTCCGCACCAATCTTCTCGTACGGATCCTCCAGCTCGATTTCCTTCGCGATCGAGACACCGTCGTTGGTGATGGTGGGGGCGCCCCACGCCTTCTCCAGCACAACGTTGCGGCCGCGGGGGCCGAGGGTCACCTTCACTGCATCGGCGAGGGTGTTCAAACCGCGCTCAAGGCCGCGGCGTGCCTCTTCGTCAAAAGCAATGAGCTTTGCCATAAGTGTCCTCCTGGACGATCGGATTTCTTCCTTCACCCTTGCGGGTGCGGTACATCTAAAATCGGGTGGCTGCCCCTCCACAACGTCCCCGTTACAGAGGCGCGGGCAGAGTAGGGCATAAAGCACCCGAACGCTACATCAATTGTGGCACCCGCACCGGCATGGAGCAAACGTTTAAGCCCAAGGTTGAAGGGTTAATCGCCCAGTGCTTAATCTGCACTCATTAAGCCCGCCAAAAGGGGCGTTACCGGTGTGCCTACCGGGGGCGCGTGAGGGGCGCTAAAAGCATCAACCCCACCCGGCGCATCAGTGGAATTGCGCGGATGGGGTTGAGATGGGGTTGAGCAGAAGTCGTTATGGCAGAAACAGTCGGCGCGGGCTCAGAATCACCCGGGCAACCGTCTGAACCTATTCCGCCGCAGTAGCGGAGCCGGTGTAGTCCGAGGACAGAACCACGATGACCTCGTGGTTGCCCATCTGCACATCGGAGGTTGCCTGACGCACCTGAGCAATACCCAGCTTCGAGGCGATACTCTGCGCCTGCGACTGGTAGCCCTCAGCGTAGTAGACCACGCTGGTTGCCGGTGCCGCACCCGTGTAGTTTGCTGTCTCGCTGATGGTGTAACCGGTCAGCAGTGCCGCCGCACCGGATGCGCTACCCGCCGGAGCCGCGGCATTGTAGACCGCCACGGAGATGGACTCAGCCAGACCGGTCTTCGTAGCGCTTGCCGATGCGGAAGCCTTAGACGGCGCAGAGGACGCCGACGCGCTTGCGGGGGCGGAGCTGCTCTTCGCGGTGGACGCCGAGTACTGCGGGGAGGCGGTGCGCGGCGCGTACACGTACATCGCGCCGCCGATGAGCAGACCGACTACGCCTGCAGCTACCAGGGGGATAGCGCCCTTGGGGCTCTTTGCCGGGTCAGCATTGACCGCGCGGTAGGTTCCGCGGCGGGCGGTATTTTCGTCTACCTCGTCAAATTCGTCGCGGGGGTAGCTCATTTATCCTCATTTCACGGGTCTCTGTTTACCGGCTGGTACCGTGCCTCCCTGCCTGGCGCGCGGGCGCGGCTGCGGAAGGTACGGTCTTGGTGTTCTAGTACCTAGAGTACCGGCTCAATTAGCGAGAACCAATGTGAACGCCCCGCAACCGGCTGCGAAAGAGACGGACACCGCACAGTGTTCAATCTCTGGTTGAACCTAAGGTGTGCGGGGTTGGATGCATAAGTTGGAGAGCTCGCGCGGCTCCCGCAATTCGAGCCCCTAGTCAGCGTCTCGGCGGGCGCGTAGAACGTCAATAATCTGCGGCGCTGCGGCGCGTACCCGCTCATCGTCGAGCATCACGTTCAGGCGCTGGTAGTAGGCAATCGGGGTGAAACCGGCGGCGATAATCGCTTTCTCTTTGGAACCCTGGTGTTTGAAGCGGCGGCGCTCCACCTCAAGGATGCGGCGCTCCACCGGGGTTAGGCCGCCGGGCTGGTTCTCCGTTTCCGGCTGGCTCTGCGCTTCCAATTGGCTCTGTGCTTCTGGCTGGCTCTGTGCGGTTTCAGCGCGTTCCTGTTCTGACACGTTCCCTCCTGTCTGTAGCTCGCCCGCTGCGGCTGGCGTCTCCTAGCGTGTGTATTCGTCATCCCCTAGTCTAGAAGAGAAACCTAGCCTAGAAGAGAACCTCATCCTAGAGGAGAGCCTCAGTCTAGAGGAGAAGCATTCGTCCCGCGCCCGGCCCCGTCACCGTCCGGGTCGCATCAGCACCAGGAGATTCCCCGAGGAGATTCATGAACCAGCCCCTCAGCAGCATTATGAGCGAGGATTGGGCGGCAGCGCTCGCCCCCGTCGAAGAGCAGATTCACGCCATGGGCGCTTTTCTGCGTGAGGAGCACGCGGCGGGGTACCGTACTTTCCCGCCTGCCGCCGATATTTTCAATGCGTTCCGCCGCCCGATGAGCCGGGTGAAGGTCCTCATTATTGGCCAGGACCCCTACCCCACCCCGGGCAACGCGATGGGTCTGTCGTTCTCGGTGCACCGCGGCATGCCGCTGCCTCGTTCGCTGAACAATATTTACAAGGAACTTGAGGACGATTTGGGTATCGCCCCGGCTAATCACGGCGACCTGTCCTGTTGGGCCGATGAGGGCGTCATGCTACTCAACAGGGTTTTGACGGTGCGTGAGTCTGATGCGGGTTCGCACCGCGGCAAGGGTTGGGAGGAGATTACCGAGTGCGCTATCCGTGCGCTGGTGGCGCGTAACCAGCCGCTGGTGGGTCTGCTGTGGGGCGCGGATGCACGCAAGTGCGCACCCATGCTGCAGCCGTACCCGAGCGTGGAGTCGGCGCATCCTTCGCCGCTGTCTGCTCGTCGTGGTTTCTTTGGTTCGCGCCCGTTTTCGACCGTGAATTCTTTGCTGGTGCAGCAGGGTGCGGAGCCGGTGGATTGGACGGTCCGTTAGGCGCAGCACAAGAGCCGGTGTAAGAGCTGGCTCAGTGGGTGTAGCGAAGGGGCGGTAGCTTGTGAGGTGAACTCGCAAGCTACCGCCCCTTCCCTACATCAATATATGCAATATTGGCTATATACCCTTGAAGGAGGGCTAAGAATCTGCCGGTTCCACATTCCGCGGAGTCGTAAAATGCTGTAGCGCATACTGCATCGTGTAATTGCCCAGAGCAACACCCGAAGCCATCGCCACAACAATCGAAACCGCCGTAATCATATTCTGCATACCCAGAATCACATCCGTCTCAACCGTCAGCAGATACATACCGCGGAAGAACGACAGACCCGGCAGCAAGAACGTAATCGCAGGAATCGAGAAAATCGCCTGAGGCACATGCAGACGGTACGCAAAATACGTGCTCAACGCACCAATCACAACCGCAGCACACGCCGTCGGACCGCGACCAGCACTCGGACCGGCAAGCAACTCATAGCCGTAATACGCCGCCAAACCGCAACCCGTAATGACCATCAGCCAACCGACCTTCACCAGCTTCGTCTGCAAAGTAATTGCAAAGGTTGCAATCGCCACCAGGAAGAAGAAAGACGCCGCCAGCGGGGTCGTCGGTTCAAAACGTAGCTGCTCAATATCCAGGGTCGGGCCATTGAAAATATTGATCGCACTCACCGCAGTCGCAATGCCGACCACCAGACCCAAGAAGCTCATGCCCGTCGACACGAAACGACCCGCAGCCGTCACCGGGAAGCCGTTAATCGCATCCTGCACGGCACCCACCAGACGCGGCGTTGGCAAGAACATAATCATGCCCGCAGCCACCACCAGAGGCGCCGAAATCGCCTCCCCCTGACGCTGCAACACCGAAAGAATGGATCCCTCACCGCCCAGCCAAATCGCCAAGAAGGTCATCAGACCCGCACTAGCGGCCATGCGGAAGAACGCCGGAATACCAATCGAACTCAACCACTGAATCAGCAAGTACACGGGAATAAAAATAATCACCGCACTCAACGCCGTCGCAAAACTCGCCCCCAGCGCCGCCGTCAGGGTTCCAGCACACGCCAGATTCGCCGCCCACACCACCAGAGGCGGAAACGGCTTGGGTCGGTGCGTAATCTGGCTCAGCTTCAAATCGGCGATTTCCAGGGTCATGCCGCCACGAGTGATCTTATAGATCAGGCCGTACACCTCAGAAAGTGCCTCATAGTTCTCAGTGGAGGAACGCACCACACGCACCAGGGTGTGGGTGAAACGCTCGTCTGCGTTCGCATTGCGCTTGGCGATGCGGGACTCCATGTAAATATCGGGGTCCGACGTGTAGTTGATGGTCACCGACTGGTTCGTAATATCGACTTCCACCGAGTCCAGCCCGTACGCCGAAGAGACCGCAATAATCGCCGAGTCCACGTCCATGGCGTCCGCACCGTAGTGGAACATCGCCTCAGCCAGGCGCAGGGTAAAGTTCAGGGTATCGCGGGCATACTCCTTCTCACGGCGGAACGCCTCACGACGCTCATGCTCTTCAGTGCGGATAGTCGGCACAAACTGACGCTGAGCGATGCGCTGGGCGCCACGCGGGGCGGCGGGTGCTGCCTCCTCAGTGCGCACGAAGGAGCGGAGGCGACGCGAACCCCAACGGCCGCCGCTACCGCGCCCGTGGAGGCCCTGAGCGCCCCTATCAACCAGCGGTACGGAGTTCGTGGGCATCGAGACGGGCCCGGTCTTCGGCATTGCGGCAGGATCCGCGCCGAAGCGGCGGGCAGCGTGCGAGTTAGGTACCTGCGGAATCATGCCGGTCATGGGCACCGGTTGGGAGGGGCGGGTCAACGCCGCCTCGGTCACCATATTGCTGGCGGTGAGGGGGTTCGGGTCCTCACGGTATGCGTCCAGGTCGTCGTCAGGTACGAGGGAGGGGTCAATGACGGTGCGCGCACCGTGGCCGTTAGGGCTCAGTTCGGGGTCGCCGGCGGGCTCTACTTCCTGTGCGGGGATGCCCATGTCCGCTGCGGCCTCCTGCAGTACCTCGCTGACAGCTTCTGCTGCGACGGTACCCTCCTGAGCCTTCGCGGTAGGGGCCTGCTGAGCCAGCACACGGCGCAATTTCTCGTCGGTGACCTGGTCTAGTGAAACCAGGGGAAAACCGCGCTTACCGGCAATGTAGCCCGCGGTAGTATTCTGCTCGCTTCCTTCCGTTGCGGCCGTGTTTGCTTCGTCTGCATGCGAAGCTTCCCGCGAGGTGGGGCCTGCGGGGGTGTTCCTCGATTCTGCCAATGTCCCTCCCAGATAGACAGTGCCTTTTTAGTCTAACAAGGGCGCGATTCTGCGGTAGCACCGGGGAGCAAAAATACTGTTTTTCTAGGTGTTGTTTTCTGCACTAACGGCACCATGTGTGACCTGCGTTGGATAGCTTCATTGAAATGATGAGAAAGCGGGGTCGCTACTGTACAGAAAATATTGTGGGGAATATTTTTGCGGGTATTTCGAGGAAAAAATAAAGGTTATTTATACATTAAGATTTAGCGGGAAAATAACCTCCTTATGCCTCCACCCATAACGCAATGAAATATGAATTATTCATAACAAAAATATCCCGCCACCGAAGTGACGGGATATTCACGCTTTAAGGCGGTAGCCTTCACAGCATCCGAAGCGCACCGCTTAGGGGTTCACCTCAGAGGCGAGAGTCAATTACTCAGCGTCGTGGTCGGTCTCGAGGATCTTAACCAGCGAGTCCAGAGCCTCTTCAGCACCTTCGCCCTCAGCGCGCAGGACAACAACGTCGCCGTGCTTTGCACCCAGGGACATCAGGGACAGAATCGATGCAGCGTCCATAGCCTCATCTGCGGGCTCACCCTTAGCAGCGATGGTTACCTCAACGGGGAGGTCGCCAGCTGCCTCAGCGAAGATAGCTGCCGGACGTGCGTGCAGGCCAACACGGCTTGCAATAGTGGCTTCGCGCTCTGCCATTATGTTTCTCCTTTGATTAAGGAACCGAAAATATATCAGTACCTATTCTAAATGAACGGGGCGCTTCAGGACCCGCCCTTACTCTATAAATTGTACCGTTCAGCCATACGCTAACAAGTACAAAAATGCCGGATGCAGAAATAAAACTCTACACCCGGCATTTTCATGGACTCAGGCACCGCCCAGCACACCCCACCCAGGGGCGGCGGGCAGCCCCGGAATCGTTTTAAGGCTTAGAGACCCAGCTCGTCCAGAATCGGCAGAGCCTTGCGTGCGCTCTCCTTCGCCTCAGCAGAAGAAATCTGCTGCAGAGCGATAGCCGCAATCTGCTGTGCCTTCTCCTTGGTCACGGACTTCAGAACCGCAGCCACAGCGGGGATAGCGCCAGCGTTCATGGACAGGGTGTCAACACCCAGACCAATCAGAACAACAGCCAGAGCCGGGTCAGCCGCAGCCTCACCACAGACGCTCACGTACTTCTTCTTACCCGCGGTGACCGATGCACGCTGAGCACCCTCAACGGTCATCTTGATCATCTTCAGCACTGCGGGCTGCCAGGGGTTGTTCAGGTGCGCCAGGTCGCCCAGCAGACGGTCAGCCGCCATGGTGTACTGGGTCAGGTCGTTGGTGCCGATGGACACGAAGTCGACCTCACCCAGGATAGCCTCAGCGTTCATCACAGCTGCGGGGGTCTCAACCATCACACCGTGAACGGGCAGGCCAATCTCCTTGAGCATGTTCGCGAAGTTGCGTGCCTCGGAGGTGGTCGAAATCATCGGAGCCATAACCCAGATGTCAGCGTCGGAGTTCTCCGAAGCGGCCTTAATAGCCTCCAGCTGGCGGGTCAGAACGCCCGGAACGGTCCAGTCGGTACGGAAACCGCGAACACCCAGTGCGGGGTTCTCTTCGGGGTTCACGTTCAGGAACGGCAGGGGCTTGTCAGCGCCAGCGTCCAGGGTACGGACCACAATGTGCTTGCCGGGGAATGCGTCGAACACGGACTTGTAGGTCTTAGCCTGAGTCTCGATGGAAGGCTCAGCGTCGTGGCCCAGGAAGCCGAACTCGGTGCGGAGCAGGCCAACACCCTCAGCCTTCAGGCTTGCAGCCTTCTCAGCGGACTTGCCGTCACCAACGTTTGCGTACAGCGGAACGCGAGTGCCGTCAGCCAGCACACCCTGACCGTCGAAGTCAGCGACGGGCTTGCGGTTTGCGTACTTGATTGCTGCTTCGCGGTCAGCGTCGGTGGGCTCGGTGTCAACGATACCTTCGTTAGAGTCCACGTAGACGATGGTGCCGTCAGCAATGTCGGTCACGCCCTTAGCCGCCACAATAGCGGGCAGGCCCAAGCCGCGAGCCAGAATAGCGGTGTGCGCCTGGGGGCCACCGTCAGAGGTAATCAGCGCGATAACCTTCTCGGGGTCCAGGGTTGCGGTATCAGCCGGTGCCAGGTCAATAGCAGCCAGAATGAACGGCTCGTCAGAAACGGGGATGCCGGGAGCCTGCTGGCCAGTCAGCTCAGCAACGATGCGGGCACGCACGTCGTGGATATCGGTGACGCGCTCAGCCATGTAGCCACCCAGAGCAGCCATCTGGTCTGCGAAGGAGGTTGCAGCCTCCCAGATTGCGCGCTCGGGAGCCATCTCCTGAGTCTCAACCAGCTTAATAGCGCTCTTGATGAGTGCACGGTCGGTAGCCATCTGAGAGGTGGACTTCAGAACAGCCTTACCGTCACGGCTTGCGTTCTCTGCGCGAGCCAGCAGGTCTTCCTTGACGCGGACCGATGCGTCCTTAATACGCTGCGCTGCAGCCTCAGCGGTCTCACCGCTCAGACGCAGACCATCCTTGGGTTCCTCGATGGGCTTAGGCATCTGAAGAACGGGGCCAATAACGCGGCCGGCATATACGCCGACGCCCTTGTAGGTAGTCATAGAGTTCATGTCCTATCTGTGGTTTGTCTACAGTGTAACGTGTTTTTTCACGCTCGCGCCTGCAAACAGACGATCAAATGAAGGTGAGGTTATACGGCCTTTACGCGGATGCCTTGGAACGGGCACCCAGGGACTTCAGCACCACGTACAGCAGCGCCGAAACAACGGTACCGGCGACAACAGCCGCCAGGAACATCAGCGGGTTCTGCGCCAGACCAATAATCCAAATACCACCGTGCGGAGCCGGGGAAGCCACGTGCGCACCCATGGAGATTGCACCGGCGATGGCACCACCAACAATGGTCGAAGGGATCACGCGAGCCGGATCAGCCGAAGCGAAGGGAATAGCACCCTCAGAGATGAAGGATGCACCCAGCAACCACGCAGCCTTACCGTTCTCACGCTCGTTCTCGTTGAACAGCTTGGGACGCAGGGTGGTTGCCAGTGCCATAGCCAGCGGCGGAACCATACCGGAGATAATGACGGCAGCCATGATTTCCTGGTTCACGGTCGCACCCGAGGACAGGCCAGCGGTTGCGAAGAGGTAAGCAGCCTTGTTGATGGGGCCACCCAGGTCAGAAGCCATCATTGCGCCCAGGATCAGACCCAGCACCAGAGCGGAACCGCCAGACATGGAGGTCAGCCAATCCTGCAGGGTGGTCATAACCCACGCCAGGGGCGCACCGAGCAGCAGGTACATTGCCAGGCCGGCAACCAGAGAAGTCACCAGCGGGGTGATGACCACGGGCATCATCGAACCGAGCCAGCGGGGCAGCTTCAGGGTACCCAGAGCGTACGCGATCAGACCGGCGAGAATACCGCCAACAATACCCCCGAGGAAGCCCGCGTTCACGGCAAGAGCCACCGAACCGGCGATGAAGCCCGGAGCGATACCGGGACGCTGAGCCAAACCGTACGCAATGTACGCGGCAAGAGCCGGAACCATCAGGCTCAGACCGAAACCACCGATGGTCTGCAGAACAGCACCCAGGTACAGGGTCCAGTGCACATCACCGAGGTTGAACAGGGTTGCCGAGTCGAGAATCGCCTTGGTGTTCACCTCGCCAAGGTTCGGCACCGTAATTGCCTCGAAAACGAAGCCCAGGGCGACCAGAATACCGCCGGCAGCAACGAACGGAATCATGTAGGAGATACCGGTCATCACGGCCTTGTAGATGCGCGAGCCCCAAGCGCCTTCGGTAGCGCCTGCGCTGTCCTCACCGCTGGATGCGGCAGCAGCAACGCGTGCACCGTTGGGGTTCTCAGCCTCAGCCAGAGCCTCCGCAATCATTTCCTTAGGCTCGTCAATACCGCGCTTGACGGGAGACTCAACAAAGGGCTTACCCGCGAAGCGGTTACGCTCACGCACGTTCACGGACACCGCGAAAATCACGGCGTCTGCGGCATCAATATCAGCCTGGGTCAGCTTCTCATTACCCGAAGAGCCCTGGGTCTCAACCTTCAGGTCGTAGCCGAGCTCTTCAGCAGCGTACTTGAGGGCATCCGCAGCCATGTAAGTGTGAGCGATACCGGTGGGGCATGCGGTCACAGCAACAATCTTCTTCACCGGAGCCGAAGCAGCGGGGGTTTCCTGAGCGGAGGCGGCAGGTGCAGCCTCGGCGGGCTTAGCCTCTGCCTTCTTCTCGCCCACGCCGAGCGCGCCGTTGACCAGCTCAACGATCTCTTCAGCCGAGGAGGCTTCGCGCAGGGACGCGGTGAAGCTCTTCTTCATCAGGGAGCGTGCCAGAGTGGAGAGCAGCTTCAGGTGAGCCTGGTCAGCGCCATCGGGTGCAGCGATGAAGAAAATCAGGTCGGCGGGGCCGTCCTTTGCGCCGAAGGAAACTGCCGGGTTGGGGCGTGCCATGGCCAGGGTCGGCTCGGTGACGGCGGCGCTACGGCAGTGCGGAATCGCAATACCGCCGGGGATGCCGGTGTCGGTCTTGGATTCGCGTGCCTCGGCAGCCGCGTAGAGCTGCTCGAAGTCGGTAGCGCGTCCGGCATTTACGACTGCCTGAGCGAGCTTGGCAATTACGTCAAATCGGGTCTCGCCGAGATTCTCGTCCAGCAGGACGAGATCTGCGGTGATCAGATCAGACATATTCCCTCCTCGGGTATGTGTTGGGGCGGGGATTCGCTCAGCGGTGCCGGGCTTCTCCCCTATGAGTTCAAAGTGTGCGCAGTGTGTGTTGTGTTCGTGTGTGCGTGTGGCTGTTGGGGCAGCACCCCAGCTTATATTCCCTTCTGGGAATAAAAGCTGGAGGTGCGGAAACAGCCCGAATTAGAGCTTTAGAGCTGTAGCTGACGAACAGTGACCTTCTCAGGAGTGGTCTGCTCCAGCGAAGGCATACGGGTACCGGGCAGAGCAGCAGCAGCCGAACCGTGAGCTACCGCCTGAACTAGGCAACCGGGGGCATCCTCACCACGAGTGTGAGCGATCAAGAAACCGGACAGCGATGAGTCACCGGCACCCACAGTGCTACGAACCTGAATCGGCTCGTGCACAGCATGCCAGATACCCTGCTCAGTGACCAGCACTGCACCGCCGCCGCCGAGGGTGGCAAGCACGTACTCGATGCCGTCGCCGAGTAGCTTCTGGGCGGTGCGGGCGGTCAGCTCGGGGCTAGCCTCCAGCTCCTCCCAGTTATCGCTACCGGTCAGCTGAGCCAGCTCCTCCGAGTTGGGCTTAATCAGGGTGGGCTTGTGATCACCGGCGACGGTCGCAATCAGCGGCGCCTCAGAGGTATCGATAGCGATCTTGCCCTCGTAGCCGGAGGCGCGCAGTGCCGCCACCAGCTCGGAGTAGTAGGTCGGCTCCAGGTCCGGAGGCAGCGAACCAGCCAGAACCACCCAGTCGGCGCCCTTGGAACGCTCAACCACCAGCGCATCCAGCTTCTGACGCAGTTCGGCGTCAAAAACGGTGCCGGGGGCGTTCAGCTTGGTGGTGGTGCCATCCGGATCAACCACGGTGATGTTCGAGCGAATCGGCTCACCGGTGGGCAGGTTAGCGAACTCAACATCCACAGCCTGCAGTGCGGTCAGCACCGGGTCGGTGGCTTCACCGGGCACGATGGCGAGGGTCGGCACGCCGGAAATCTGCAGGGCGCGGGAAATATTCACGCCCTTGCCACCGGGATCCTGTACGGCACCGACAGCACGCTGCACGGCACCGTGAGCCAGGGGTGCACCGAGTTCAATGGTGCGGTCCAGGCTGGGGTTGGCGGTCAAAGTAATAATCATTAGGCAATCACAATCTCAACGTTTGCGGCCTCGAGTGCCTGACGGAGGGCACCTTCGGGCTCGCGATCAGTAATGAGGGTGTCAATATCCTCAAATCCGGCGAAGCGGACCAGGGATTCCTGACCGAACTTCGCGGAGTCACAAAGCAGGACCACGCGGCGGGCTGCCTTGCAAATTGCGGTCTTGACGATGGCTTCATTCATGCCGGGGGTGGAGATGCCGAAGTGGGCTTCAATGCCGTTGGCACCAATGAAAGCAATATCCGGGCGCATGGTGCCGAAGTGCTCGGCGGCGCGTGCACCAACAGCAGCCCAGGTCATCTTGCGCAGCTGGCCGCCAACCAGTTCAAGGGTGACGCCCTCGGCTTCGGCGAGCTTGACTGCAATGTGCAGTGCGTGGGTGATGATGATGCGGTCATTGCCGGTCTTGAGGCTGAAGTTCTCTGCGCCGATGTGGTCGGCGAGAATTTCGATGGTGGAGCCTGCGTCCAGGACGATGGAGCCCGCCTCGGAGTCGCGCAGGATCTGGTATGCCTTGGTGGCGATGCGGCGCTTCTCGGGGGTGTTCATGCCCTGTCGGGAGGAGATGGAGGACTCCAGGGAGGTGGACTGCTCAATGGTGACAGCACCACCGTGGACACGGCGGAGCTTACCTGCTTCTTCCAGTGCGGCGAGGTCACGACGCACGGTCTCCATGGTCACATCGTAACGGCGCGCAAGGTCAGCGCCGTTGACACGACGTGCGGAGGCAACAAGCTTTGCAATTTCGGCACGGCGTTCTTCTGCGAACATAAATCTGGTGTTCCTTTGGGCTAGTGGGAGGAAATCTGTGCGTTCTTTTCTGCGTTCTGCTCGGCTTTTATGGCCGTGAGAGACATGGTTTCAGCGAGCCAGCAGAGCGCTTGAGGGTAATACTTGATTTTATGTGGGTTTTTGTGGGCAAGTCAATATAAAACGCTGTATTTACCGGAATATTACCCGAACGTTCCCTACCGAAACCACACTATGTTGGGAACCACTGCCTGTTTATGTCTGTTTGACCTAATGAGCTGTTGGGTTTTCCCACTCCCCACCATCCGCGCCCACTATCCACATAGTGCCAAGCACCTACACTGCGCCCTCATGAGGACAAAAAGTGGAGGCGCCGGCTCCGAGAACCCTCGACGAAAAGCCTCGCCAAGAACCCTCGAAACCAGCGCCTCCACCGGGCACAGAACCTTACTTACCTGTACGTTCGCGACGCACGCGACGCCAACGGTGCACACCCAAAGCACCCGCCGCGCCCAGCAGGGCACCCGAGCCGTTCATCAGCACATCTACCGGGTCGCCGGTGCGATCAGGCATGAAACTCTGAATCGTCTCAATGCAGGCGCTGACCAGGAACCCCGAGTACAGCACGTGCGGGCGAGCCTTCGGCTTGAGCAGCAGGGCGAAAAGAAAACCGCCCGGAATAAACATGATGACGTTCGAAAGCTGCTCGATGCTCGAATAGGTGATGAACGCAGGCAGCCAGCCCTCGGCGTGGCCGGTATCCAGCAGCTGCGCCAGGCGGCCGCCCATCTCGTTATCGTCCACGTGCACGGGGGCGAACACGATACTCGCCACCGTCGCACAGTACAGCGCCGTGACGGGCCAGAGGATCAGTCGCCACACGCGAGCGCCGGAGCGACCGCTACCGGGTTGTCCTTTACCGAACTGTGCTTTACCAAACAAGGCGACCCACCTCGTCGAACTGCTTGGTCGAGTCCCACGCGAACAGGCCCGGCACGTCAATCGTGAGCGGCTCGGCATTCGGCACGGTCACGGTCCACTCTTCACCGGCTGCTGCGGAGAGGGCGCGGCGGATAAAGCTGCCGTGGCTGACGGCAATAATCTTCTGGTCGCCCGAGGCTTCAGAGATTTCACGCACGATATTGCGCAGGGTACGCACCGCACGAATGTATACGTCACGCTCGGATTCCACGTTCGGGTAGTAGCGTTCCGGGGCGCGGCGTTCAGGGGCGGGAATGTCCAGGCCCTCGCCGGCACCGTAGGCGCGTTCTACCAGCTCGGGGTAGGTCTTGTGCACCTGCAGGTCGAAGTGCTCACCGACCAGCTGCGCCGTCTCGTGGGCGCGGGATAGCGGCGAGGACACCAGCACGGTGAATTCCAGGCCCATGTCGGCAAGCTTCTTGCCGGTGGTGCGTGCCTGCTCGCGGCCGGTGTCGTTGAGCGGGATGTCGGTGATGCCCTGCATCAGGTTCGCCTTGTTCCAGTCGGTCTGGCCGTGACGAATCAGGGTGAGGGTCGTGTTCTCGGCGCCCGCCGGGACCTCTTCGGGGCCCAGCTCGGGTTCCAGGTGCTGCACGAGCAGGCGGTCGATTGCGTTGTCCAGGTACTGCAGGGGCACCTCGGTCAGGGAGGCGTTCACCGGGATCGGGTAGATGCCGTCCTCGTTGAGCAGTTCGGGGTGGCGCTCAGCGACCAGGGCGGTCATGGTCATAGCGATCAGCATGCCGTGCGCGGCGACCACAACGGTCTGGCCCTCGTATTCGCGGCGGACGCGGTTCAGCGCCGCGAGGGAGCGGGCGAGGAAGTCCTTCTTGGGTTCCACGTTGAAGGCGTTATTGGACTGACGGGAGGCGAGAATCAGCTCGCGGGTAGCGATTTGTCCTTCCAGGTCGCCAAAGGAGCGTTCCTGGAAGCCGTCAACGGCGCCGCGGTAGGGTACGCCCAGGCCTTCGGCTACGATTTCGGCGCTTTCTACGGCGCGGGAAAGGGGTGAGGAGACGATAGCGTCCACGGTGGTGCCTTCAGCCGCTGCCTGTTGCAGGGCGCCGATAGCGGTGCGGACCTGCTCCCTGCCGGTGTCGTTGAGGGGGATGTCGGTGCCGCCCTGGAAACGGTGGTCAATGTTCCAGTCGGTCTGGCCGTGGCGCAGGAAGATGATGCGGGTTCCTGCCTCGGGGTCGGCTACCGGAGTGATGATGGGGGTGTTCTGTGCGTCAGTCATCCTTCTAGTATGGCACTGCCTCGGTTCAGTTCAAGGCCTCCGTATAGTTCAAGGCCTCCGCGCAGTTCAAAGCCTCCATGTAGTTCAAGGGGTGTGCGGCTTATCCTTTCTGCTGAGGCGCACTCATACCGGGGTATCGCTCATACCGGGGTATGAGGCGCGGTGCGGTTGAGCACCGGGTCGGGCGAATTTTTACAGGGTTTTCCCATATTTTTCAGCCCCCAGACGGAGGGGCGAGCCGCCAAGAAGCTGAGATGATAGAAGGGTACTTCCGTTAGTTCATACCCAATGAAGGTTGTCATGACGCAGAATCCTCAATCCCAGAACCCGCAGTTCCAGGCTCAGAACCCGTATTCAATGACCCCTCCGCAGGCGGCGCAGCCTGCCGGTCAGTATTCCGCTCAGCAAGGTCAGCAAGGTCAGCCCGCTCAGCCTAACCAGCAGGCGGGCTACTATCAGGGTCAGCAGGGCTACCCGGCTCAGGCGCCTCAGCAGATGCAGCAGGCGCCCTTCGCACGCGGTGCGATTATTTCTGCCCGTAACCTGCACAAGTCGTACGGCAATAACCCGGTGCTGCGTAACGTGAGCCTGGATATTTACCCCGGCGAGTCTGTGGCGATTATGGGTCCTTCCGGTTCCGGTAAGACCACCCTGTTGCACGCACTTTCGGGCATTATCAAGCTCGATGCCGGTTCTGTGCTGTTCAATGGCCCGACCGGTCAGGTGGCGGTGGAGTCCCTCAGCGAGCGTGAGCGCACCTCCCTGCGCGCTAACTCGTTTGGTTTCGTGTTCCAGCAGGGTCTGCTGGTTCCCGAGCTGACCGCGGAGGAGAACGTCTCTCTCGCAGCGATGATTGCCGGTGTTCCCCGCCAGCAGGCGCGTTCCATTTCGGCTGACCTGCTGAACCGTCTGGGTTTGGGGCAGATGCTGGACCGCCGTATGGGTGAGATGTCCGGTGGTCAGGCTCAGCGTGTGGCGATTGCTCGCTCCCAGGTGAACGGTGCCCCCGTGACTTTTGCGGATGAGCCGACCGGCGCGCTGGATTCGAAGACCGCGCGTGAGGTGATGGCTCTGCTGCTGACTATGATTCCGCAGCAGGGTAAGACTCTGCTGGTGGTGACTCACGACCCGAACGTGGCGGCGGCGTGCTCCCGCGTGGTGTACCTGCAGGACGGTCAGATCGTGAGCGATCAGCGCAATAACCAGGGCGGTGTTCCTGCGCAGAACGGCTTCCAGAACCTCGGTGCTCAGTCTCAGGCAGGTGCATAATGCAAATCTATGCTCTACTCGCCAAGCGAACCCTATGGAGTTCGCAGGCGATTCTTCCCGTGCTGGCTTTTGCCGCCTCCTCGGCACTATTTTTGACGGTTGCCGGTGGTGTTCAGGCACTGAGTACGTGGCTTGAGCACGCCAACGTTGACCACGAAATGATCAACCTAATGGGCATTCAGAAGCTCTACATGGGTTTGGCGTGGGTTGCCGCTCTGGTGCTGATTGTTCCGCTCTTTACCCTGGGCGCTTCGGCTGCTCGTTTGAGTGCCCGCCGCCGTGATGAGCGTCTGGCTTCCTTGCGTCTGATTGGTGCCTCCACGACCCTGATTGTGGGTCTGTCGGTGGCGGACGCGCTGGTGTACTCTCTTGTGGGTTTCATCATCGGTCTGTTGCTTTACCTGGTGCTGATTTTCCCCTTTGGCGCCCTGCACTTCATGAACGTTCCGCTGGGTGCTGAGAATATGCTCCTGCCGGTGAGCGTGATTTTCTACTGCTTCCTGGGTTGTATGGTCCTGGCGGCTCTCAGCTCCCTCTTCGGCTTGGCGAAGGTCAGCATTAGCCCGCTGGGTGTGCGTACCCGCGCGAAGGCTGGTTCCGCCGGTTACATTGCTCTGGGTATCGGTGTTGTTCTGGTCATTGCCGTGATGATTCTGGCTTCGACCTCGAAGGGTTTTAGCATGTTCTCACCCTTCCAGGACGGCGGTGCCGATAGCGCGATTAAGAACCTAGCGATTTTTATTGCTCTGCCGGGTCTGCTGATGATGGTTGCCATCGACCTGATTGGTACCTTCCTGGTGTGGGCGTACGCAAAGATTCGTGTGCGTATGACCCAGAAGGCGTCGGTTCTGCTGGGTTACCGTGCGGTGCTGGAGTCCCCGCGCGGGGCGTGGCGTCAGGTTTCGGGTGTGGCGCTGTCGACCTTCTTGGTGACCTTCTTCGGTCCCATCCTGATTCTGGCGGGTGAGATGAACAAAACGGCGAAGGAGGTAGGCCCCGCCGCCGGCCCCTTCATGACCATCATGTCGGACATGTTCCAGGGCATGCTGCTCATGCTGTTCTTCTCGTACCTGCTGGTCACTCTCTCCGCAGTGTTGAACCAGAGTGCCGCCATTTACGAGCGTGGTTCCCTGTACTCTTCGCTGAATATGATGGGTACCCCCACGAGGCTGCTGCAGGCCTCGCGCCTTACCGTGGTCTTCGGTCCGTTGGTGCTCATTAGCGTGGTTTCTGCGCTGCTGGGTCTGCCACTGACGGCGTTGATTGCGGCACAGGGTCTATCCGGTGAGATTCTGACGAAGATGTTCGGTATGACCTTCGGCGCTATTGCGCTGGGTCTGGCACTGGTCTATGTGGGCCTGCTGGCGACCATTCCGTTTATGCGTCAGGTGACTCATAAGCCGGTGTCCGCTCTCTAAGCTGTTTTGGCTTCTGCCCTCCCGTTGCGTCCGTTCTGGATGCGGCGGGAGGGTTTGTCCATGTCTGCTGAGGTGCTGCGTGCGTTTGTGCCCTCACCCGGTTTGAGCCCCGCATGTTTTCTCACGCACCGGGCCACCGCTTCCATAGCCTAAAGCCCTGTGAGAGACTGACATTATGTTTGAACACACAGTACCCTCCGATTGGTTCCCCCGCTGCGCAATCTTCGACTGCGACGGCATCCTCCTCGACTCCGAGACCGTCTGGAACGATGTGCAGCGTGAGCTTTTCGCCCGCTGGTCTGTTCCCTTCACCGAAGAGGTCGAGCACCGCCTCACCGGCCTGGCAGCAGCCGATGTCGCCGAGGAGCTTGCACTGCTCTCCTACGAGGCGCAGAACGGCCAGAAGCCGGACACCGCCTCCGCAGAGTACGCCGAGCACCATGAACGCGTGATGAAGGATCTGCTCACCACCGAGCACGAGGTCATCAGCTCCGGCGTGGACCTGATTGAGGGTGCGCAGAAGTTCCTGGGCTTCCTGAGCGAGCACATGCCGGTTGCGGTGGCGTCGAACTCCACCGCGAACATTCTGACCCTGAAAATGGAAAGCTACGGTTACGCCCCGCTGGTGCGCACCTGGGTCAGCAGCAACGACGTTCCGGCCGGCAAGCCCGCCCCGGACATGTACCTGGAGGCGGCACGTCGCCTCGGCTTTGAAGGCCACGAGGCGCTGGCGTTCGAGGACTCCCCCGCGGGCGCGCAGGCGGCACGTGACGCCGGTACGAAGGTCATGATTTACGTTCCGGAAGGCACCGACCCGGCAAAGGCACCCGCCGGTTTTGGACGCTTCGATTCATTCAAGGACCCGCAGCTCTGGGAGGCGGCACGCACCTGGATCGCCAAGCTTGAGGCAGCTCAGCAGTCTGAAGCAACGCAGGGCTAAGTAATTAGCGCCCCCTCCCCCGGTATGAAGAAAGACCCCCGGCCCGCTCCTCAAGGAGCAGACCGGGGGTCTTCTATGTCTTATCAGCCGTACCTACAGTAGGCCTACAAGGGGCACGAGCTTATCGGCGCATAACCTTCTTCGCCAAGAAGTTACCGAGGAACTGAACCAGCTGAACCAGGACGATAATAATCGCCACAACAGCCCAGGTGATCTCATCGTTAAAGCGCTGGTAGCCGTCCACAATCGCGATCTTACCCAGACCGCCAGCACCCACGTAACCGGCCATAGCGGACATATCCACCACGCCGATAATGAGGAAGGTGTAACCCAGGATCAGCGGGCCAAGCGCCTCCGGAATCATCACGGTGAACAGGATGGTCATCTTCGAAGCGCCCATCGCACGAGCCGCCTCAATCACACCCGGGTCAATGGAGACCATGTTCTGCTCCACAATACGGGCAATAGCGAATGCTGCACCAAAGCTCATCGCGAAGACCGCCGCGTTCACGCCCAGGCGGGTACCCACCACAGCACTAGTGAGCGGGCCCAGAGCCGCAATCAAAATGATGAACGGAATCGGGCGAATCACGTTCACCAGAATGTTCAGGACCGTGTACACGAAGCGGTTCTGGAAGATATTACCTGCACGGGTGGTGTACAGCAGAGCGCCCACAATCAGGCCGACCAGACCTGCACACAGCATCGTAATAGACACCATGTAGAAGGTATCGCCGATAGCCGGAATCAGCTTCTCGGGCAGGAACTCAGACCAGTCCGTCTTCGAGGTAGCCAGCGGAAGAGTAGTAGCAAACATTTAGCGCACCTCCTGCACGCGGGTGACGGTCTTCAGCTCGGCAACTGCGGCATCAATACTGGTGATTTCACCCAGAAGTTCCAGGGTGAGGGTGCCGTACGCTTTACCCTGCAGGGTCTCGATACCGCCGCCCACAATGTTGAAGCGGACGTTACGGGCACCCAGGTAGGACAGCACCTTACCGAGCTCCTGGTTACCCTCCACGATTTCAACGTTGATGAGGTAACCCTTGTGGTTTGCGCGCAGTTCAGCCGCTTCCTTGCCGGTGGGGGCAAGCTTCACGGTGGTTGCCACGAATAGCTTCGCCACATCGGTCTGCGGGTTGGAGAAGACATCGTACACGTTGCCCTGCTCCACCACGCGGCCGGACTCCATGACTGCCACACGGTCAGCGATAGTGGAAACCACATCCATCTCGTGGGTAATCACCACGACGGTCACGCCCAGTTCACGGTTGACCTTCTTCAGCAGTGCAAGCACTTCATGGGTGGTCTCCGGGTCCAGCGCACTGGTGGACTCATCAGCCAGCAGCAGAGCCGGGTTGGTTGCAAGCGCACGAGCAATGCCCACACGCTGCTTCTGACCGCCCGAAAGCTGGTTCGGGTAGTGATCGGCGCGGTCGGCAAGACCCACGAACTCGAGCATTTCCAGGGCACGAGCGCGGCGGTCTTTCTTAGACCAGCCGGCAATCTTCAGCGGGAACTCAACGTTACCGAGCACGGTGCGGGAGTTCATCAGGTTGAACTGCTGGAAGATCATACCAATGTTGGTGCGTGCTTCGCGCAGTTCGGAGTCGCGCTTACCGGAAATCTCGAAGCCGCCAACGGTCAGGGTGCCGCTGGTGGTGGTTTCCAGGCCGTTAATGAGGCGGACGAGGGTGGACTTACCGGCGCCGGAGTAGCCGATGATTGCAAAAATTTCACCGCGGTTAATGGTGAGGGAGACGTTGTCGACAGCAACTACTGCCTTGGGGCCGTTGCCGAAGACCTTGGAGACTCCGTCCAGAACCACCATGGGCTCGGTGCTGTCACCGAAGCTCTGTACCAGTTCACTCATAAATTTGTATCCGTATATGTCGTGGTTGGGGCGTTAAAGGGCCTTAACGCCGGTACGCAAAGGACGGTAAGCCTTTCGTGACCCGCTTCGGGTGCTTAGACTTACCGCCTTTGCGTATGCCTAGAGGAGGCGTGTATTCAGAAGATTACTTCTTAGCGCGCAGCTTGGCTTCTTCCTTAGCCAGGGACTGACGCAGTTCGTCGGTGCTTACGTTGACCTCAACAGCGGTGCCGCGGGTCTCTTCCTGGACAACGTCCATGACGGCCTTAGTGTGGAAGAGTTCGACGATCTTCTTGTAGGTCTCGTCGTCTGCCTTGTCCTTCTGAGCAACGAAAAGGTTCACGTACTTGATAGCGGAGGGGTCGCTCTTGGGGTCGTCCTGAGCCAGAGCGTCTGCGGGCTTCAGGCCTGCATCCTTGAGGAAGTCGTTGTTGACGACAGCACCGTCAGCGGACTCCATACCGACCACGGTCTGGGTTGCGTCAACGGGGGTGACCTTCACCTTGGAGGCGGAGGTGTCAACGTCGTCGATGGTGGGTGCGTCAACGTCAGCGTTCTTGAAGGTGACCAGACCGTTGGTCTTCAGCAGCTTCAGTGCACGTGCTTCGTTCACGGTGTCGTTCGGGATAACGATTTCGCCGCTCTGGGGGATGTCAGCCAGCTTGGAGTGCTTCTTGGAGAACAGAGCCATCGGGTAGATCACGGTCGGGCCGACGATCTGCAGGTCCTTGTTGGCGCTGACGTTGTAGTTCGACAGGTATGCGATGTGCTGGAAGCGGTTCATGTCGATGTCACCGGCGTCCAGTGCGGGGTTCGGCTCGGTGTAGGCGCTGAACTCCTTGTACTCAATGTCGATGCCCTGCTTCTTAGCTTCTTCCTTCAGGGTCTTGTTGAACTTCTCAGAGCCAACCACACCAATGGTGACCTTCTTGGAGCTGGAGGAAGAGGAGGAGGAGTTGGTGGAACCGCAGCCTGCCAGGCCAATGACCAGGGGGACAACTGCGAGTGCAGCAGCAAACTTCTTCACGGCTATGAATCTTTCTGTTGAATGATGATGCGTTCCACCGGGTGCTGACCTTGGTACTAGCACATCCGATGGTAATGATGATGGGACAATTACAGCACGGGCAGGGGCGGGTGTGGAAGTTAAAAGCCATTCATGAGACACAGAACGTCAAGGTCGTCATATTTTGTCACAATTCGTCATGTAGTGATTATTCCCAGGTCACAAAGCGCCACCGACGGTGTATTCAGGCGCACACAAAACGCCGGCCCGGGTACAAAAACCCAAGCCGGCGTCCATATTACCCACCCATTACGGGAGCGCCCACCCGTTACGGGCGGGCAGTCAACCGGTGCTGCTGGCAACCAGTACTACTGGTCGAACTCGCCCGAAGCAATCAGCTGCTCACGCACCTTACGGCGCAGAACCTTACCCAGCATCGAGCGGGGCAGGTCATCCACCACCACGATGCGGCGCGGAACCTTATAGCGGGTCACCTTCGAATAGCAGTGCTCACGCAGGGTATGCTCCTGCACCACTCGGCCCGGGGCGGGAACCACAGCGGCAACGACCATCTCGCCACCGGCGGGCAGCGGAATGCCGACTACCGCCGCATCCGCGACCATGTCGTGCTGCTTGAGGGCGACCTCAACCTCCGTCGGGGAGACGTTGAAACCGCCGGTAATAATAACTTCCTTGATGCGGTCGACAATCTGGATGAAGTAGTCCTTATCCAGGCGCACAATATCGCCGGTACGCAGCCAACCATCGGGGGTGATGGTCTTCGCCGTCTCGTCCTCACGCTTCCAGTAGCCGGCAAAACGCTGGGGGCCCTTCACCCACAGCTCGCCCTCTTCGCCATCGGGTACGTCTTCACCGGTTTCCGGGTCCACCACACGAATATCGGTGGAGGGGAACGGAACACCAATAAAACCGGCACGGCGAGTGTCATTGAGCGGGTTGCAGGACACCAGCGGCGCGCACTCGGTCAGACCGTAGCCTTCCACCATGAAACCGCCGGAAGCTTCCTCCCACTCGGCAACCAGCTCAGGCGGCAAGTTCATTGCCCCGGACACCGCGTAACGGATGCCCTCCAGGGACACGCCGCGCTTCTTCGCCTCATCCATCAGGCGACGATACACCGGCGGAACCGCAGGAAGAATGGTCGGGCGGGTCTTCTTCATCGCCTTCAAAATCAGGTCCATGTCCACGGTTGGGAACAGCACCAGGCGGGCACGGCACAGCGACGCAATCGTCACGCCCAGGGTCATACCGTACGCGTGGAACAGCGGCAGAACCGAGTAAATCACCTCGTCATCGCCCGGGTTGATCCACGCCTCACCCATGCGGCCGTTGGACTCCAGGTTGCGGTGCGTGAGCATCACACCCTTCGGCAGGCCGGTCGTGCCCGAGGTGTACTGCAGCAGCGCAATATCGTGCGCGGTCGGGCGGCGATGCGCAGGGTCAATACGCTCGCTCTTCACCAGCTGAGCCCACGAAACCGTACCCGGTGCAGGCCCGGTCAGCTTCTCACGCGAAGCACGCGCGCTCTTCAACGGCAGCTTCAGAGCGGTACGCATCAGCGCGGGCATCGCCGAAATCATGTTCACCGAATAAATATGGTTCGGGCGGATATCCGCCGGAAGACCCGTAATGTGCGAGGCGATCTTATCCCACACAATTGCGATCTTCGCGCCGTGATCTTCAAACATGTGGCGCAGCTCCGCACCCGTGTACAGCGGGTTGTGCTCCACCACAATCGCGCCCAGGCGCAGAATCGCATAAAACGCCGCAATATGCTGAGGGCAGTTCGGCAAAATCAGCGCCACACGGTCACCCGGCTGCACACCCGCCACACGCAGACCCTCCGCCGCACGCTCAATCTGATCGCCCAACTCAGCGTAGGTCGTGGTCGCGCCAAAGAACTCCAGCGCCACCTTGTGGGGTACGGTGCGAACCGCCTCGTCAATGAGGTGGCTCAGCGAGGTTTCGGGCAGCTCAATATCGCGGGCAGTCCACGAAGAATAGTTCTTCAACCAGGGGCGATGCGCCAACGGATGCGCGCCAGCGGACGTGCCGGCCGATGCGCCAGCGGGGGATGCAGGTGCCGCCGCATCCTGCAGGTTCGTGTTCTTCTGAGCCTCAGTCATGCATTGATTGTGCCTTCCCACGCCCTCACGCTTCAACTCAGCGGTAGCTTTTCCCGCGCTGAAAATCACGCCGTGCGCCCGCCCCAGATACCGCAATAAACACCGCAACACTCAGGTAAACCCAAGCAACTCTGGGATACTTAAAGCATGAGTAAACGACAGCAAGACATCACCGACGAGCAGTTCAAGAAGCTCCTCCGCGAAATTTCCAAACGATTCGCTATCGCCGGAGGAGTCGTCATCCTGTTCGGAATGGCCATCATCGCACTTGCTTACCTCCTGGGAGGAGCCCACTAATGCACACCCCGCAGCGCCCCACCGGCGAGACCTTCAACCGCATGACCAACGGTTCCGTCTACATGCCCGACGCCGAATGCGCCGCACAGTTCAAACGCATCTACGCTGCAACCGTCCTCGCCGAAGAACACTACGCACGCGGTGAACATGCACAGGCAATGCACGTCTACCGTGAACACCTCGGCCACCTGGGCGAACACGCCCACATTCGCCCCGGCGCACGCTTTGACTACGGCGTGAACACCTACATCGGTGACGGTTCCTTCTTCAACTTCGGTACCGTCTTCCTGGACGTCTGCCCGATCCGCATCGGCTCCACCGTGCTGGTTGGCAGCAACGTACAGTTCATGACCCCCACCCACCCGCTCCACCCCGGCGACCGCGCCGACTACTGGGAAGCAGGCGCACCCATCACCGTTGAAGACAACGTGTGGATCGGTAGCGGAGCTATCATCCTGGGCGGCGTGACCGTCGGCAAGAACTCCGTCATCGGCGCAGGCACCGTCGTCACCAAGGACGTCCCCGCTAACTCCCTCGTGGTGGGCACCCCCGGCCGCGTCATCCGCACCCTGGACGAGAACGAACGCCCCGCACACCCGCACACCTTCTCCGCAGAAGCTATGGAAGAAGCACGCGCCTTCTACGCTGACCGCAACCGCTAAATCAGCGCCCAGGATTAGATTCAAAGGACTTAATGAACGCACAGAACAACACCCCGCAGCAGCGCCCGGCTACCGCGGCGTCCACGCCCACCGAAAGTGACCTGTGGGAGGCGGCATTCTCCTCCGACGACCCCACCGTGGTCCTGACCGATGAGGAGCTGAACGCGGCACGCCGCGCCCACGAAAAGGCGCGCGAGTCGAGCTCTTCGGCGCACTCCTCCGCACAGTCCTCGCAGGATGCAACCCGCCCCCTCAACGAGGCGGCTACCGCAACCCAGCCGGTCCTCTCCCCCGGTACCACCTCTGGAGGCACAGAAACCGGCGCCGACTTCGGTGCCCCCGGAGACGACAACCTCAGCTGGCTCGACAAGCCTGCAGCCCCCAGCACGGACAACGTACGCGGCGGCACACCTGCCGCCCCCGCTACCGCACCTGCCCCCGCTGCAAGCTACGAGGTGCCCTCACCCGGCAACGCCCATGCGGCATCAAGCGCCCCGCAGGCTACCCCCGCGGCAGATGACCACTTCGTCATCCCCACCCCCGCAGGGGACGCCGCCGGTTCGGAGCCTATCCTCACCGCCGCAACCGCGCTGTCCATGCAGAAGAGCCGCTACTCCCGCATGCACCTGCTGCCCGGCCTGCTCGGCTGGCTGATTACCCTCTCCCTCATGGACGGTGGCCTGTGGACTATCAAGTCGTGGCTGACTCTGACCGGTCAGAGCGAATCCATCGAGTACGCCTCAGTGGTCTCCCGCCTGTTCAGCGGCGCATCGAACGCCGTGCCGGTCGCGGTGGCGTTGAGTGTGCTCATCTTCTTCGCCTACTTGGTGGGCGGTTACGCGGCAGGACGCATGGCACGATTCGCCGGCGTGAAGCAGGGCATCGCCGTATGGCTCTGGCAGATTATGGTGCTCATCCTGGGTTCCCTGGCGACTTTCCTCGCGCCTCAGCTGTTCCAGAACGGTGTCGCGTCCCTGTCCCTGCAGAAGCTGATTGCGGGCGATTTCGCGAACGGTCTGCTCGCGGTTCTGCTGGTTCTGGCGTTGAGCTTCCTCGGCGCTATCCTCGGCGGCCTGCTGGGACGCCTGTACCACCGCCGCGTGGACAAGTACCCGAGCGACCAGGTGGCACGCGAGGACGCCTAGGCTTCTGGACGCCTAGTCTTCTAAGTGCCCGCGCCTCGTTGCGATAGGAATAAACCGTACAGAAAACCTCCGGTACCTTACGAAAGGCACCGGAGGTTTTCTGTATCTGCATGGCTTAATCAGCGCAATAATATGACGCTGACTAGCTAAAACATGCCGCCTAGTGGTCCAGCAGCAGTGCAGGCTCCTCAAGGATCGCAGCCACATCAGCCATGAAACGAGCCGACAGGTCGCCGTCCACCACACGGTGATCGAAGGAGCCACCCAGGGTCGTCACCCAGCGAGGAATAACCTCACCATCAACCACCCACGGCTTCTGCTTGATCGTACCGAAGGCAATAATCGCCACCTCACCGGGGTTAATAATCGGGGTACCCGTATCAATACCCAGCGAACCGATATTCGTAATGGTCAGGGTGCCGTTCGCCATCTCAGCGGGCTGAGTCTTACCCTCGCGGGCGCGAGTAGTCAGGTTGTTCAACGCAACCGCCAGCTCGCGCAGGGACAGCTCCTGAGCGTCCTTAATGTTCGGAACCATCAGGCCTCGCGGGGTCGCCGCAGCAATACCCAGGTTCATGAAGTGCTTAATCTGGATTTCGCTATCGGTCCAGGTCGCGTTGACCTGCGGGTTACGCTCAGCAGCCCAAATGACCGCGGCGGCAAGCACCAGCAGCGGGGTGACCTTCACGCCCTCAAAGTGGCGGGACTTCTTCAGACGCTTCACGAACTCCATGGTGCGGGAAGCATCAACGTCCACGAAGATGGACACGTGCGGGGCGCTAAACGCCGACGAAACCATCGCCTTCGCGGTAGCCTTACGCACGCCACGCACCGGGATGCGCTCAATGCGGTCACCGGGGGTGGCTGCGGGCTGCCAGAACGGCTGGCGGGCGCCGCTATGCTGCACATCGCTCAGGTGCGCCACATAGTTCATGAGGTCCTGCTTGGTCACCTGGCCGCGCGCACCGGTAGCAGTCACGTTCGCCAGGTCAACACCCAGCTCCTTTGCGGCAAGACGCACCGGAGGCGGCGCGAGGGTCGGGCGGTGCGGAACCTGCTCGGG
>ERZ772966.132-NODE-132-length-30041-cov-10.297372_pt1 | contig 30041 bp, 26 predicted proteins | sample MGYA00580680_ERZ772966 | MGnify/ENA primary metagenome ERZ772966 (study PRJEB29015, sample SAMEA2738055) | human oral metagenome | biome: human oral; feature: human-associated habitat; material: saliva | place: China | collected 2225 ...
TATTGAAATTATAAAAAATAATACCACTGTAGTCCATGCTCCAGCAGTATTATTTTTTATTTTATAGGAAACTTTACTCCCACTCAACGGTTGCAGACTCCTTGAGAATTGCTATATAATAGGCTTTTTAAGGAGTTAGTAATTCTTTGGTGGGGTTTTTGGTGGGAATGTTATTTTGAAATTGATTGGTTCCCGTTGAAATTTACTAAGCTAGAAGATGGGAAAGAAACATTAATAATTCCTACCATTTCATTAGTGATAACTTCATCAGCGCCATCCCATAGATGCGAGTAGTGTTTCAAGGTGATTTCAGGAGAAGAGTGTCCTAAACGTTTTGATAGAATAAGTACAGAAGCATTTAATTCATTAATTAGGAGGGAAGCATGGCTGTGCCTAAATCCCTTCGCTTGGATAGGTTTTACGTGAGCAATCTTGGCGTATCTTTTAATAATCCTTGAAATTGTAGATTTCAGCATAGGCAAGCCATCGTATGAAAAGATAAGATCGTTCTCGTGTCCTAGTCCAATCTTTTTTTGAGCTTCACGCCATTTTTTTAACACATCAATTGTATCTTTATCTAAACTAATCATCCTTCTTCCGTCTTTCGTTTTCGTATAAAAATTACGAGTCCATTCTTTTTTGTTTTTAACAATAAGCATATGATGAACTCGTAAGCGTTGCTTATCAAAGTCAACATCATTCCATTGAAGAGCACAACCCTCATTTACACGTACGCCAGTCATGAAATATACCCAAATCATCACGAAGTTTAAATGTTCATATACATCTTCAATGTAAATTTGCGAAATAACAGCTTCAAATTCGCTCTTAGTCCAATATGGGACATTACTTTTCCCTTTAGGAATTGCATTAGATTGCTTAGAAATGTTTTTTTCCACATATCCCATTTGCAAAGCATAGTCCAATGATTTCCTAAACATGCCAAAGATGAGGCTAGCATATCCTTGTGAATATCCGGCACCATCCTCATCTTGACTAGTCAGTAACCATGTTCGAAACTTCTGGACTTGTTCGAGGGTAATCGAACGAAGTGTAATGTCACCAAAACGATCACAAAGCTGTAAAAGGTTTTTCTCTCGAACTAAAAATGTGCTGTGCTCAACTGTTGTTCTATAATAAGGAATGTAATGTTCCTCCATAAATTGCCGATATTTCATCTGGTAGTTAGAATAACCTTGAGATTGATGATATTCATGTTTCAGTCGAGTTAATTCCTTATATGCTTCTGAAGCTGAATTAAATGGATTTCCGTGTTGATCTTTCCTTGATTTCTTTCGTACACGTTTCCCGGTTACTCTATCTATACCAAATTCGGTTTGAATAAAAAATTTTCCGTTTTTGTCAGTATAGACTCCAGGAAATTTAGTTTTCTGTTGATTTTGTGGCATTAATCCTCCTCGTGAAGTGAAACACCAAGAATTTCTTCAACAGCAACGATAGGGACATGCCCTAAACGTCGATTATTATAAAAGGCATATCCCTTTTGTACCATAATTTGCTTAGCTTGTCTAATAATTGTAACGGCAGTATAGGGATTGTAACCCATTTTAATTAAATCTTCTTTGTTCATTGTTTGTTTCATAATTAATAATCCTCTTGAAATTTCTAAATTTTATTGCGATAATAGAAGTAGGTAATAGATATTATTACTAGTATATTTTGAGTTTGTTTCTGACACCGACCAAAGTTTGGAAACAAGCTCTTTTTTTGTTCTAAAAAATTTACACATATCTATTTCCTTTCTCAAATAATAAACTCAAACTGTTTACATATAAATATATGTTCGTTGTTATATCAAGGTTTACAGCCATAAATATAAAAAAGTTATTATTTAATTTACTTTATTTTTTTTATTCATTTTATTATTTTTATTGATATCTAAATATTTATCAGGGAATTCTTTTAAAACATGATTTCTAATTTTATTTTTTTGATTTCTAGTATTAGTTTTTATAATTTCATCGAAAATGTTATTTCTATAATCTAATGAATAATCTTTTAAAACGTGTTTATATGTATGAGTTGATGTAGTATCTTTATGACATCCTAACCCTTTTTCTCTAGCAACTTCTAGTGATTCATAAAGTAGTTTAAATATATCTCGAACGTGCCAAGTAATCATTAATCCAGTCTCGTTTTTTTCAGAATATTTTTTTTCACTATTTTGGAAGGAGTCTATTATTGTTCTTTTGGTTCTACCTTTATTTTTGAAAGGAGAAATATTCGTCAATGCTATAATTTCTTCGTCTAAGACCAAAGGAGACAAAAATCTAAGAGAATGATTATTTACTTGATTTAATAGTTCTTTAATATAATTTTTAGAACCGTATTTGTTATATACATCTTTAATCACTTTTTTAGTTTTTGTACTTGATTCTTCAATTAACTTTATATACACATTTATTGTCGAATGAAGTTTTGATTCCAGATATTCTATCAATTGTGCATCATTCAGTAAATCTAAGGAATTGGTTCCCAAAAATTTTTCTATTTTTTTTTTCTTTAATACTAGTTCAAATCTTTGGACATTAATATTATCTAGTTTTGAACCTTTTATTCTGATTTGTCTTTTTCTTTTTGCTTTTTCAATTTTATCGTAAGTAACAGTTAATTCTTCATTACTAATCTTAGAACTCAAAATTGGATAGTCATAGTTGTTCTTTTTACTTTTCTCATTTCCAAAATTTGGAGGGTATCCTGATGAAAGACATTTGTGTAGAAAACTTCTGAGCTGTAGGTTTGGAGTTTTATCAAAGGCAATAGTATAAGCGAGCTCAATTTCGAGAAAAAGAGCAGTCGAGTATGTAATGGTAATACCGTAAATTTCTTTAATAAAATCGATTGCATATGCTAATCTATTTTTAATCTCCTTAATACCAACCGTCTCGAAATTTAATCCTCCATGAATTAATTCAATGTAACAATAGGGTGTTTTATAATCTGATGTATCAAAAGAAATAGTGATTTTCCCGAAAAATTCTGATTTAATTTCTAAATTAAGTAACTTTCCATCTATAGTGGTTTTTAGATTACAAGCACTATAATTCATTAAACTCTTCATTTCTATACCCTTTACAGAGAAACCCTGTAGGGATACTTTACATTTATCTATTCCAGCAAAACAAGACTTTGATGAGAAAACCTCTAATATACTATTTTCATTATTGATTTTTTCTTCTAAACGCCTTTGTTTTTCTTCCGGTGTTAATTTTCTTCCAGCCATTCTATTAAGTTCCTTTCATATGGTATTTTGATAAAGTATGTTATTTGAACTAAGTTCAACATCTTTTTCTAAAGATTAGTTAATTTTTTTAAGTTTCCATTTATTTACCTCCTTCTTTCTTATATTGGTTAGTATGCCATAAATCTTTCCAAAAACGGCTGTAAAAAAAAAAAAATGGAAATTTTTTTTAAAAACAAAAAAAGCACTCAGTTTTGAGTGCTTCAAAAACGCGTCGTAACAAGGTTTTGAAGAAAAAAGTAGGCTCTTACCTACTTTAATTTTTTTAGTTTAGAACAAGAATGTTAAGAAAGAAATCAATACTTTCAGTACGATATTTTATTGATGTGACAAGGTTTTGAAGGAAAAAGTAAGTTTTTATTTACTTTTTTTATTTTTAAAAAAAATTTTTTTATTTTTCATTAAATTTTAGAATGTTGAGAAAAAGCTCAATAATTTCAGTACGATTTTTATTGAGTTGAATTTTTTCAATTAAAAGTTGAAGATCATCATCAGAAGTTTCGGAAAGTGGTCTAAAAAAATCAGAAGGATCTATATCCATAGCAGATAAAATTTTTAGTAGAGTGTCGACAGATAAGTTTCTTCTATTGTTTTCAATTAAATTAATAAAAGGCAAGCTAAGATCACTTTTTTCGGCAAGCTCTTGCTGTGTTAGCTCTTTACTTAGTCGATATTCCCTGACCAATTCTCCAATCTTCATTTACAAATTCTCCTTTTAATTATTGTATATATTTTTTGTTGATATTTATATAAACAATAGTATTCAAAATATACGTTATTATTTACAATAGTAAATAAAAATGGTATAATGAGAGCGTTTGTAATATTATAAGAAGGGCTTGGATTTGGGGCATATACGCTTCAAATTTTATGTGGGTAAAAATGAAATCAAGAAAAAGCAAAAAGAATAAAAAAATAACTCTTGCTTTAGCGGCAGGAGTTGCTTTAACAAGTTTTTCAACCCTATCTGTAAAAGCAGATGAACAGGTTGATGTAAAACCGACAGATAATACAGTAGCTGAAGAAAAACATCTACAAAATTCTCCTACAACTTCCATCACTCAAGTCGAGGGTGTTGAAGTTTCAAATGGAACTGCTCTTGTAACTAAGACTCCAACTCAAGAAGTTGTTGGACAAGCAAAAGAAATTAAAGACCAAGCTGACCAAGCGGTTGAAACTCAGACTCCTGTTGTTGAAAAGGCTAAAGAACAAGAAGCTACAACTTCAGGGGCAGAAAGCTCTGCTAAACAAGCTCTTGAACAAGCTGGACAAAAGAAAAAAGCTGCAACTCCTGAAGCAATCGAAGGAACAACAAATGCGATTGACGCTTCTAAGAAAGAAGTGACTAATCAAACTCAAAAGATTGATTCTTTGAAAGAACAACAAAATCAAGTGCAAGAAAAGAAAGATGCACAAGAAACTGTTGTTAAGGATGCTACGGATGCGACCAACAAGCAAGCTGAAAAAGTTGTTGGTGCAGAGAAGAAAGTTCAGAACGCTCAAAATGTTCTAAACGGAACTGGTGCTGACAAGGTTATCAAAGAAAAAGAAGATGCCAAGAAAGACTTAGAAGCGAAACAAGCCATTGTTAAAGGCGCTAAAAAGGCTCTGACTCAAGCACAAGATGCCGATGCCGCAAAAGCTCGCAAGCTAGATGATGTAAAAGAGCTTGAAGCAACACAAAAAAATGCGTTTGACCAAGCAACAACTGCTCTTTCAAGCGCAACACAAGCTCACAACGAAGCTACTGCTAAACGCAATGTTGCTCAACAAAACAAGGATAACGCCCAAGCTGTTCTTGATGGAACTGGGACAACAGCTATCCTAGATGAGCGTAAAAATGCAAAAGCTGATTTAGCTACTAAAGAAGCGACTCTTCAAGATGCTACTAAAACTTTAGATGATGCTAAGAAGACTGATGCTAAAAAGGCAGAGGATATTGCTGGGTTAAAAAAATCCGAGGAAGATGCTGAACGTACAAGTGCTTCTACCGCTAAGACACTTCAAGATGCGACTGATGAAGCAAATGAAACTTCTTCTAAACTTGGAGTTGCTAAACAAAACAAAGATAATGCGCAAGCTGTTCTTGACGGAACTAGCACAAAAGCTATCTATAAAGAGCGTGATGATGCAACATCTGACTTAGCAACTAAAGAATCAGAATTTGAAGATGCTACTACAAACTTGGAAGATGCTAAACGTGCGGATGCTAAACGTGCAGAAAAAATTGCTGAGGCTACAACTAAGCTAAACCAAACTACTGCTACATTGAAACAAGCAGAAAGTGACCTGCTTGATGCTCAAACTGCCGCAAACCAAGCTTCTGATGACTTGAAGAATAAGAAAAAAGCTGAAAAGAAAGCTCAAGAAACTTTAGATGCTTCTAAAGGTAAAGTTGCTGGCGTTACAAAAGAGCGTAACGATGCTAAAGCTGACCTGAAAGCTAAAGAAGCAACTCTTACAAGTGCGACTGGTACTTTGGCAGACGCTAAACGTGCAGATGCTCAAAAAGCAGAACAACTTGATTTGTTAGATGAAGCGAAAACTCAAGCTGAAGACGAAGAGTCTAAGACTGCAACTGCTTTGACTAAAGCCCAAGGTGGTGCAACTCAAGCTTCAACTAAACTTCAAAAAGCTACTAAAGATGAAAAAAATGCCAAAGATAGCCTTGCTTCATCAGAAAGTCAATTGGAAGGTGTCACAAACGAACGTAACGATGCTAAAGCTGACCTAGCCACTAAACAGGCTAAAAAAGAAGATGCTGAACGTAAGTTAGAGGTTGCACAAAATACAGATGCTCAAAAACGTTCTGACATTCAAGACTTGAAGACTCTAAAAGGTCAACAAGAAGCTACTAAGCGTTCAACTGCTCAAGAATTATCTAGTGCAACAACTGCCGCTGAAAACGCTGAAAACGCTAAGAAAGAAGCAGATAAAGCTGTTGATACGCTTGAAAAACAAATCTCTGCTATCAAAAACTTGACCATTCCTCAATTGCCACAAAATGTCATTGCGGCATACAAAACTTACTTAAATGACGCTAGTGAAGCGAACAAACACGCTTTGAATAATGCTATTCAAGCTTGGTATAAAGGTGGCAAATACGATTTTGGAAAACCACAATTCGTCTGGAATCCAGAGACTAAGAAAAATGTCTTTACTGGTTGGGATAATAAAAATATTGTTCTTCCAATTGATGACAGTTTAGTGGATTTGGATAATATCACTGATGAACAAATCAAAGCCTTGAGCCACTATTATGTACTTATGGCAAATAACCTCCAAGACCAAATCTGGGGAACACATAACTTTATCGTTACCAAAGAGTCTGTTCAAGGAATTAAGAATATTGCCAAGAATTATGCCAATGAAAACAAACCATACAATAGTGGGCATAGCCACACAGCACTTAACAATCACGGAGTAGAGGCTGTTAAGTATAATGGTGAAGTCATGAGTTCGACTTTCAATCTTGGTATTTCAGGGTCTCTTGGAGGTAGAAATGTTCAAGAAACTCGTAAAGCTACCATGTCTCAACTTTATCGTGAAGTTTATGATGCTGTGATTGATTTTATGACCAATGACATCCATGCCAATTTTGGACACATGAAGGGAATGGTGGGGCGTGTTAAACCATTTATCCCAAGTGCAGTCGGTGGTAATGTCAGCTATACAAAAGACAATACAGGACGTATGCACTTTGTTCAATTTGCAGGAAAAAATGCTCGCATTATCATTGACCGAAATCCTGAAACTGGTCAAAAAACAGAAACTTATGTGGACGAATACTACCAAAACGGTATCGCAAAACCACTTCCAACTCCATTTGACACCAGCAAGATGGAACAAGACTTGGCACAAGCTAAGAAAACTCAAGTTTCTGCTCTTGCCACTCACAACAATGCTCAAAATCGTTTAGCTTCTGCTAAAGATGCAGACGAAACTGCAAAATCTGAACTTGCAACTACTACAAACCGTCTTAACACCTTGCTTAACACGCAAGATTTGACTCCTGATGCAGAGCGCGTTCTTAATACTGCTAAGTCAGAATTAAGCCAAGCTGAATTGCGTAATACAAACGCAAGCACTGCTTATGCAAATCTCACAAAAGAGATTCGAGATAAACGTGCTACTCACAAAGAGACAGAAAAAGCTTTGTCTAAAGCAAAAGTCGCAAATAAAGTTGCACAAGAAAGTCTTGAAAAAGCAACGACTGCACACGACAATGCGGTTAATAAGCTAAACAGCATTAAAGACGCTATCAAACGCACAAAAGCAATCAAGGACTTGACTCCTGATGCACAATCTAAATTTGATACTGCACAAGCAGAACATCAAGCCGCTGAAAAACGACTTGCAAGAGCTGAAAAAGCCTTGACTGACCTTAATAACGAAATCGAGGCAAATAGTGAAGTTCTCGACACAGCTAAGTCAGAATTGCGCCAAGCAGAACAAACTGACAAGGATGCACAGGCTACTCTTAAAGAGGCAACTTCTGTTAAGAATACTGCTTCTGATGCACTTAATGTCGCAAAAGATGCTCTTTATAAAGCAAATGCGATTAAAGAGTTGACTCCTGATGCTCAAGCTACATTTGACCAAGCACAACTAGCCTACAACACAGCTAAAACTCGTTTGGAAAATGCAGAAACAGCCGTTAAGAACCTGAACGCTGACCTTGCAGTGAAACGCCAAGCTTTGGCAGATGCCATTCAAGAACTTAAAGATGCTGAAAAAGCTAACACTAATGCTCAAGCTAAGAAAGCTAACGCTGAAAAAGCACACACTAAAGCAACAAGTACGCTTTCAAACATCCAAAATGCTCTTGCTTCACTCCTTGCGATTAAAGACTTGACACCTGATGCACAAGCAAAATTTGACCATGCAACAGTAGAGTACAAGGCTGCTCAAATTCGCTTGGAAAATGCGGAAACTGCCGTTAAGAACCTGAACTCTGACATTCAAGTGAAACGCCAAGCTTTGGCAGATGCCGTTCAAACTTTGAAAGACGCTGAAACTCTTGCAAAAGCGACACAAGCTGAACTTGAAATTGCCGAGGCTACTTATCAAAAAGCTAATGATGAGCTTACAGCTACTCGCAAAGTGATTGCGACACTAGAAGCAACTAAGGACTTAACTCCTGATGCTCAAAAAGCTTATGACCAAGCTCTTGAAGCTGAAACTCTTGCAGAAAAACGCTTGGCAGATGCTAAAGTAGCTGTTGAGAACCTAACTGCTGATGTCAAGACTAAACAAGAAGCTTTGGAACAAGCACAAGCTGAACTTGCGCAAGAAGAAAAAGTTCTTGAAGCACTCAAAGCAAAACAAGCCGAAGAGGAAAAAGTTCTAGCAACTATTCAAGCTCAACTAGACGACTTGAAAGCTCAAGAAGAGGCTGTTCGTGTAGAGATTGCTAAAATCGAAGACAGCATCAAAGAGATGGAAAAACTCCTTGATAGCCTCATCCACGCTTCTGAAAACTACGAAGTCGCAAAAGAAGAGTATGAAAAAGCTCTTGAGGCTCACCGCCTAGCTCTTCAAACTCTTGAAGCAGAACAAGCTAAACTCAATACTCTCCTCCAAAACCAATTGGATGCCAAAGCTCAGTATGAGGCTGTTCTACTTGCTTATCAGAAGGTATATAATAAACCTCAAGAATCATTGAACCATAGACATGATTCTAAGGTATCAAATATAGAACATAAACTGGTAACAGATAAACTTAGAACTGCTCTAAGTAATCCAGCTTATATCTATGTTGGAAACAAACCTAAATATGGTGTCAATACGACTTTACCAAATACAGGTTCAGAGAATAGTTTATTCTTGATTGGCTTAGGAACCATGATTATGGGATTGTTTACAACAAAATTACGTAGAAAAAGTGAATAAATGTAGTAGTAAAATATAAACAGATAATAAGGCTGGAGATAAATATTAAATAGTATTTAAACTTCAGCCTTTTAATTTAATAATAAAAATAGGAGTATACGATGGATAAAGAGCAATGGATTGAAATATTTACAGAAATTAATGGCCGTATACCAACAGAAGAAGAGATTCAAGCTGGAATTCGGGCAGGAGAAATTACAGAGTCAGAAAAAGCAAATGATTCTTTTGAATCTACACAATTTGACTCTCAAACAAGAAATAATGAAGATATATTGCAAAAAGCTGAAGATTCACAAGATGAGCAAGGGTTCAGTAGTGACTCTGTTTTTTGTAGTTCATGTGGAACAAGGAATTCTGTTAATGATATACGATGCACGAATTGTGAAAAAGTTTTAAAACAGAAAAATGACAACGTTTTTAACTCTACACTTAAAAATAATAGTTTATTTAGATATATAAAATATTGTTTTGATACTCAGAGATGGGGCATTTTAATTTATTTCTGTGCTATAACGTTGATACAAACTACTATATCCTTAATAAGTATACCTTTTCTAATATTCCTATTATCTAAAAAGGGCCAAGCATTAATTTGTTGGATAGTCGGAGCAAAAAAAATAGAACGAGCAGACTATAAAGAAATAGTTGAACAACCTATAAACGAGATTATTAAAAAAGCGAGACAGATGGGATTAAACTTACCAGAAGATATTGAAATTCGTATCATTCATAATGAGGTTCCAGGAGCTTATGCTATAGGTATGAACAAAATCATCGTTACTGATAGCTTAATGGAAAATCCATATTTTTTAGAACCCAAAATAATGTTTGAGCTTCATCGAATCCATAATATGGCTCCAAATCTATTACCTGTGGTAGTGGGCTCAAATGTTATTTTAATTTTTGTTTTCATAATTTTAGTAATAACAACACTATTCGGAGGTTTTAGAAAAAATTATGGAGACAGCAGAAACTCATTTTGGACAGGAAGCTCGGAAGCAAAAGAGGGAGCTATTCTATTTTATGGTTCTATACTATTAATAATGGCTTTAACAAGTTTCTTTTACATGTTTGTGAAATCAATTGTAAAACGCGATGTACTTCTTTCGGATCAATATATGGCTTCTATAGGCCTTGGTGAGGCTCATTGTCTATATTTAGATACTTTATCAGAGATTGATGATTCAATAGCTAAAAGTATATGCTCTTTAGGTTATCCGAATAAAGATAAGCGAATTAGTATTTTGCAAGAGAATTATAATGTAAGATATACAGGGGTGTGAGGTTATGAATAAAGAAGAATGGCTATATCAGTTTGAAGAGAAATACAATAGAAAGCCAAGCCCGGCAGAGTTTATTGAAGCAAAGAAGAATAATGAGTTTAATGTAGAAAATAGTAAAGACATAGAGTATAATAATATCGGATCTTCTTCCATATCAGTAGATGCACTTGATAGTGAGATAAAGTTATCTGAAACTTATCTTGATAAAAAAGATTTAGAGAAAACTAATTCTGAAAATATCACTGTCAACGAGGAATATGTGCAAGAACATAAAAAAGTAATAGAAGAAGATAAGATTTTTTGTGTCAAATGTGGTAAACCGAATTTTAGAACAAGCGACTACTGTGTTTCTTGTGGTTCTAGAGTTAATAATTCTAGCACTAAGAATTCTTTTATATCAGATGTTTCAGAAAAGTTATTCACAGTTAGTTCTATAGCTGGAAAAAAGACCAAAGAATTAACTAAATCGTTACAAGCAAATACACAGATTTATACAGAGAATAAGAAACGTGAAAAACTTCTCTTAGCATTAGGCAATGCATATTACAATAGTAGAGAAGATAGGTTGGATGATCCTTTTGCAGAACTAATTGAAGAAATACATAAAATTGATATTTCTATAGAACAATTGAGAGATTTCGAATAAAGAGAAAGATTAACAGAATGAAAATTTTTTTGAAGATGTTCATAACCTTTTTAAGTATATTCTTTGCTATCAATATTTCTAATGTATACGCTGACGAAACTGGCCCTGTAGTAGTGCAAGCAATTGTTCAAGAAAATTACACGCAAGAGATTACGGTACTTTTAGTAAAACCAGATACTGAAGAAGTTGTAAAGACTCTAAAAATCAATAAAGATAATAATTGGGTTCAAGAGACTAATGTTCCACTAGGTGAATATAAAATGAGAGTATACGGTGAAGGCTTAGTTGCTAGATCAATAACACAACTTAAGGCAACATATATGGTTAAAAAAGTTATAAAGAATCCTTCAGTACATGAGAAACCTTGTTTTGTTGTTATAGAGGGAGATAAAAAATTTATATCTACTTATTATGGTCTAGTTGATTTTCAGAGAAAAGACGGAAGCTACTTAAAGGGAAATTATACTAATGATGAACTGGACAAGTTATATCAGGAAGCTATAGGCACTCAGACTGGTATGTTCGGTTCTAACAAAGAAAATACTATTACTACAGTACTAGAAACTACAGAAAATATAACAAATAAAGAAACGGAGCAAAAAGAGAATAAGGAGGATTCAGAGAAAATTGATAAAACTGAAGAACATGATTATAGTAACAAAAAACAATCTAATGAAATTAAAATCATTATTTATATAGTTTCAATCGTTTTATTATCCGTAGTTGTTATTATCACATTTCTAAAAAAGAATAAAAATACTTAAGTTTTTCCTTTAAATAGGTATTTTATAAGAGATTTCTTAAAGTATTGTATTATGTTTATATGAATCATTTTGTTTGAAATAAAAAGTTCTATAATTTCTACATTTAATTTATCAAGTGTAGAAGTTATAGAACTATTTTTTTACGATAAAAAAATAATAATCTTTAAAAAAGTTACTTAGTTTGCTTGTGAGATTAACTTATATGCGTAGGACTTTTGAAATTCTTCTGGTCGATTGTGTCCGAGAGCGCGTGATACAATTAAACAAGCCTTTCGATCAAGGACAACACCTTTTAATTCGCCTCGTAGATAAATTTTTTCTTTTTTATCTTTGATATCTTTGGGATCTCGCGCGACAAGAAGATAAAGACGTTTTGCGTATTCTGCACGATATTTATGAGGTTTTAAAGCAGATGGAACTTGAAACACACGCTTTTTACCAGCTAGTTTAAATTCTTCAACAAGCCTTTCTAATTCTTCTTTGTCTCGCGTAATAATCGGAACCCATCGGTCTCGTGCTCCTTTTGATTTATGCTTTTTACCAATAATTTTAAGATAATATTGGCCATCCTCACGTTGGTAGAGGGAGTCTCCAGTAATTGCTTTTAATTCATTTTTTCGTAGCCCAGTGGCAGATACGATTGAGAACCAGCGATTATTTGTTTCTTCAGACATCCTGTCGTCATTAGACTTCAAACGATTATTCTTTTTGTCGGCTCGATATCGAATATCTGTTGCAACAAAAGCGGTAGAAGGTACTCCTAAAACTTTGGCTAATGCTGCTTTATAGGTTGACTGGGTTGGAGCAGAAAGCCCTAATTTCTTACAATGTTCTAAGTATTGATTCACTAAGTCAATCCATCCCTCAGTATCGTTAGATTTATCAAGAGCTTCTAAATCTTCGGCAGTAGTTATTGAGGCAACAAAGGAAGCAAATCTGCTCCAGGAACCAGCGTAGTTATGAAGAGTTCGGTCTGTATGGATTAAATGAATGTCCTCTCCCGTTTTTTTGGATTCATTTCGCTTGATACCCTTTCCTTTTTTAAAGCGCGTGACTAGATTAGTTAGTCCTTTTGATTGGACGAATTGTTTACGGCCTTCGAAAGTAGTTAGAGAATCTATCTGTTGTTTCTTAGCTTTCTCTTTAGCTTCTCGTCGATCAGCACGACTACGTCTCTTCTTTGCCATAGTTCTTTCCTTTCTATTGTAGATTGTGTACTGTTAAAGAAGAACTTAAGAAAATTTTTAAGGTCTTTTTAATTCAAGTTGAAGTAGTGCAGTGACTTAAGCTTATATTCACTGATGTAGTATCTTCCCTTTGCTGAGGGCGCTTCTTAATTGATGGCTAAGAAGATAACCAAGTCATTTTACAACATGACAAGTTGACTCAATTCAAATAAGATGTAGAGTTCCATCTTGCAGATAAAAATCTGTTGTTTTTTCTTGTTAGTCTTTTTTCAGGTTTAAATGCTCTGAATTTAGCGACTGAGCTAAGCTAGTTTTTGTATTTGATTTTTAGACTTTTGTTATTTACTTTAGTTTTTATACTTTGATTTTTTACTTTGTTATGATCAAAAAATTTTTTTAAACTGCTGTTGACATTACTTTTATTATCTATACATTTATTTTTTATTGGTAAATGAAATACAAAAATTGGTTCCTGTTATTTACTTTCGTTTTTTACTTTTATTCTTTACTTTGTTACGATCAAAAAATTTTTTTTAAACTGCTATTGACATCTCTTTTATTATCTATACATTTATTTTTTTTAGTTAATGAAATACAAAACTAGTTCTTTCCTAACCCAGCTTAAACCTACTGTTTCCACGATAGCTACCTCCTTTCAAACATAAAAAAACGTAGCTAAATTAGTTACGTCTCTACTCAATCAATTATTTATATACTATTAGTATGCCATAAATCATAAAATAAAAAAATTAGGATAAGATTTTTTTACGTTATTCACTTTAACCTAGTACTGTGTGTTTAGCGTGACTTACACATACGTTCCTGTCAACGCTAAACACACAGAAAAATTAGAATTGCAAAATAAATGAGGGATGAGAGAAAGAGGAAAAACTACAAAAAATTCAATAAGTGAAACAATATCTTTATCGTTTTTTCTTAATTATTTTTTTTTATTTTGAAATTTATGGCATACTAAAATTATAATAATACTTACGGAGGAAACCACTATGTTTCTCAAAAACTATTCACTTATTAGCTATATTCTCTATAAAAATCGTAGAGAATTCGAAAACTCATTTGATTGCTACCCCAAAAAGACAGTGTATGAGTTCCATATCAGGGAGTCTACAGGAGGAATGAAAATTAGACAAAAAGAACATAATGCAATTCATGTTAGCCTATTTTCTAATAGTGGAAGTTATATTACACTTTACTTAAGGAATTTTACGCCAGAAGATTTGGTGGCTGTGATGAATTCATTAATCAAGCAGAAGAAAGAACTTGGATATGAGCGGTTGATTTGCTTGTTATCAGAGCTCAAAAATGATGAACGCTTAAGTTTATTGATGAAGTTATCCAAAATGAAATAAACATACTTGGACCAAACAAACTGCACCCCAAAAGTTAGACAGAAAAAATCTAACTTTTGGGGTGCAGTTCAGTTCCTCTTCTTTTAAATATCCGAATCATCATTTTTATTTCAAAAAAGATAGTGATTCGGTTGATTTATATTGCAATGTAGTGAAATTTAGAATTTCAAGAATCGCTTTAAATCAAGGTCTCTACCGTCTAGTGACGTGTAGTGAATCCCTATTTCACTTCTCTAATTATCAAGTATTACAACCTATATTTCTTTTAATATTTTACCAAATAATTCTTCTAACTTCCCTAAGTCTCCATAGACAGTTCCGTCCATATAAAGGTTGTAAACTTCATCATCTTGTTCCACTCGTATTTGTGCAGAATACCCTTTTAATAGTGCTAAGGAACGAATAACTTCTCGTTGAGTTCGTCCATTTCCTTCTCGAAAGGGATGGAAATAATTAAGATTATCAAGAATTTTTGCTAAATGTTTAATGATTTCATCTTTTGAGTTGGCAGTTTGATGATAGGAATGAATGAGATGATTTATATAAGTTTCAGCAGCATTAAACGACTGTATCGACATAAAAGGATTACCACTTTTAGAGATATTCACCTTGCGATATTTTCCTGACCAGACATAAACGTCTTGAAACAAATAGTTATGAATGGCTAAAATATTACTCATGGAATAGACTTCAATGGCTTTCAAGCGCAAGTCTGCAAGTCTTTTAGTAACGAATAAGTGTTCATTTCGGTAGGCTTCTTCAATATTTGTAACATTTTGTTTGTTGATTAAGACTGTGGAATTTGGATAGGTATATTGGTGATTAGGGTCAATGTACTTATAGCCTTCGTATTGATTTTTAACCAATATTCAATTCCTTTCGTCTATTGACAACATAAGTTTTTAAATCAATCACATCTTGAACAGTAGGTTCATAATTTTCAATCATTGATGATCCAATAGCATACCAGACGGTATCGAAATCTGAAAAATTATCAAAAGGAATCCCTAAAATTGTTAATTCTTCTTTATTTACATCAAGAGTCATGTCATCACATCTCCTTATATAATGTTACCTTTTATTATACCATAAAATCGGTATTTTTACCTAAAGGGATAGAGATTATAAGATATATTATGTTTAATGTAGATTTATGATAAAATAGTTTTATTATAAAAAGAAATAACAGAGGTATAGCATAGAGCCATATATTACAGAAGCTTTAGTAAAAGCAGGGATTGAGTTGGGAACTCTAACATTTAAGGGAACAACAACACTAGTGAATAGTAAAATTCAATCATTAAAGGAAGAGCGTAACGCCGATAAATTACGAAATACTTATGATGAAATTGTAAATGAGTTACTTTCGGAACGAGAACAGGCAATCAGAATTGCTCAGGCATATAAAGAAGAATATGAAAAAGTACATATTGATGATAAAGATATTGAGTATTTGCACAACACTTTAGAACGGGTTATTTCTCTTCTATCTTCATTTACTAATGTCGAAGATGGGAAAGAAGATTCAATGAAACAATTGGTTGCTCTACTTAATAAGGATACTTTAAAGACTATGCAACTATTAGGATTTAATTACAAGGAGGCAATAGGAGAACCTTTAACGGAGGTTTGCTCAAATGCTATAAGAAATACATTAGGAGGTCTATCATCTAAGAAAAACGTACGTAACAAAAAATAATTGAATCAATGGTGTGAACTTTATGGTAAAATCTAGCTCAATTTGTGTATTTTTAGGGTAAAATTCACACCATTCAACAGATATTGATTCAAATTGGATGAAATGGTTTTTCTGAAAACGTGAGAAAACATTGATTTTAAGCACATTTTAAAACATATTCAAATAGAAGTGTTTCTAACCAGGCTTGAAAAAGGCTCGTAAAGCATCACAATTTAGTATACGTTAAAACTTATTTACACTTATTGAAAGCATTTCGTATCAAAACTACGGGATGCTTTTTCTGTTTACCCCAAATATTTGAACCTTGAATTTCCGTGAATAGGTTCCATTACGACAATTACCAGAATTATAGTCTACTTTATCGTAAGGTTCATACCCTAAAAGGGCTGATTACTCTGCTTTAAGCAGGTCGTTCATATCTGTTTCAAGAGAAGAACGAAAAAATTCATCGATATCTCGTTTTTGGGCTAGGAAGTTAAGCAATACTGTGGTAAACTGTGTCATAGAAATAAATCTCTTTCTAGTAATGTTTCGCAACTCTACTATAACGGATTTATTCCTTTTTGTGTTTACACAACTTATTTTACACTACCTGGTCGATTAACATTAAAAACGAATATCTTTTATGTCTGAGGTATAGCACAATAGTGAGATTACAGGTAGTATTGTACTGAGAGGTATCTTATGTTTAGTAAATTAAGTGACCATGACTTTAAAAAAGGAGTCTTTAGAACAAAGTTCAGTCAATTAGTCACTCCATTAGGAAAAGAATCTGACTGGGCTCATTCAAAAGGTCCAGAATATCTTTGGATTGGCTTAGCTCTGCAATATGGAAATCGAATAGAGCAGATGGAAAGAATGATGTTAGCTCTGACTAATTTATCAAAAGCATTAGATTTAGAAAAAATCTTGCCTTTACCGGCAATGAGTTTAATACTTAATTTAGATATTGATGAGCAGAAAATTTTTGTTGAATCATTAAGTTCTGCTTTCGACTTATCAATATTTTCTCCGCTTTCAATAGTTTTGCCTGATAGCGAAGAGGTTTTGAGTAAACATTTTTACAGCAAGAGTCACTCTTTTAATCAAAGACTAGATATACTTGTTAAAGTACTAAATGAAATATCTGACCAACATAGTCAATTATCAACGGATGTAAGATATTTTTTACTGTATTACAAGATGCTACAGGGAAAAATTCAATTTGTAGAATCGCAGTCACACATGGTAAACGGATTAACTAAATACCCTTACTTAGATATATCGGACCCAGAAATGAGTATTATTCGTCCTCAGATTCACTCAATGGAGATAGTTTTATCAATGTCCGAAGAAATGAATTATCCTTATAGTAAAAGATTTTGGAACAATATTAGTCAACTAACTGATTGTGAGGTATATTCAATTGTTATGGATAGAAGTAATGATATAGATTTGAATAAGATAAAAGATACAGTATCTTCGGCATTAAAATATTACAGAGATATGCTTCAAAGTATAGAGCCTTTTAACGAGAAACTCTATGTTCTAACTAGTATCCTAACTTATTCTTATAAGCGGTTACTAGAATTAATGAATCATGATTTGCAATATACGATTTCAGGTCGTTCCATAGTAAGATCGTGCATTGAAAACTATGTGATGACAAAATATTTAATTGCTGAAGAAGAAAAACACAAAAATATTTGGGAAGAATATCAATATTATGGTATTGGTGGATATAAACTAATTTCAGAACGCTATATAGAAAATCAGCCTGAATTAACAAACTCTCATATTAATTTTGAATATCTAAATTTACTAATATCTGAATTTCAAAATAAAGAATTTATAGATATGGATACTAGATATTTCGGAAATGGGAATATAAGACAAAAGTTTAAACAAGTTGAGGAAGATGATTTATATAAATATCATTATGATTATGATTCTCAATTTGAACATGGACTTTGGGGAGCGATTAGAGAAAGCTCAATTTTGAAATGCACCTCTGCTGGACACCAATTCCACGGTATTCCCGATGTAGACGATATTCAAAAATTACCTGATGTTAGTCATGATCTGGTGATGGTTTTAACAAAGCATCTATCAGTCATTAAAAAAGTGTTTCCTATTCCAAGTGATCAAATAGAAGGTGATAGTTTATGCTAGATAGACTAAGACAATCACAAAATGAATATTTAGAGTTACTGAAGAGAGTTAGAGGGGACTTGGACTTAGAGAATGTAGCTTATCATTTAGATAAAATTAGAAATTTTTGGTTTAAAAAACAAAAATTATTAGAGATGTGTAGCCAATATCTCTTTAATAATTCGAACACATATTTTTATACAGCAGTTTCTATATTTAATGTAGATAACTCGGATAAGAACATCCTCTTTGCGTTAGGGAATTATCAAATATTTGACGATCCAATACTATCCTATTTAGAAGTAATGGAAAATGGAAATACAGTACATCAAATGGAAAGATACTTCAAAAAATTAAAAGAAAGAATTGTAGAGTCAATAGATGATTTGATAGTTTTATTAGAAAAAGAGATTCCAAATTTTTACGTATTACCACTAAGATTTTCTAGTTCAACTATCAACAAAGAAAAAGTTGATATCAGACCGTTTATTGAAAACTTCTTTATAGAAGGCATTGATTTTAATAATTTACACAAGTATGAGAATATAGATGCTGTGGTCGTACATGAATACTTATCGCAGATATTACTCTTTGATTATGATGATCCTACACAAGCTATAAAAGACCGTTTGAAACAATATCGAATTGAGTACTCAGATATAGTCCCGCAAGATATGAATGATACAGAACTTCTCCAATTTATTATCTATGGCTATTTCAGTCAAGCTATGGATATTTTTCTGACTTCTTACTCTTTCAATATTTTCCCATTCTTTTCTAGCCTAACTACATACATAAATTATAATGTTTTCTTATTAAATATCGTGCACAATTCGAAAAAAGAAGAACTAGAACATTTCTTAAAAATGTCAAGATTAACTTTACCCATTTGGTTTGAATACGATAAAAAAGGAGTTGAGCTAAGTATTTCTGAAATACGTGAAGGAGCAAAAAATATAAACTTTTCAGATCGTATAAGAGAGATTTATACTGCTCTCGATGATTTCAACACCCAAGAGCAGTTGATTACTGAGGTTGAGAATTGTGTACATTTATTGATAAATTATGAAGGTAGAGGTTGCTAGTAATGTTGTTTCTCAATAACATAAGCTCCGAAAACGAACTTTTGGTAATCTAATGATAATCCATTGTTTGTAAGATTAGGGTTATAAGTGTTTATTTCCAAAGAAAATGAAGTTTGAATGCTTAATTTAATAGGCTTTTACAGATATTTGATTTTTGTTACCCAAAACTAGGCGTGAAGAAAGTTTGTAAAGCATCAAATAATAGAAAAATAAAATTTAATATAAAAAAATCCCATCAGAATATTTCTGGTGGGATTTTTGGTGGGGAACCAATCGATTTTGATTGATTTTTAACCTTTTATAATAACCGGAAATGCTGTTAAAACAACCATTTCACTTCAAATCATGTTTATACATCATTCCCACTCTACAGTTGCAGGTGGTTTACTTGTGATATCGTAGACGATGCGGTTAACGTGGTCAACTTCGTTAACGATACGAACTGAGATTTTTTGGAGAATTTCCCAAGGAATCTTAGCAAAGTCAGCTGTCATACCATCGATAGAAGTGATGGCACGGATAGCGATGGTGTAGTCGTAAGTACGGCCATCTCCCATAACACCAACTGAACGAACGCCGGTGTTAACAGTGAAGTATTGCCAGATATCACGGTCAAGACCAGCTTTGGCGATTTCTTCACGGAGGATAGCGTCTGATTCGCGAACGGTTTCAAGTTTCTCTTCAGTAATTTCACCCATGACACGGATAGCAAGACCTGGGCCTGGGAATGGTTGGCGCCATACGATGTGGTCTGGCATACCAAGTTCAGTACCGAGAGCACGAACTTCATCTTTGTAAAGAGTGTTGAGTGGCTCGATAAGTTCAAACTGCATGTCTTCTGGGAGTCCACCAACGTTGTGGTGAGACTTGATGGTTTGAGCAGTATCCGTACCAGACTCAATCACGTCAGTATAAAGAGTTCCTTGAGCAAGGAATTTCACATCTGTTAGTTTGCTTGCTTCGTCATCAAAGACATAAACAAACTCGTTACCGATAATCTTCCGTTTTTGTTCAGGATCAGAAACACCAGCCAATTTATCAAGGAAACGTTTGGCTGCATCTGCTTTGACAATGTTCAACCCAAACTTCCCACCAAGCATATCCATAACTTGGTCAGCTTCTCCTTTACGAAGAAGACCGTGGTCTACAAAGATACAGATCAATTGATCACCGATAGCTTTTTGGAGCAGAACCCCGACAACAGAAGAGTCAACACCACCAGAGAGACCAAGGAGGACACGTTTGTCTCCAACTTTTTCACGGATTTGTTTGATTTGCATCTCGATAAAGTTATCCATAGTCCAGTCACCTTTGGCACCACAGATATTCAAGGCAAAGTTACGAAGGATATCATAGCCATGAACTGAGTGCCGAACTTCAGGGTGGAATTGGATACCGTAAATTTTCTTGTCTGGGTTTTCAATTGATGCATAAGGACAGTCAGCAGAAGTACCTGTACGGACAAAGTCAGCAGGAATTTCTGTAACAGCATCTCCGTGGCTCATCAAGACCAACTGTTTATCAGGTGTTCCCTCAAAGAGGGCAGAAGATTCAGCTAAGTTTAGCTCAGATTGACCATATTCACGGTTACCTGCATCCCCTGCAGGTACAACCTTCCCACCAAGTTTGTGAGTCAAGAGCTGCATACCATAGCAGATTCCTAAAATTGGAATTCCAAGTTCAAAAATTTCAGGATCAATGTCAAAAGATCCTTCTTCATACACTGAGTTTGGTCCGCCTGAAAGAACGATCCCAACAGGATTGATTTCACGCACTTCAGCCGCTGTAATTTTGTGGCTCTTCAGTTCTGAAAAGACACCAATCTCACGAATACGACGAGAAATGAGCTGATTGTACTGGCTACCGTAATCAAGCACGATAATTTTTTCAACATCATGCAAATCAGTTGATAGGTTTGTCATCTTTTCCCCTTTTTCTAGAAAATTCTTTTCCTCTATTCTAACACAAAAGCCCCTTCATTACCAATCAATACTGACTACGATTGAAGATTTGACAAAATTGCGCTACAATAGTTTGTAACACACAGAAAGAGTAGCAAAATGATTCCAGCTTACATTCAAATTCACGACCAAATCAAGGCAGAGATTGACCAGAAAATCTGGAAAATCGGTCAACGCCTGCCAAGCGAACGGGACTTGGCAGAAAAGTTCCAGGTCAGCCGCATGACCCTCCGTCAAGCCATCACTCTCTTGGTAGAAGAAGGAGTGTTAGAACGTCGTGTAGGCAGTGGTACCTTTGTAGCTAGCACGCGCGTCCAGGAAAAGATGCGAGGAACGACTAGTTTTACTGAAATTATGAAAGCGCAAGGAAAGGTTCCTTCGACACAGGTTATTTCCTACAAACGGACCATTCCAAGTCTTCAAGAAGTGGATAAACTAGGGATTGACAAAACTGAAACGATTGTACGTATGGAACGGGTTCGTTACGCAGATGGAGTCCCTGTTGTCTATGAAGTTGCCTCAATTCCAGAAAAATTTATCAGAAACTTCAAAAAAGAAGAGGTGACCAGCCATTTCTTCCAAACCTTGGAAAAGCACGGCTACCGTATCGGTAAATCCCAACAAACCATCTATGCCCGATTGGCCAAAGAAAAGATTGCTCATTACTTAGAAATACCAAAAGGACATGCTATTCTTGGTTTGACCCAGATTTCATATTTCGACAATGGTGTCGCTTTTGAGTATGTAAAAAGTCAATATGTCGGAGAACGGTTTGAATTTTACCTAGAAAACAATTAGGTAACACAATCCCTATGGTGTCAATTCAACACAGGGAGGTTTTATGTCTCGGATAAAAATCGATGCTATTGTGGTGCCTCTTAGTGGACACCTTTATCCAGTTCTTTTGCTTTTAGCCCCATTGTTGAATGATTCCAACTATAAGATTCGAATTTTTACAGGACCACAAAAGCAAAAAATAGCCCTGGCCTATGATGCTACCAGCATTTTAAAAAAAGAAATTCATCGCTTAGTTAAAAAGGAGGCGCCATGAAAGTACTCGTAACAGGAGCAACAGGTTTTCTCGGAAAATACGTGGTAAAAGAGTTAGTAGCAGAAGGTTACTTTGTCCGCGCTTTTGGTCGGAATGAAGCAGTAGGACAAAGCTTGGTTTCAGAACAAGTGGAATTCTTCAAAGGAGATCTGAGTTCCAAGCAAGCAGTAGAAGAGGCATGTAAGGGCGTTGAAATGGTCGTCCATGCTGGAGCTTTATCCACTGTTTGGGGGCCTTGGGAGAGTTTTTATCAAGCTAATGTCCTCGGTACTCAACATGTTTTAGAAGCTTGCCGTACTAATAAAATAAGTCGCTTGGTCTATGTTTCTTCACCAAGTATTTACGCTTCTCCAAAAGACCAAATCGATATCAAAGAAGAAGATGCTCCAGCTGAAAATCATTTAAATAACTACATAAAAAGTAAGCTGCTATCAGAGAAGCTCTTTCCTGCTTACCCAGATGTTCCAAGTATCATCCTTCGTCCACGTGGGCTCTTTGGCATTGGGGATACAAGTATCCTTCCACGTGTTCTCAAGCTAAGCCAAAAAATTGGAATCCCCTTAATCAAGGAAGGCAAGCAATTGATGGACATGACCTGTGTTGAGAATGTTGCTTTGGCTATCGCTTTGGCTCTGAAAGCTGATAGGGCAGAAGGTCAAGTCTATAACATTACCAACGGCGAGCCGACTCCTTTTAAAGAACTAATCGAAGAAGCCTTGCAGGGCTTGGGACTTCCTATTCGTTATAAAAAGCTACCTGCCTTTCTTCTAGGTGGCTTAGCTTCTAGCTTAGAGGTTCTTTATCGGGTCTTACCTCTAAAGGGAGAGCCACCATTAACTCGCTATACCTACTACCTATTGCGTTATAGCCAGACACTTGATATTTCAAAAGCAAGAGAAGAGTTGGGTTATGAGCCACGCATCAGCATCAAGGAGGGAATTGCCCAGTATGTCCAAGATTATCGAAAGCATTAAGTACTTCCCTGCTGGCTATTGTACCAGCAATCTCGCCTTGCTCTTTAAGGGGCAGAAAAGAAAGAAGATGGTTTTTCCAGCCGGCGTCTATCTCCTCAAACACCGAGAGCATGGTTATATTCTCTACGATACGGGCTATCATTATGAGATCAAAAGTAAATTCCGTTATCTTTATTACCGTCTTGGAACTCCTATGCAGATGAAAAAGGAAGACCAGATTGATTGCTTGCTTCAAGCGACTGGGATTTCACCAGATGACATATCTTATGTCATCCTCTCACATTTTCATCCAGACCATCTAGGAGGTGCGGGTTGCTTCAAACAGGCGCGCTTCTTGGTCACAGAGAGAGCCTATCACGTCTACCAGAAGCCCAGCTTCAAGGATTTAATTTTTAAAGAGTTTTTGCCGGATCATTTTGAAGAGGCTGTCCAAATTATCCAGCCTCAGGGAACCAACCCTCTTTTTCCTTATAAGGAAACAGTAGATATCTTTGGAGACGGCAGTATTCTCCTTAGTTCCCATGATGGGCACGCTAAGGGACAAGGCTGTCTTTTCCTTCCGGAATATCAATTGTTTATTGGTGCTGATCTCTGCTGGGGAATTGACCTTCTTCCCTTGACAGAGCAGATGCGCTGGATTCCTAGTCAAGTTCAGGATAATGGGAAGGACTATTTAGAAAATGTCAATTTCCTCCGTACCTTGTTAAATAAAGGAATCGCTGTTCTCGTCAGCCATGATCCAATTGAACGGGTAGAAAGAATACTAAATGAAAAAATGGACCTTTCTTAAAACCTTTTACCAAACCCGCTGGGGGCATCGCTTCAAGAACCGTGAGGAACTGGAGCGCTACCAAGAAAAAGAACTACAAAATTACCACAGCTTCTTACTCCAGCATTCCCCCTATTTCTCTCAAGGTGTTCCAAAAGACTTCCGCTATATGGACAAGACCTTTATGATGGAGCATTTCAATGAGTTAAATACCCAAGGGATCGACCGGGATCAGGCTCTTGAAATGGCGATTCGCGGAGAGCAGTCTCGTGATTTTACAGAGATGCAAGGAGAAGTAGCAGTTGGTCTTTCCTCTGGTACTTCCGGACACCGGGGGATCTTTATCACGACAGAAACAGAACGTAGTATGTGGGCAGCCGCTATTCTCGCTAAAATGCTCCCCAAAGGAAAGCTCCTTGGTCACCGCATTGCCTTTTTCCTCCGTGCTGATAACCAGCTCTATCAAACCATCAATTCTCCCTTGATTCGCCTAGAGTATTTTGATATTTTCAAAGATAGCCAAGAGCACATCGGGCGTTTAAATGACTACCAGCCGACCATCCTTGTGGCTCCAGCCTCTACCTTATTAGATTTAACCAAGTATCTGGAAAATCAGACCCTGGAGATACAACCTCAAAAGGTCGTTTCCGTCGCTGAAATCTTAGAGGATCGGGACCGGGACCTCATCCGTCAAGCATTTGATCTTTCTAAGGTCGATCAGGTCTACCAAGCAACAGAAGGTTTCTTAGCCTGTACCTGTTCCGAGGGGAATCTGCACCTCAACGAGGACATTTTATCAGTGGAAAAAGACTATTTGGATGACCACCGTTTTTATCCTATCATTACTGATTTTAAACGTAGGAGCCAACCTATTTACCGCTACCGGCTCAATGATATTCTGGTAGAGGATCCGGATGCCTGTAGCTGTGGTTCTGTCTTTACAAGGATTGCTAAAATTGAGGGGCGATCAGACGATATCTTTTATTTCAAGAAAGCAGACGGCGAGCTACAGATGGTTTATCCAGACTTTATTCGGCGTTGTATCCTCTTTGTCGAAGGAATTCAAGACTATCAAGTGACGCAAACCGAAGATGGACAAGTCCAGGTTGCTCTCAGCAAACGTTCACCTGAGATAGAAGAGGCTATCCTCAACCAATTTCAAGTCTTAGCAGATCAAAAGGGCTTTATCATGCCCACTCTAACCTTTATTGACTACCAATGGGACACAAGTCGCAAACTCAAGCGCGTACAACGTCTTCAAAAATAGGAGGAAGCATTATGACAAGTGTACAAAGACACGTTCGTATTAAAGGCTATGGAACAGCCTTACCCAAGCATCAAGTCACCTTTAAGGACCAGACACGTTACCGAGTAAAAGAAGACGAAGAATCTCAGATCGACTTAGCTGCTCGTGCTATTGAACAAGCACTAGAGCAAGCAGGATTGACCATGGCAGATATTGACTGCCTAGTTTCAGCGAGCGCCGTAGGCGTTCAGCCGATTCCTTGTACAGCTGCTTTGATCCATGAGCGCGTGGCCAAGGGACTTACGATTCCTGCCATGGATATCAATACCACCTGTACCAGCTTTATTTCAGCCCTTAGTACCATTTCTTATCTGATCGAAGGTGGCGAGTACAAGCGTGTCCTCATTGTTTCAAGTGAGGTAGGAAGCCTGGGCCTTAATCCAAAGCAGAAAGAAAGCTATGAACTTTTTAGCGATGGAGCAGCAGCCTTTATTTTTGAAGCAACAAGCCAAGACAAAGGAATCATTGCTAGCATGCAACGGACCTGGTCTGAGGGAGCCCATGATACCGAAATTCGTGGTGGTTTGACAGCTTATCATCCGAAATTGTACTCTGAATCAACCAAGACTGATTTCATGTTTGATATGAAGGGTAAGAAAATTTTACTTCTATCTGCGCGTGTTATTCCTGACATGTTCCAAGAATTTCAAGAAAAATCCGGCATTTCTAAAGATACAGTAGACTATATTATTCCCCACCAAGCTAGTCGAGCTCTTCCTTTAGTCATGGAAAAATTAGGAGTCCCAGACTATAAATATCTTAACATCGTCAGCGATTACGGAAACATGGTTTCTGTAGCTGTGCCTTTTGGTTTAGCCTATGCGCTTGATCATGGCTATGTGAAGGAAGGAGATACCATCTTCTTGATTGGAACCGCGGCAGGGATGACGGTCAACATGTTAGCTCTGAAACTCTGATGATTTATCCTCTCATTTCAACTCAAAAAGCATCAAGTCCCGCTAGTCTTTAGTGGGCTTTTTTGATATAATGAAAGGTATGGAAATTGAGAAAACCAACCGAATGAATGCTCTTTTTGAGTTTTACGCAGCACTTTTGACAGACAAGCAGATGAACTATATCGAGCTCTATTATGCAGATGACTACAGCTTGGCTGAGATTGCTGAAGAGTTCGGGGTGAGTCGTCAAGCTGTGTATGATAATATCAAACGAACTGAAAAGATTCTGGAAGACTATGAGATGAAGCTTCATATGTACTCTGACTACATTGTTCGCAGTCAGATTTTTGACCAGATCTCTGACAAGTATCCTGATGACGCTTATCTACAAGAGCAAATCGCTGTCTTATCCAGCATTGATAACCGAGAATAAATAAGATTAAAATACCTGTAATAGGAGAAGTAGTATGGCATTTGAAAGTTTAACTGAACGTTTACAGAACGTCTTTAAAAATCTTCGTAAGAAAGGGAAAATCTCTGAAGCGGATGTCCAAGAGGCAACCAAAGAGATTCGTCTAGCCCTCTTAGAGGCCGACGTTGCCCTTCCTGTTGTAAAAGACTTTATCAAACGCGTCCGCGAGCGGGCCGTAGGGCATGAGGTCATTGAAACCCTGAACCCTGCCCAACAAATCGTTAAGATTGTCGATGAAGAATTGACAGCCATTTTGGGTTCTGAGACAGCAGACATTGTCAAATCAGCTAAGATTCCAACCATTATCATGATGGTCGGTCTTCAAGGGGCTGGTAAAACAACCTTTGCTGGGAAATTGGCTAACAAATTGGTCAAGGAAGAAAATGCACGTCCTTTGATGATTGCCGCCGATATCTACCGTCCAGCTGCCATTGACCAGTTGAAGACGCTTGGTCAACAGATCAATGTCCCTGTCTTCTCACTCGGTACAGAAGTCCCTGCAGTCGAGATCGTACGTCAAGGTTTGGAGCAAGCAAGAGCCAACCACAATGACTATGTCTTGATCGATACGGCTGGTCGTCTGCAAATCGATGAAAAACTCATGGGCGAGTTGCGCGATGTCAAAGCCCTTGCTGAGCCAAATGAAATCCTCTTGGTTGTGGATGCCATGATTGGTCAAGAAGCGGCTAATGTGGCGCGTGAGTTTAACGAACAACTCGAAGTGACCGGGGTTATTTTGACCAAGATTGATGGGGATACCCGTGGTGGTGCAGCCCTTTCTGTCCGTCAGATTACTGGGAAGCCAATCAAATTCACTGGTACTGGTGAAAAAATCACTGATATCGAAACCTTCCACCCAGACCGCATGTCTGGTCGGATCCTCGGTATGGGGGATATGCTGACGCTGATCGAGAAGGCTTCTCAAGAATACGATGAGAAACGCTCGCTTGAACTCGCTGAGAAGATGCGGGAAAATACCTTTGACTTCAACGACTTCATCGATCAGTTAGACCAAGTTCAAAACATGGGACCAATGGAAGATTTGCTCAAGATGCTTCCAGGTATGGCCAGCAATCCAGCCATGAAGAACCTCAAGGTCGACGAACGAGAAATTGCTCGCAAACGCGCGATTGTATCTTCTATGACCCCAGCTGAACGCGAAAATCCAGATCTCTTGAACCCTAGCCGTCGCCGTCGGATCGCTGCTGGTTCAGGGAATAGCTTTGTCGACGTCAACAAATTCATCAAAGACTTTAACCAAGCTAAACAGATGATGCAAGGCGTCCTCTCTGGCGATATGAACAAGATGATGAAACAAATGGGGCTTAATCCAAATAATCTGCCGAAGAACATGCCTAGTGGAATGCCTGATATGTCTGCCCTCGAAGGGATGATGGGACAAGGTGGGATGCCTGACTTATCAGCTCTTGGCGGAGGCGCTGGAATGCCTGACATGAGCCAAATGTTCGGTGGTGGTCTCAAAGGAAAAGCCGGCGAATTCATGATGAAACGGGCGATGAACAAGATGGCCAAACAGATGCGCAAAAATAAGAAAAAACGGAAATAATCGTTTCTAATAAGGGCCTGGAACACACTGTTCTGGGTTCTTTTAGAAACTACTACTAGAGGAAACATGTTAAAAAAACTATTTCAACAACTCATTCGTTTCTTTGTAAGATTGTTTTCTTCGCACAGCAAGCCCTTTTATTTTCCAAAAGGGTCGAAGAAACCACCAATCAATCCGATCATCTTTGTACCTGGAAGTTCAGCTAGTATCCAGCGTTTCAATGGAACTATCCGCATGCTCCATCGTTTTTCTAGAAAAAAACAGAGTCTCTTAAAAATAAAAGTCAATAAAGATGATTCTATAGAGATGGAAGGAAGACTGAATACCAAAGAGCCAAATCCGATGATTGTGATTGGCTTTGAGAACAATCGAGATGGCTACAGCAATATCAAGCAGCAAATCGAATCCCTTAAGCTCGCATTAACCTACCTTCTTGACCACTATTATTTCACAGAGTTTAAGGCAGTAGGGCACTCCAATGGTGGACTAGTTTTGACTGGTTTATTGGAGAGTGGCTTTTTAGAGAAAAAGAGGTTAACCGTAAGCAAGATGGCCATTATCGGAAGTCCTTACAAATTTAACCAAGAAATGTATGACGATTTTCAAAGTTGGAAACATCGCTTAGATAAAGAAGTAGAGGTCCTTAACTTTGTCGGTAGCTTTGCTGGAAAATCAGACGGTATCGTTCCTCTCTCTAGTGCACAAGCAGCAAAATCAATTTTTGAGAATCAAACTTATTCAGAAGTGAAGTTAAAAGGTCGAAAGGCTCATCATTCTGCATTACCCACTAATCCAGAGCTGGTGAAGCAATTAAGTCTATTTTTGAATCTATAATAAATTACATAATTTCGGTTATGTAATTTATTTTTGTCTCTTGCAATCCTTAAGTAAATATGGTACATTTTTGATAACGGTTACAAACAAAAGGAGAAACTGATGAAAAAGAATCTTTTCAGATGGCTTGTTACAGCCATGATGCTTCTTATACTCTTTCCTTTCCAAGTCGTCCAAGCTTGTACGGGCTTTATCATTGGGAAGAATTTGACGACCGATGGTTCAACTCTCTATGGCCGAACAGAGGACTTGGAGCCTAATCACAATAAAAACTTTGTTGTGAGGGAGAGAAAGAATAATAAAGCTGGTGATAAATTCGTAGATGAAACCAATGGCTTTAGCTTTGATTTACCAGCTGTTAGTTACAAGTATACGGCAGTTCCAGATGTGACTCCAGAACAAGGTGTCTTTGATGAAGCTGGCTTCAACGAGGAAGGAGTTTCTATTTCTGCGACTGTCTCAGCAAGTGCCAACGATGACATTCAGAAAAAAGATCCTTACGTTAAGGATGGTATTGCCGAATCAGCTATAACTTCTGTAGTTCTTCCTCATGTCAAAACAGCTAGAGAAGGAGTAGAGCTCCTAGCAAAAATTGTCAGAGAAAAGGGTGCGGCAGAAGGAAATATCATAACGATTGCAGACAAGTCTGGTGTTTGGTATATGGAGATCCTTTCTGGGCACCAATACGCAGCAATCAAGTTTCCTGATGACAAATACGCTGTCTTTCCTAACACTTTCTTCCTTGGCAATATCAATGTAAATGATACAGAAAATACTATTGCTTCAGCGGATCTTGAGAAAACAGCTCGTGATGCAGGAACTTACAAAGAAGTTAATGGGGCTTTTCATATAGCTCAATCGTATAATCCGCCTTTGGCTGAAGCGAATCGTTC
>ERZ772966.133-NODE-133-length-30014-cov-6.311860_pt1 | contig 30014 bp, 42 predicted proteins | sample MGYA00580680_ERZ772966 | MGnify/ENA primary metagenome ERZ772966 (study PRJEB29015, sample SAMEA2738055) | human oral metagenome | biome: human oral; feature: human-associated habitat; material: saliva | place: China | collected 2225 ...
AACCTGCGAACCAGTGCCCTGGTTCCGGGAGAACTCGCTCACCGGCGAAGCGGTCTGCGACTGCACCACCTGTGAGGGTTCATCAACCTGCGAACCAGTGCCCTGGTTCCGGGAGAACTCGCTCACCGGCGAAGCGGTCACGACCGACCTACCAACCGGCTTAGCAGACGGAGCAGATGCCTTAGTAGGCACCCCATTTTCAGTCAGCCAAGCCGCGCTCTTCGACCCAAAATACGGCGGCTGCGGGGCGGGTAGAAGTTCCACCGCCCAACCAGCATTGTCCTTGCGGGCAGAGTTGCAGCTGCGGCACGCTACCACCATGTCCTCCGGAGTTTCTGCAGGAACTCCAGGACGAAGATGGTCATATGTCGCGCCACGGCCGCCGCGCTGATCCCCCCAGTAAACGACGTGACCGCACCAACGACATGCATCGCCGTCGCGAGCACGGATCGGCACAATCAACGAGGCATTGCGGGTATCATTACGCCGCCTGTTTTCCCAATCGATTTCCTCCTTTAGACGCATGTGGAACAGGTCTTCATCGTCCACCAGCTTGTAGGCGATACGCCCATCCTCCAGTGGCACCTGATCAGTCAGGTACCCACAGAACATCGCATCAGCGATGAACTTATCTGCCGCATCTGGAGCGCCGGTGAATTTCAGAATGGAACCGCGCTCAACGAGATAGTTCGTCTTGAACGCCGCAGCCTCCACAGCCAAAGCAAGCACCTGGCCAAACAGCGACCACATAGACTGCATGGACGCACCGGGGATTTCCAGCGCTCGCCACACAATGCGATGCTGAGCGGCTGTGTCTGACACCTTCAGCCAAGGCATGAGGGGGGCTCCTTACGGTGGTAGTAGTGTAGATCATCGTTCTCTATATCTGTGTCAGAATCAGCAGAAACCGGCTAATTAGTGATGTCTTTCTCAATGGCGGCGTCCATCAAATCCTCATACATGAGGTCGAGTAGATGCTGGATTTGGGACATGCGCTCGCGTACCTGACGCTGGCGCTTTCCGAGGTTCGCGTTACGCAGGGCGGGGGCGGTGAGCGGGGCGAGGCTCTTCATTGCCTTTTCTACTCGCTCGATAACCTCTGCTGATTTCTGATGAGCTTCTTCAGCTTCGCTGCCGGGTTCTGCGAGCGCCTGCTTCATGAGCTCCAGCTTGATGGGGAGGGTAGGTTCTTCCTTGGGTGCTGCGCCGTGGGTTGCGGTGGTGAGCGCTTCGGCGTGCTGGGTTCGTCGTTCCGCTTCGAGGGTGCGGACCTCGTCGATTGCTTCGCGCAGGCGCGGGTAGCTGTCGCTGTCTCGCTTCATGCTCATGGAGCGCTGCAGGAGCCCTTCAGCGACCAGGTAGGTTGCGGCGCGGGTTGCTTTGCCGCCGCCGAGGTCTTCGCGCCATTTGCGCTTCCATTTGGCGGAGACGCCGGTGAGGAGGCTGCCTTTGGCGAGTGCTCCGATTGCGTCTGCGAGGTCTGCGTTGTGGACCCAGATACGGTCAGCGTCGTAGATGTGGCGGATGGGGGTGCCGTTGATGGTGAGGTCTCGGTCTGGGCTGATGATTGGGTGGTAGCGGTTCATGGTGTGTCCTTGTGGGATTCTAGGTGCAAGGTAATTTCTTCTTCCATCCCCTTGCAGATGTCTTGCATGGGCAGTGGGTTGTCCGCGTAGGTCTTCCTGATGAAGCTTTCCTGGCAGACTGGGCAGATAGCAACAAGGAAAGAGGTTCCCACGATATTCCCGTAACGATCTCTGATATGGGTTGCTTCTACTCTGTAGGCTTCGTAATTTTCTGGTATCTGGATAAGGTCCATGCTGGTGTCCTTAGTTGATGATGGTGTAGGTTGCCCAGAGCATCTTGCTGCGGGGGTAGCCGCCGGTGTAGAGGTAGACGTCGCCGCCTGGGTGTACGTCGAAGGTGCTGCAGGCGCGGGGGGCGATTGCGGTGGCGACTGCGTCGATAACTGCTTTGTTGCGTGCTTTTTCGCCGTGGCGTCCGTCCCAGTAGGCGTGGGTGTGGATGATGTCTTTTTCGCCGTTGGTGGTGGGGTGGACGAATTCGATTGCGATCTTGTGGCTTGCCATGGTGGTGTTTCCTTGGGGTGTGGGGTGGTGTGGTCCCCCGCCGCCGGTGTGGCTACTGTAGGAAAAGAGTGGCGACGGGGGAAGCTGTGGGTGGGGTTAGATGTTGATGGAGGTTGTCATCATTGCGCGGTAGCGGGCTTTGCCTGCTGCGCGGTTGCGTTGCCAGACCTCGACGTCTGAGGTTTTGTACCATAGGCGGCCGTCATCGTCCTTGGCTGCGGGACGGAGGCGGATGCCGGCGGCTCGGACGGCAGTGCCGCTGTAGGTTCGGACGGTGGAGACTTTGATGCCGGCTGCGGCGGCGACCTGGCTTTCAGAGACGAGCTTGGTGCCGGGATTGCATGCCTCGAACATCGTCTTGTGGGGCAGGTCAATCTTGTTGGTCATTGGTGGTGTTTCCTTGGATGGGTAGGCGCTTCTTGCGCCAGTGGATTGCTTGCATGTGGCGGCGGCAGAGCTGTTTGGAGGCTGCGCGTTTTTCTAGCCATGCCTCGACGTCTGAGGGCTTGTACCAGTAGTTCCCGTTGAAGTCGCCTTTAGCTACAGGGCGGAGGCGAGAGGTGACAGCCGCTTTGATGGAGTCGCCAGCGTAGGCTCGGAGCGTGGTTTCTTTGATGCCTGCTTCACGCGCCACGGTGGCGGCGGGGAGCAGATGCTCACCGGGGTTCGCTTTCAACCATTCGGTGAGGGTGGGCAGGTCACTGAGGGGTGATTTAGCCATTGAACTCTCCGTGGTTGTGGTCGTTGATGAAGCTTCCGATGAGGATTGCGGCGGAGGCGGGAAGCAGTGCAATCGCGAAGATGATTGCTCGGAAGGTGATTGTGGGCTGTGCGGTGCCGATTCCAATGATGATGACGAAGGCGAGCGCGCAAGCCCAGACAAGGGCTTTTGCGGTGCGGATAGTGCGGGCGGTGGTCATGGTGTGTCCTTGGGCTAGATGATGAGGAGGATGAAGATAGTGAGTGCTGCGGCGACCCAGAGGGCGAGGCTGATCCAGGCGAGGGTGATAAGTTTCTTTTCCGCCTCTGCGAGCTGTGCGCGAACGAGGGTGAGGTCGTGGTTCTGGCTCGTCTGCTTCGCGTGCAAGCGTTTGGTGTAGCGGTTGAGCTGGGCGAGCGCCTGGCGCTGGTCTTTGCCGGCGCCTTGCAGGATTCCGACCGCGGTTTCGGTTTCGGTGAGCTTGCGTTCGTTTTCAACGATGCATTGCATTGCGAATCCGACGTTTGCGTTCACGTCCCTCGAGTGCTGTTCGACTCGCCCGTTGAGGTGGTCGGTGAGGCGGCGGGTCTCGCAGAGTTCGTCCTGGAGGCACGCGACGCTGTTGTCGAGGCTGTCGATGTCGGTGCGGACCTGGTTGTGGTTGTCGATGATTGTCTGGATGGCGGTGTGGCGGTGGTGGCGTCCTGCAGCGCGGTCACGTTTGGTCTTGGGGTTGGAGGCTGTCATGGTGTGTCCTTTACTGGCTGGTGTGTGGTGGGTGGTTAGGATTGTGGGTATGGATTCACAATTGCTTTCAAATCTTTCTTTCTGGGTGTCGGTTTTTGCGGCGGTCTCATCTTTTGTCTTCGCGTTGTTGTCGTGGTTCCACTCCTACGGATCAAAGAAAGCGAGGGATAAGGCGGAGGCGGCGCATGGGGCGGCATTAGAGATGCGTGATGCCGCGGTTCGTGCTGCTGAGGCTGCGGAGGAACGTGCCCGGCAAGCGGAGAAGTCGCTCAAGCAGATGGAACAAATCGTTGCTGAAGAGCAGAAGCAGTCCGAGTCTCAGGCCGAGATTGCGTCTCACCTATGGAGGCCCGTATTTGAGCTGACATGGGACAGAGGTGATACCTACCTGTTGAGCAACGTCACTGGTGAATCCGTTGAGGTTCTTGAGGTGGCGAATCTTGATAAGTTCTTCCGCTGCGAGCAGGTTCAGCAGGTGTTCCGCCCCGGCGAGTCGCTACGCATCCTCATGGCGGGTGCTTACGGTAAACCGTTGCCGGCGAACCTAGAGCTTCGAATCCGTGGGGTCGATGAGGTCGTCCCCGTCCCGATTCGCCGATAGCTCGCGCTCTTTTTCCTTTTCCTTTTCTTCTCGAGCATCTTTGAGCGTCCTGAAGTAGAACATTCCGGCGACGATAGCGCCGGCAACGCTGATGAATAAGCAGACGGCGTTGAATACGAGGTTGAACTGGTCGGGTTCCATTAGTGTTTTCCTTCCGGGTGGTTAGAGAAGCTGTGAGACTTGGCTACGGCGGTGGCGCATCAGGTGCTCTGCGAGGCGGGTGACGCAGTGCTCTACCGCTTCATCTGAGAACTGGAGCTTGTCCCAGTCCTTGATCTGGTCGGCGGTGAGCGCGTCATGCAAGGTGACGCCGCAATCGACAGGGCACGGAATGTGGATGTTCACGCGCGCCTTGAACAGCTCGTTTTCGTGCAGGGTGGGGCGCAGCTCCGGCCGGATGCTGTTCCTGCGGTCCCAGCAGATGCGGGCGGCATCGAGGCACTTGTTCGCGTGAGCAATGAGCTCTACCCAGAAGTCGGGGTGCGCCGTCTTGATGTGTTCGGCGGAGGCGGTGCCCATAGTGCGGGCGATATTGCCGGGGTCCAACTCGGCGTAGACTTCCTGGCATGCCCCGCAGTGGAGTGTGGGTGCCTTCTTACCGCGGAGGCGCGGGTCTCGGTTGTGGACGGTGAGGTGGCGTGCCCACCAGATGGTGCGGGCGTGCTCTGTGGCGAGCGCTTCGGCGGGGGTTAGGTGTTTCTCGTTCATTGGTGTTTCCTGACGGGTTAGACTATGAAGCCTTCGACGGTTATTTCCTTGATGCCTGATTCTGCGGTCATGGTGACTGATGCCTTGGTGCCTCTGAGGCTCAGTCCTTGACTAATGTCGAGGACTAACTGGCGAATGTCCCTCAATTCTTTTCTGGCCTGCTGGTCCTTCAGCGGACTCTCTGGCAATTCCCTACGTGGGTCGTTCCAATCCATTGGTGTTTCCTCAGTTGGTGGTGTGGGTGACGGGGAGGTTTGAGAGCCAAGCCATCACCGCGGCCGATGTGTAGTAGATGCGTCCCCCGCTTCGGATGTATGCGGGGCCTGTCCGGGCTTTACGCCACGCGGCTAGGGCTCGTGACGAGATACCGAGGTTTTCGGCAAGCTCTTCCGGGCTCCAGACCGTGAGCGCGTTATCGGGGATAGTCAGCACTTATTCCTGTCCTTTACTTGTGCAAGTATCCCAGGTTAGGGACAAGGGGGTAAAAAAATTAGCTTGCCGACAGCTCGGGAATGTGCTCCTGATAAAACCACCCCGGACTTAGGCCAAGCACCCCCGCCAAATCCCACAACTCTGTCGCTCGGATTGGCGCGTTGTGATTCTCTAGGCTGGAAAGTCTTGCGCGAGTCATTCCAACTCGCTGCGCGACTTCAATCCGTGTGAGCTTCGTCTTTGCGAGTGCGAGCCGTAGATTCTCAGCTAGAACCTCACCTGGTTCTCGATTTGTCATTCCTTTCCTCCTTTCGTTGTCATGCAATAAGCTTACGTCCCCATCCAGTGACAAGTCAAGCAATAATCTGCATTTTTTAAAAAATTCTAGATTTTTTCATACTTTTTATGTACACTGAGTGCATGATTCAACAGAAGAAGAGCACGGCTGGTCGCCGCAGCACTGGACCTGCGAACCGATTTAGCCAGCTGCTAAACGAAGAACTACGTGCGGCACAATCCCGCAGGCGCTTGACGTTGCGAGCGCTGGAAGAGCTCACTGGTGTAAGCCGCAATCGGCTTTCCCTTACTCTGAACCTTGACTCCTCACCTCTGAATACAAATGAGTTCGAACTTATTTGCAGAGCCCTCGAGCTCAACCCGGCGGAAGTCTGCTTCCGTGCCGAGGCGGCGCTACAGAAGGAGCTGGCAGCCGAGACTTCTTCCGTGTCCGACAAAGAACTGGCTGCTGAGATTCTCGCGCGGGCTGAATCAGCGACCAAGTCGGGTTACCGCCTTGCCCCTCGTCCTGCTGACCATGTCCTTACTGACGATTCAAGCTGGGGCGCATAATGCACTCCACGCAATCCAAAGCAGAACTCTTCAACGACTTGGTGAACCGTGAAATCAAGGTATGGATGGTTCGGCGAGGTGAAGACCTGCTGACTCTCGCCGCAAAAACTGGTATCTCCAAGAGTAAGCTCAGCCGATCCGTATATCGGTCAGAAGGCTCGCTCCCCGTTCGTGACCTCATGACCATCTGCGCCGCACTCAATGTGGACATGACGGTAATTATCTCGGCAGCATACAACGCAATGCTAGAACAAGTGGCCGCTCCCCTTACTGATGCTCAACTGGCAGCTGAGATTCTCGCGCGAGCCGAAGCCGCAACCAAGGCCGGCTACCGCCTCGCCGCACACCCCGCCGACAAGGTCATCACCGAAGACAACCACAGCGCATAACCAGCGCACAATCACCGATTCACTCATGACTTCAATAAATACATATGACTACGATCCAGAACGCCACGCCGAGGACCTGGGTATCCGCATCGTCGAAGCCCAGCCACCAGCAGGCACACTAGCCCTCTGGGATGAGCAAACCCGGACTATACTCACCGCCCCCGGGCTCCTACGCCGTCAACGACGATGCGTCATCGCCCACGAGCTCGCCCACGCCGTCAACGGAGACGAGCACTCCCCGCTGGATGACGTCGCCTCCACCAAGCGCGAGCGCCGCGCCGACACCATTGCCGCCGGCTGGCTCCTGCAGCCACATGCCGTGAAGACTGCTCTGGCGGTAGCTCCCGATTCTTTGCCTGCTGCGGCGGCTGAGCTTGAGGTGACTGAGCGTATCCTCTCGGCGTGGCTTTGGGAGCATAGCAAACGGGGCGGGCTGGATAGCTAGTCCAGTCCGCCCCGTCTGTACATCATCAATCAATATAAGGAGAAATAAGCGCTTAGATCCGTCTGATGCTGTTCACTCATACAACAAGAAGATACCGACTCAGCTCGCCCTTGCAGGTTCCGCCTCGTAGTTATCGGTTATTGCCGAAGTAGTGTAGCGTCAGCACGGAGCTGTGGCAAGAAAGTCGCCTATCGGCGTGTTGCGGTTACCTTTTTGGGCAAAAAGATAACCGCCCCACCTACTGTATCCGGCAGTAGACGGGGCGGTTCCTGTGCAGTCCGTGCTGAAGAAATGCTCGAACGAGATGACCGAGTTTAGCGTCACCTGCGGGCGAGCGCAAGTGAAAGGAGAAGCGGGTGGTTAGGGATCCTCTTCCGGTGGGAACCCACGGGGTTCTCAAGCTGACTAAGCTGCGCCCTGGTGTTTGGCGTGCCCGTGCGTCGTATCGTGATTGGCGCGGGGTGCGGCGTGACGTGACCGCGCAGGGTCCAACTAAGGCTGCGGCTGAGCTGAAACTTAAATCGAAGCTGGCGACGTTGCCTGCTTCGGGTGCGAGCCTGAGCGGTACCACGACATTGAAGGTCGCACTGGACAGGTGGCTTGGCGGTCTTGACGGGCTGGCGCAGAACACCCTTCGTAATTACACACTGTGGGCCGGGCAGGTTGCCGGCGCTTTGGGTTCACTGCGGCTGAATGAGGTGACGGCAGGTCGCCTCGATTCCTACCTAGCCTCAGTGCAGGCTCCCACCAGTCGATACAATCAGCGCTTGGTTTTGAAAATGTCTTTGGATGAGGCTGTGCGCCTCGGGGCACTACCTCATAACCCTGTGCTGGCGACTCGCACGGTGAAGGGCAAGAAGAAGCAGGTGCGAGCGCTGGATCTGGAGCAGGTGAAGGTTCTGCGGTCGCTGGTGGCTACGTTGGAGTCTACGCCGACCTATGACGGGTGGATGTCTGACCTGGTGGATGTTCTGCTTGGTACTGGCTGCCGTTGGGGTGAGGGTGCCGGTCTGCGGTGGGAGGATGTTGACCTGGATTCTGGCGTGGTGACGGTTCGTGGCACGTTGATTCAAGGCAAAGGCTGGCAGGCGGATACAAAGACGCACGAGCCGCGTACCCTGCAGGTGCCGCGGTTTGTTCTTGATGTCCTGCAGAGGCGGCACTCAGAAGCCCGTGAAGGTGCCGTGTTCGTGTTTGAACAGGGCGGGGCTCCACTTGCCTACAACTCGGCGCGTAACTGGCTGGTTCGGGCGGTGAGAGGCTCTGAGTTGGAGTGGGTGACCTGGCATGTCCTCCGGAGGACTACGGCGACGTTCCTTGATGAGCGGCTAGGCCTGGCTGAGGCGTCTCTGCAGCTTGGTCATGCGTCGGAGGCGCAGACGTTGAGTGCGTATGTGGCGCGCCAGTCGCAGGCTGTCTTTGCTGATGCTCTGGAGGGGCTGGAGGCGGCATAGATTGGTCACAATTTACTCCCAATTTTGAAACCCCTCTAGACTGTATCCAGACTGTCATTAGTTGCAGGTAAACAGAAAAAAGATACCCCCGAAACCCCTTGTCAATAAGGGATTTCGGGGGTATCTGCCCTAGTCAAGCCCATAACGGGGCTTGAGTCGCAAGACTAGAAAGCCTTGTTTACCAGATGGGCTAACTTCCTTGATATTCCGCGGAACTCAGAGGGCATTACACCCCGTGGTCACAATTTACTCACGATTTTCAACAGAGGCGCCCGGCTCCGCAGATACATCGTCGACGGCATCTTCATACATGCCCGGGTCGGTATTGAAGAAGGCGAGGATGTTCGGCAAAATCGCAGTTACAGCACCGGTCACCACTGCCGCCTGGTCACTCGTCCAGATGCCGAAAGCAACCAACACCGCAGAAATTGACGGGGCGAGCACGTACAACATTTTGCGGAGTGCGGCGCGCTGACGACGCGATAAGTTACGCATTATCAATCTTCTCCTCGAACTCGGCTGCGGCGTCCTTCAGCTTCGCCCAGGATTCTCGCAGTTCTGAGACCTTGTCCTTCTCCAGCGGTGCGGGGACGCCCTCGACACCGCGCTCAATTTTGCCAGCCTTGATGTCGTTCACGCGGCGGATGAGGTCTTCGAGTCGGCTGTACCAGCGGCCAGGGCACTCAGTGTTGTAGTGATCAAGGTGACCGTTGATGTAGAAGCTACGGTTGTAATAAACCTCCAAATCGGCAATCGCCTGAGCCACAGTTTCGAAGTCCTCCGGGCTCATCTCCGGGCGACACTCAATGCCGATTGAGCGCATGTTCGCATCCCAGTTGCCCGAATGCCACGCAACATTCTTGATGTCTACCAGCTGCGCACAGCGGCCTGCCTCAACCACGAAATGGGCAGACGAGTTAGGGCTACTCTGAAGGAAGCTGCACACCTGCTCGAAAGACTGGCCATCGTTGCCCCAGTGATGAATCACGATCGTGTCAACCGACTCGTCGAGGACCTCGATGATCTCTTCACCGTTCTTAACGATAGTTACACGTGCTTCGGGGGTAAACGAAACGGAGTTGTAATCTGCGATGTCAATGTACTTCATGCTTTTCTCTTTCTTAGCAGCATAAAGGCGCTGGAATCTCTATCTTCTAGAGACGCCAGCGCCTTTCCTTATTACTTATCTTCTTTGCCGTCCTTGCCAAGCTTCGACGTCCAAAGCTCGGCAGCTACCCATTCCGCCACCTCAGACGGCAAAGGCGGAGGCGGAGGCGGCGACCCCGACTCAATGTGAGTCGAGAGGCGCGTAATGTGAGCGATTGCCACGCTCATCGCTAGACGGGCACGATCAGTCGCCGCGTGCGCCTTTTCCTCCCTTGAGCGCGCCTCGTCCTCACGGCTGCGGATGTCCGTCTCCAGCGAGGCGCGCGCTTCGCTCTCCTTCCGGAGACTCGACTCCAAATCAGCAATGCGGCGTTCAAGAGAATCAATCAGCATCCGATTCGACTCATGCCTCGCCGCCGCTCGCCCATTCAGAAACGTCATCCCCGCAGGAATCAGGGTGCCCATCAGGACGCCCCCAAGGGTCCACATCTCTTGGGGGAAATCTCCAAGGGCCACTAAGATGCCACCTCCTGCGCGTCACGGTCACGACGCCATGCAGCCCCACCCTCACGCGGGGTGAAATCCACGTCAGGGCGGCCCCAATCACGCGGCGCCCATTCGGTACGGTCCCATGGGAAATCGCGCACGCTGAAGGCATTCAGAAGACTGTTCTCAACCGCGACCGTGCTGACACGGTCAGCGAGGATTCGAGTCTTCTTCACATCCCACGGATCAACACCCGTGAACGCCTTCTCCGTCTGACCGTCTTCAAAATTGAAAGCGTGACAGAAAGCGTTAGTGTCGGTGCCGACTAGACCGTATTTCTTCGCCGCAACAATCAGCAAGCGCGTCAGCGGGTTATACGGCAACCCCGTCTTCGGATTGAACCAGGGATTGACGTCTGCTGCCAGGCGCCCCCACTGCCCATGCACAGGCGAGGACGGGGCCTCACTTGCAGGCGACTTACCATCCGTCATCTGCGCCGGCCACGACGGCGGATTACCCTCCGACACAGCGCCAAAGGTAAACGCCAACGCGTGATTGATTTGGCCGCACCGGACCTCGTCGATGCCCACGAAACCTAAAGTGTTGTGCATGCGGGCGACGGCTGAGGACCCTAGCTGCAGCTGGGTTGCCCAGTTCTCCTCGGCGAGCTTCTTAAAACCCGGGGACATGACGGAAAAGCCGCCTGATGTAGCGGTCCAGCCGTCGCCATCGGCTTTACGGTTCACCATGAAGTACTCGCGAATGATGCCAGTATGAACATCCCAGATTGCCAGGCCTCGGTCACCGATTCGTGCCGGCTCCGCAAAGCTCGGCATCGGGATCATACCGCTGAGGATATTCTGCGCCGCCCACGGGGTGAGACCAACACCGCGCGTCGACTCCATCCGCTGAAAATGACAGTCAGGATGGGACGAATCCACAAGATACGCCGGGATTGGAGAGGTGCCATCAATCGATGTATTCGTACCTGTCTTCACACGGGGGTCCCCGCGGAACTTTCCAGTGCCGTCTCGACCGAATGGGTCTGGGTTGTTCCGGTCCATCCATGCAGCCATTTCGGAGGAATTCTCAGCCAGAGGCATCTGAGAGATGTCCCTCTGCCATATAGTGCCTGCACCGGCGTAGTTGGCAACGTCCATCAGCCCAGGGAATACCACCTCTGGGTGCTGTCGACTCCCGATGGGCGCCCACTCCTCCGTCTCCGCATTGAATGCCTTGAACGCAAGTGCGTGGCGGCGCCCATCAGGATATTTACCAAAGACAAAAGCTGCCATTAGAGGACTCGCGCTCCTCGGTCCTCAACCTGCGCGCCGGGCGCCATGAAGATACGGTAGCCTCCGAGCTCGACGTTATTGTTGGAGGTACGGATACCAAGCACGCGACCCCAATGCTTATCCTCATTATTTGCCCACTTATGGGCTGCCCGAGCGCCCGAAGGGGCGGTGATAGTGCAACTCAGATTGAGGAATTCGAACTTCCAGGTTCCAATGCTGGTGCCTGCGTTGATGAGGAGCCCGGTGTCTACCCCCTCAGATTTAGACATCATCGTAGCGCTTCGGCCAGGCTCTGCCAGACCGACCTGGTAACTGCGTGCCCACGGGGAAAAAGCATGGTCTTGGAACCACTCTAGGCTGAGCGTGGCACCCGGCTTCTCAACCTTCGCCACGTCGACCTCCACAGTCGCGTTAGGAGAACCAACCGTGATGAACAGCTCAGACTCGGCGTTACCCTTTCCGCTCGGCTTCAGGGTCAGGGCATCGGTGACGACCCAGCCGCGAGGCACCGTCTCGCCATTGACCTCTACGAGGCCAGTGCCAGGCTGCGCATACACACTCTCCACGTCAGCGGAGCCACCGAAGCCATTATTGGGTTTCAGACCGATGTTCTTCTTGCTTGCAGGCCAGGTGGCACGCTCAGTCTCAGGTACAGCCGGCACCAGTGCGGTGCCAGCCGTGCGCTTGGAGGGGTCTTCACTGATGACGAGCTCACGACCCTGCAGAGAGCCGAATACCACGGGGAACTGAATCCGACTGCTGCTGAAAACGTAGCCGGGCTCAGGAATCGCCTCAAGCATGATTTCTCGGCGGTCCTCGCCAGGAATCACCTGGTCACCAGGCGCAGCCTCTACACCGTCAATCTTCCAAATCACACCAGGTTGCTTCGGGGTAGGAATCGTAATCAAGCGACGCTCGGGTACGACGTCAGGGAACTTCGGCACGATCGGGATAGGCGTGTTCAGATTGGACACGTCCGCATGGATGAGAGGGACACCGTGCATCTCCTTCTTCGTGGCTTCAGCGTCCTTCGGGTTGAACGAGAGCCACCAGCCCTGAGCGCGAGCCTGCAGCTCAGGGGTCCACTGCGCCTTGATTTCCATCGGAACATCGGTCGTCGAATCATCCGTCATCACGACGGTCGCGCCGCCTGAACTAGACGGTTCGATTCGCTTGATACCCACGCCATCACGACCAGGAGCGCCATCAGTACCATCTCGACCCGGCTGACCATCCACACCGTCACGACCATTCTTGCCGTCAACACCATCGCGCACGGCACGCCAAGTAAGCTGCGTGCCGTCATTAGACGCACGCGCAAGAACCTCGCCTTGCGCGCCGCCGGCGGGAATCTTCTCCATAGGGGCGAGTACCTGCTCAATCTGCTGCTGGACACCCTCGGCGGGCTTGCCGGTGAGGTGTCCCTGTTCGTCTGCGATGACCAGGCGGTCGAATACAACCTTGCTGTTATCGTCTGCCATTAGTTCGTCTCCTTTTCTACGATTCGGGCGAGCCCGTTGCCCAGGTCCTCGGCGACCCAGTGCTTGGCCTGTGCCGAAGGCTGGTGCGAGTGTGCCGGCGGGTGGTTGGGGACTTCGTTGATGCTGTCCCCTGCCTCGGTGGCGAGGTTGATAGTCTGCCCCGGCTGGACAGTGATAGGGATGCAGTCAATGATGATTTGGCGAGCGGTGCCGGTGCGGGCTGATACCTGGACGTTGTACCGTGCGGGGGCGATGAGCTGCACACCGCGGGCGCCGCCGTTGGCGTGAGTTCGGAGGACGCCGTTGACTAGATAGCCTTTAACCTCGCATGCGGTGTAGACGGTGGTGTCGTCGTGGCTCATGGAGGTGGGTGTGAAGGTGACGATTCCGGAGGTGATTGGTGCGGGCTCGCCTGCGAGGAGCTGGTGGGTTGCCATGTTGGCGTGCACGGTCGCGTAGTTGGTTGTGGTGTCAGTCATTGTCTGCGCCTTCCTGGTCCTTCGTGTCCTCGGTGTTGTCGAGGCGGATGGTGCCTGCTGCGATGTACGCGTCGAGCAGCTCTTCACGCAGGCGGTTGTTCTCCCGTGTCAGGTAGATGGTCTTCGCGAGGAGCTGGTCGCGTGTCAGCGTACTCATGTTTGCTGTTTCCCTTTCTTCTACGGCGCGGGTGTGGAGCGGTTGAACGGCATCAGGTAGACATCTGCCCAGACGTCATTCGCGACGTCCCTGCCGATGTTGTAGATACGCAGAGTTCCGCTGCTACGGTTCACACCGCTCATGGTGGTCACCAATGCTGAATTTCCGAAGGCCTGTGCGATGAGGTACGGCTGTTGTCCCAGCTCTGGCCATGAGAACCGAACTTCGACCCACTTGCCAGGCTCAACGCGGTACGGACCGACCGACCGAACCCACATGTTCCTCGTCATCGACCAGAGCCCGTCCATGCGCATGTTCTGGTTGACACGCAGACTGTCAGTGACGTTCACACCACCCTGCGGGTCGACGAAGAAACCTCGGGTCTCCGAGTCGGCTGTACCGAATGGCTTCATGCCTATATGCAGTGCACCCTGCGGGGACATGCGGATGATCCCGATAGGTGCCCGCTGAGCGGCATCCAGAGGGCGCATCTCAATGATTGATTCTCCCCCCGAGACAGGTCCCTGCGTGGTGCGGATGGTGATGCCGGCACGGTCATCGGCGGCGGTGGAGAAGACTCCTCGGATCCAGTTGTCTGTGCCACTGGCATCAATCTTCACGGTCTGTTCACCGGCGCCGTTGAACGCGCTGATTCCCGCTTTGTTTAGTTTCACACCGCGGTGGGCGTCTCGGTCAGTCTGCAGCAGGGAGCTAGTCATCATCTCTGCTGCGATGTCTTCTACTCGGATGCGCTGAGCAATCACTTCCTGGGTGACAATGTTTTCGATGACCGTGGCGCGCTGGAGTATCGCGTCCTCTGTGACTACCAGCTTCTTCGTCTCAGCTGACATGGCACGTACCACAGAGGCGGCAAGCTCCTCAGTCACATTCAGTTGTTTGACGTCCAGGGTGCCGGGGATTATGAGGTTACTGCCGTCGAAGGGCGGGGACGGCATTTTCTTGATGCCGGCAACCGCCTTCGCAGCAACCGTATCGTCATCCATACCGGAGCCAGCTTCAACGGCGGCGATGCGACGCTCCGCCTCAACGAGGTTTCGTTCCGCAGCCACCAGCGTCTCGTTAGCCTTTGCCACGACCTTGGTTGCCTCTGAGAGACGCGCGTCAAAGCTGGCGATAGTGTCTCCATCCCAGCGGCGAGCAGTGCCGCCTGCGTCCATGTACATGGTGGCCTCTGCTGCGGTGGCAATCTTGATGCCATGAGGTGTTGATGCGGGGACGCGGAGGCGGCGCATCTGTTCACGGAGCGTATCGGATGCTCTGGTTGGGCGCTGGTCAATGTACATCACCATGCGGTGCCTCTTTTCTCTTAGGTGTTCTCCCACTGTGCTTGCTGGAAATCCAGTGTGACCTGCGGGCTGAGGCCGCCGTTCATCTTGATGATTCGCATTGGTCGCGTCCCGTCGGGGATGGTCTTCCACCCGGCGAGAGTCACGTTCGCTGTGTCTCCGACGAAGAAGGAGCCCAGCGGAGTCTTTCGCGAGTTCGCAGCGAACGTCAGAGTGACCTGGTCAATCATCGCCTGGCGGGATAGGAGCTCACCGTGCGCCTTCTGTCGTAAGACGTCGGGGCTTGCTTGGTCGGCGTCGCTCATTACGTCCTCGACAAAGGGCTGGTCGCGACGCCAGACACTCGAGAGAATCTCAGCATGGGCGCGAGCGGTGCCCTCGCCCTCGCCGGCACCAGTGCACCAGATACGGTGCACTAGATTTTTGCCAGAGGAGGTCACAGAGACATCTGGGACCTCCCCCATATCGGCTGTCGAGTCAAAGTCAGGAACCCAATCCTGAGCAATGAACGGGTATCCCTCCGTGCCATGCACCAGAGCCCATTCAATTCGCGTCTTAGCATCGTCTGCCCAGCGCGGGCGAATCATGATGTCAGGACCGTTGATTACACCCGACAGTTCCGTCCAGCGCTTGCCGATAAGGTTATTCGCCAGGTTCCACCCCTCATACGTTCGCTCACGCTCCCCCGCCGCATCACCCACCGTGCCATGCACCAGAGGCAGCGCACCGCCCGGGCGGTCCATCGCATGCACAGCGAGCGCCCAGGCAATCTCGCCTAGTGTGGTTTTGCGGTATTCGAGGGTTTGCCAGATGGTACGTTTCTCGAAAATCGCACGGAGGCCCTCGGCTTTGATTTCTAGGCTGGTGGTGGTTTCTTTTCCCCAGTCGGTGATTGGGCCGGCGATGATGGGACGCGCTATCCCGTCTGCTGCGGTGTAGGTGAGCAGTACTCCGCCTGAGAGGGGTTCCCACCATGTGGGGGTGATGGTGTGGAGGTGTTTCTTATCGACGGTGAGGGAGATTTCCTCTGTCTTGTTGAGCTCGATGCTCCAGGAGGCGTTGTGCACGGTGATGGGCGGGCCCACTTGTCCGGTGGTGGTGTGGATCCAGTGGAGCCCGTACCCGGTCATTGTTCCTCCTGCTGTTGGTGGTTATTCTTTGGCGACGCCGATGTCGGTGACAGTGAGGGAGTCGCCGGGGAACGGGAATCCGCCGTTTTCGCCGCGCACGACCCAGTACTGGTGCCCGTAGGTGGTGTGGCGGACGACGTAGTGGATGCGGTGCTGGCCCTTCTGTAAGGTCTGGATTGTGGAGAAGTCTTTGGATTCCCAGATGTTGTTGAAGGCACGTTCACGGCGGAGTGCAAGTCGGTCGTCGATGTAGATGTCGTAGAATAGGCTGCCGTTGGCGATGACCGGGGTGACGTTTGTTTCGCTTGTTGCGGTGGTTACCGTTGAGGTGAGGCGGATGTCTACGGTTCGGTCTGTCGGTACGAAGAAGGTGCCGGCGCCGCGGCGGAACTCTCCGAGCTTGTGCGGTGTGTCTCGGGTCGTCTCATGGTGGAAGAGGACGCCGAGGGATCCTCCGACCGGGCGGGAAAAGACGATGTTGCCGGCTTCCTGAGTGGCTGTGGTTGCCTTGATGTTCGCGCGGATCTCGCGCTTGGAAAGCATCACTGCGTTAGCCGGCACGGTCGCACCGATTGCCACCTTGGATGCCACGGAGCCATTGACAGGCTCGGTCAGCTGCTGAACGTAGATGTATTCAGTGCGTGAGCCGTTAGTCGGCGCGGGTTGAGTCGTAATCTGCTGCGCAGGCACCGGAACAAGCACCGCACGACCCGGCGCGAGGTGGATACACACAGCACCGGCGGCAATCTGGTAGCTCATTGCGGCGGTGCCCTTGACCTCGCAGCCGCTAATGATTCCTGCTTCCGGGTACTGCGCGGCAATGACTGCCTGCAGGTCATCGGGGGTCGTTCCATTGCCATTACGGTCAGGGGCCATGCCGAAACCGGTAGTCATGAGGTCCTCCTAGAGGTAGGTATCTCGGACGATAACGTCACACCAGCCGGTGGCAGGTGCGAGCGCTTCGATTGTGGGGGCGAATCCCGATTTTGCGGGGATTGAGTGCCAGTCTCGGCGGGTGAGGTCTGCGGTGTGGTCGGAGCCGTTGATGGTGACGGTGCCGCGGGCGCAGTCAATGGTGACCGGTGATGGTGTGATGACCGGGTACGGGTACTCGATGACGCGGTCGCCGCTGGTGATGCGGAACCCCGACGACCACTCCCCTCGAATCACGTAGACGGGGTGCGCGGCGACATTCCCCTCATGGGCAATGGCTGCGGATTGCGGAGCCTGGGACCCGAAGGAGATAACCCCGCTAGGTGCCGGTGCGAAGAGGTTGAACCGCAACCCGATGTTCGCGCCGGCGGGGAATATCTGGGTCGTAACGGCAGGCCCGTATAGCCATGGCTCCGGAGCAAGGAGAGGGAGCTCGAAGTTGAACGCGGTGTCGCCCAGGTATTCGATTTTTGGGTCTCCGTCGATTCGAACCTCACAGGTGAGGATGCCGTTATCGGATTCAACGGAGAGCGCCCCCAGCTCACCGTCCCAGAGCAGGGATGAGGTGAACCGGGAGGCGAGCTCGCGAATGGGCAGAGCCTTCGCGATGATGGTTCCCTTGAGAGTGAGGGTGCGACCAGTACGGCGTGCCGGGTAGGAGAGCATGCCGTGCCCAATCTTGCGTTGAACATCGGCAGCTTCTACGCCGGTGCCGCCGTCCCAGCCCTGTAAGTCGGTGACCCAAACTTCCAGCCCGTCATCGGTTGCTGCATCCTCGAAGGTCGAGAGGATGAGGGAGCCATGAGCTCCGGTGAGCGTGACGCGGTGACGGTGCTGGCCAATCATCAGATCAGGACCCCTTCAAGGTTGAGGTGGTGGTTAATTGCTTCGCCTACGCGGCGGCCGAATCGGTCAGGTGACATCTCATCAGCCGCGTTGACGTGGACGTGGAGCCCACCGGATGCGGCGGACAGCGGCGCTGAGCTTGCAGATGCAGAGAGTGCACGGTTGAGCGAGGATGACCGCACGCCAAGCGAGACAGAGCCGCTGAGCGCACCAGGAGTGAGCGCCGCGCTGAGCGTACCCATTCCTGCCTCTGCGGCTTCGACCGCGGCTTCGGTCATGTCCTTGACCGCATCGACTGCCACGTCTGCGCCCTGGGTGATGCCCTCTGCGATACCCGCAGGAATCCAGATACCCACCTGGTCACGCATGACGCGAGACGGCGAATGAATACCCAGCGCAGACTTCACAAAGTCAGGCAGTGCATTGACAACGTTGCGGGCCGCATCCATCACCGCGCCGGCAGCGTTACGGATACCGGTGGCAATGCCTCCCACGATGTCACGACCGATGGAGAGCATCCGATCAGGGATGCCCCGCACCACGCCAACGATGTCCGAACCCATCGAACGGAAGAACCCGACCACGGTATTGATACCGGCGGAGACACCGTTCTTAATGCCCTCCCAAATGGTTGAGACAATCCGTCCGATACCACTCCAAGCGGCATCCCAGATGCTACGAATCAGATTCACAGCGTTCGTGATGAGGGCGCTAACGATATTGATTGCGCCGATAACGACGCCCTTGATGACCTCCCAAACACCGGTGAGAATCTGCTTGATGCCTTCCCACGCGGCGCTCCAGTCACCCTTGATGATTGCGGTCACCGTCTTGATGATGCCCACAACGACATCGAGTGCTCCCTGGACAATCGGGACGATTGCCTGCACCACGGTCGTGACTATGTTCAGGACCGCCTGAATTGCAGGCACCAGAATGTCCAGCAACGTTGTGATGAGCGGAACGATTGCCTGCACCACGGATGCGAATACAGGAATCAGCGAGGTCACCAGGACAACAACGACTCCCGCAACCGCGCCCACGATTGCCGCAAGCACCGGAAGAAGACCCTGGATTGCAGGCATCAGTGCGGCGAGTACCTGAGTTCCCAGATCAACGACTGCCGTCACAATCTGTCCGAAAACCGGCACCAGCTGTAGCAACATCTCCCCCAGCTGACGGAAAATATCCATGATCTGCGGGAGCATTGCCATGACCGCAGCCCCCAGCTGAGCGAGCGCAGGAACGAGCTGAGTCATGAGCTGTTGACCAATAGGCAACAACGCCTGAACAATCTGTGTTCCGAACTGGATAACCATCGGGATTAGCGGGGCCAGATGTTGCCCAATCTGTCCGAGTGATTCCATCAGCGCCGCACCCATCTGCCCCAGAATCGGCATGAGCGCCATGATTGCTTGACCGATGAGCGGGATAAGCCTGTCGATGACTGGCTGGACAGCCTGGACAACCTCGGTGAATAGCTGGGTTGCCATGGCTGCGAATCGCTGCAGGGCGGGGATGATGAGCTGGAGCGCCGGCTGAAGCGACTGGATGAGCTTCTCGCCCAGCTGACCAATGAGCGGCAGGATTGTGTTCAGTGCGGGCTGGATTGCCTGCATGAGCTGTTGCCACATCTGACGTCCGGTCTCAGTCTGAGTGAAGAACGCTGTGAGTGCTGTGCCGGCAAGGACCAGGCCACCAACTACCGCCATAATCGGGTTTGCTTTCAGAGCGCCAAGGAAGGTGCTAAGTGCGCCTGACGTTGCGGAGACAACTGTCTGGTATGCGGCGGTTGCGACCGAGGCGGCCTTCAACGCTGCGGCTTTAGCGTGGAATGCTCCCGCGCCAATCTGTGCTTCGCGTGACAGCTTCGCTACTTCAGCTGCAGTGCCGGCACCCGATGCAACGAGGCGGTATCCTTCTGCGACGGCATCGAAGGAGCTCTTGAGCTTCCCTACTGCGCCGGCGGCGGTCTGGTACGACTCGAGAGCAAAGCGTCCAGCATCGACGGCGCGGGAGGCGGTATTGTACGCACCAACGGCACCGATGACGGCGGTTGCCATTGCAGTCACGGCTTCGGGGTTGCGGTTAATAGCGTCGGTTAGGCGACCCAGGGCGTTAGCGGCTAGGTCTGCTAGACCGGTGATTGCATCAAATGGGTTCCTTAGGTTCAGTGCGCTGGTGCTGGCGCCACCGAATGCACGGACGAGTTTCTGTAGAGCAGTCGCGATGGCGAAGATGATTTCTTCGAATCTGTACCATACCGTGGAGAATGCCTCCCCGAGCGGCGGCAGGATAGCGCCGAGCGTCTTTCCTACGCTCATCACGAGCCCGCCAATGGACGGGCCAACGATAGATGTCCAGTGTGAGATTACCTGGACTGCGTATTCCATCGCACTGCCAAGCTTCTCGCCGATAGTCTTACCCATCACCTCGACAGGCTTCATCCACTGCTGGAAGGAGAGAAAGAACTTCGTCAATACGGGGTAGACGCCAGAGAGGACGTTCGCGCCGAAACGGCCTAGTGCAGCCTGTGCGTTGGCGAACGCACCGGGGAGCGTGTTGCCCATTTCGAATGCGACGTTGCCGGCTGCGGAGGTCATCGCCTTCTCGAACTGGTCGAACCCAATCTTACCGTCAGAGGCCATCTTGAAGACTTCCTCGGCCGTCACGCCAAGCTGCTTAGCGAGCGCCTGGTAGATTGGGATTCCTCGGTCTGCGACCTGGGCGAGGACGTCGTTCTGAGCCTTGCCGGTGGATGCTACCTTCGCGTAGATTCCGCCCATTTCCTCCATGCTAGAGCCTGATGCCGCAGCCGAGTTCGAGACGGACTTAAGGACGGCTTCGAGCTGCTCACCCGGCTGGATACCAGCCGCCACCGCGCCAGCTGCGGCGGTTGCCGCCGCGTCCAGACCGAACGCGGTGCCCTTCACGGATGCTGAGGCGTTCTGCATGATGACCGACACCGCGTCAGCGTCGTTGCCCAGGCCTCGAAGTTTAGCCTGGGCAACGTCAATCGCTTTCAGACGATTGAAGCCCTTGCTGAACGCGGTGCCGAGCACCGTTCCCAGCGAAAGCCCTGCCAGCGCCTTCGTGACCACGCCGCCGATGGCACCGCCGAAGAGACGACCGAACGCACCAGAAGCCTTACTGCCTGCTTCGCTACCGGCGCGTTCGCCCGCAGAGCCAATCTCGGAGATAATCTGAGCGCCGGCTCCCTTAGTCGATGCGATGACCGATACATAGGCCTTCGCAAGCTCGTACCCTGCCATAATGTCTCCTAGATGATGGTTGTTGAATCGGTGATGTCTGTGCCGGTGCCGGCGCGGCGCTCAGCGGCCCAGTGGCGTGCTTCATCAAGCGACATCGTGCCAGAGCCAAGCTGCTTCGTATTTCCGCTCTTCACCCCTGGCCGTGGAATCGGGTCCGGTCGAGAACGGCCCTTCTGCCCGTCCTCAGTCCTCTGCCAATTCGCTTCTGCAAGACGATCAAAAATGCCGGCAAGGAGTTGATCTTGCAGCCCCCATCCTTGAGCGAGTTCCCTCATGAGGGCGGAGTTATCAGGCAGGTGTACAACCATCGCCGCGGTGAGGCGGGGACCGTAGCGAGCGAGCAGTTCAGCGAAGCGTGCTCCGTAGAACCGGATGAGGTCAATCTCGATCAGCTCGCGATGCTCCCGCAGGAGCTTCACGAGCGTCAGAAGTTTGGGTTCAGCGCATGCATAAGGTCAGTGAAGAACGTGGTGTAATCACTCATCTTTGTAATACCGGTCTCCTGGTCGCGCAGAGCTTCCATAACTTCCTTACGCTGTGATTCACCCAGCAAAGCACGGATCGCCGCAAAAATTCCTTTGGGGTTGCCTTCGTCCAAGGCGATTAGGGATTCCATCAGCTCCGCATCGTCAAGTGCTGCGCTGTTGACTTCCCAGTCACGTCCACGCAGGTGAACGATAACTCGGTCCTGGCCGCCAGCTTCCTTGCGGTCAGTGAGGTTGATTGCTGCCTTGCGCTTCTTACCCATGTGTCGTTCCTTCTGTCTGTTATCGTTGATATACCCGGGACGGGCGAGGTACTAAAACCTCACCCGCCCCGGCTCTATGCTTATAATTACTTGCTGCCAAGATGCAGATATGCCTTTACACCCGCGCTGTCCGGGTAGCACGTGACGGTAATTTCATAGCCAATCACTTCACCCTTGTAATTGACATCGCCGCGCTCTGTAACCTGACCATCAGGGATCGTCACGCGGATAATCTTGTCGCCGTCCAGGACGTCAAAGACTCCAGAGAAATGAGGCGACTGGTTGCCGGTGATCTTGACCAAGGAGGACGTCGCCGTGGGATCGGCGTAGTAAAGACGCAGAACTTCCTCATTAGTCTCAATCAAGGTCATTTTGAAGCTGACCTTATGGGAAGTCTGAATCACACGGACAACGTCACCGTTCTGCCACGCCTTAATCTCCGTGGTGTCAGAGTCAATCGTCTGCGTCACACCATCATTAGAAATGTAGCCAAGATCCTTGAACTTCTGATCTACAGGTGCAGACGCGCCATTCGGCAGAGGCGTCTTCAACGGACCGGTGTAGAATGCGCCGTTGATGCCCACGCGCACATTGGCTGCAATGTTCGCCATTGGGATTTCCTTTCGTTGAGGGGCTATTTCAATTTGTCAACGACAGCGCCGCGGCAGATGGTCTGCCAGTTCTGCCGAAAACGGGGAACGTCGGCGGCGGGGTCTGGCATCCACACGATTCCACCCAATGGAGAGATGGAGTAGATGAGAACCTCATCGCTGACGTTATTCTTCGTTGCACGCAGATATGCGCTTGCCTTCTCAGCGAGCGCGTATGCTTCCCTTTCCCGTTCTGCCCACACGTCGAGGATCATTGACCGTGATGCATGGGTGACTGATTTCTCGTCGCCGCCTGATGGAGTGATGACGATGAATTTTTCAGGACGGGGATTGGGGACACGCGCGACGTAGACAGGCACGTTGAGGTGGGTGGTGAGGATGCTGCGGATGCGGCTATAGACGTCTCCGTATTGAATGACTTCAGCTGCCACTATTTGCTACCTCCCCACCCTCCGACTGCCTTGGATAGTGCGCCGTTCTTTGCTTCGGCGCGCATGCCTTCCTTGCCGTTCGGCCAGACGCGAGCGACGGCTGTTTTGGGGCCTGCTTTGACTCCTGATGAGAATCCGGTGCCTGCTCGGCTGCGAATCTCGCCAGCTTTGGCGGAGAGGATTGCTTGCATCTCTGGTGAGGTGCGGAGCGCGTAGAAGCCTGCGAGGTTGAGCTCAACTTTCGCTTTACCCATGCTGTTACCCCTCCACTCGTTGTAGATTGATTCGGTAGCCGGCAGGGAAGCCGAACGGACCACGGGTGAAGTCTTCGGGGTAGCCGATGACTTCATAGGTTTTGCCTTCGATGACGACGTGGTCGCCAGGGCGGGCGAACCCCGTAGGGGTGTAGAGGTCTAGGTCTCGGCGGACACCGGTGCCGATGTCTCTGATTTCTGTGTCAGGTGACGGCGGCGCCCAGCCGAAGACCTCGACCGCTACGGGGTCGGCCCGCACGGAGTGTTTGGTGCCCCAGCTGTCCTCGGCGTCCTCAATCCTCGCCAAGTGCTGAATGAGGAATCGCTGAGTAAGCCACATTCGGCACCTCCCGCCGGTTGCTGAGCATGTCGTAAGTGCTGAACGTCTGGGTGCCGATGCCCAGCAGCTTCTTGTCCGCCTTAGTCAGGTATAGGTCGCCGTTCGGGTTAGCGAAGGTGACCTGCTGGTTGAACGGTCCAGCTGTCTGGGACAGAGACGACGCTCCGTCAATGAGCTGGCCGGCAGACATGCTGCGCTTGACCATGCGGCATGCGACGATTGCGATTGCGTCTGGATCGAGGTATTCCCAATTCGGGGCAACCGCTCGGATGTACACGCCTGCGTCCTCCAGGAGCACCTCTGCGTGAGAGTCTGCTCCTGGAGGCATGTCAGGCCAGCGAGCGCGCAGGTCGTCGGCAGTCAGCTGTGGGAATCCGTGGGCTGCCATTGCGTCTCCTACAGGGTGTACTTGACGAAGTTGGCGGCGTCTGCGATTGCCCAGCCGAATTCAGCCTCGGCGCGAATTGCGACGAGATTGTTCTCAAACAGAGAGACGAGCTCGCCGTTGATGGTCACAGCCGATTCGGTGGAGATGTCGAAGTTGATACCGCCGACGGTGCCCCAGATTGCCTTCGACCAGTCGCCTCCGATGCCGATTACGGAGCCGGCTGCGGTGCCATTTGCGACGGTGTCCGAGAACGCTGCGGGGCGACCGAGTACAGATCCGGAGCGGACGGTGGATGCGGTGCCGTTGATGGGGTCAGCGATGAACAAAGGGCGACCGTTGACGTCCACACTCGCGTTGAAGATGGGTTCGGCCACGTCGTCGAAGACGAAGCCCGTCAGCTTCTTCTTATCTTTGACCAGCAGGTCCAAACCCGCGTTGACGTCAGAAAAAACACCGCCCTTTGCAGAGGCGTTGGTGCCAATCTTGACGGTCTTGGTGGTTGCTGCGAGGTGGGTACCTGCGCCGAAGGGACTGGCGGTGCCGTGGATAACGGCTGCGTCGAACGCCTGTGCGAATGCCTCTGCAATATCTGCGCGCAGAATCTCGACGTAGTTCGCCGGGTTCGCGCGAATGACCTCGGCGGAAACCACTGCGATAGCAGTAAGCTTCTTCGGGGTCATGGTCTTCAGGCCCATGCCGTTCTTCGTGACGTGCTTCTTCGCGCTTTCTGCGGTCCAGCTAGCAGTCGGTTTCTCGGTCACCATCGGGACCTCAATACCACGCTCGGACAGCGGCACCTGGCGAGCCAGACGCTGGACGACGGACGATCGGCGCGCCTCTTCAAAATATGCCTGAGCCAGGTCCGGCTTGATGAAGCCTGACAGGTCACTCAGCTTAGTAGCGGCGGTAATTGCCATGAGCTACTTTCCTTTCTAAGGGTTGGTTTAGTTGATTCCAAGCGCGGTTTTCAAACCCTCGACGAGCGGGTCGCCGTTCAGCGCAACTGAAGAGGGTTCGCCCTCGGTGCGAATCACTGTGCGAGGTGCCGCCGGCTTGGTAGCTAGAAGACTCTGCAGCTGTGTCGCATGCTCTTCGAGAGCTTCCTTCGTCTCGCCTCGGAGTGCGTCAGCAGGTACCCCGTATTCAGTGGCGATTGCGTCACGCCACGAGCGGATCTCGTTTGCGTGGGTGAGCTCTGCAATCTTTGCCTCGGCAGCCTCCGCGCGAGCGGTGAGCTCTTCAACGGTGCCAGCCTTTTCCTTGAGGTCGGCATAGTCTACGTACTTTGCGCGTTCACGGCGGAGGCGGTCAGCGAGCACGCTGTTGAGCTGTTCCTGCGAGGTGATGGGGGTGAACCCGGTGGCTTCGCTGGCCTGTACCTCGGTGGTGACGTTCTCGACATTGTCGGTCATTGAGTCTCCTTAACAGAACCGTCCCGTGGAGCGGGGTGCTTCACGGGACGTTAAATATGTGGTTATCCAGGCTAAGCCCCGCCTGTTGGGGGAAATCTTAGGTATAGGTTGCCCCCGCACCTGCAGTGGTACGGGGGCAACCTATTGTCTATCTAAAGGCCTGGGTTTTTGGGGATAAGAACCTCACCAGCTGCGGTGCGCTCATCATACTCGCGTGCGATAGTACGCATTTGGACATGCGACCCTCGCTTAAAGCGCTCCTCGAGGACCCATTGGCGTTTCATGGCTTCAGCCTTATTAGCTGGTACCGGCGGCGTAATCTTAGTTACACAGAATGTAATGGGGTCGCTCAGTGTCGGAGGAGCTAGAAGGGATTTTTCAGGTTCCATACGAGTATTCTACTTCACCCCCCTACTAACTCTGCAAGCACGGTCCAGGTACCGTTTCTCTCCCACGTATCAAGGATTTTTATTTTACTCATCCTTGGTAGCAGAACTTCCCCTTGTGCATATTGTGAATGATTCCACAACGGAGCCGCTGTTGAGCCAGCCCTTATGAGAACTCGGAGGGACACTCTCTGCTCATCATCCACATACACTAGCTTTGAGACCGAAGAAGCCATATACGGCTTTACGTCAATCACAGCCCCAGGCAAAGAGAACAGCTCTTCAGCAGTCTTGACGCCCAACCCAGAGATTGGGTGCGCCCGTTCCACCGTGTAGTCCTCCTCAGCAACAGCAGCGGCAATCGCCGCGTCCAGAGCATCCACGACTTGCTGAATGGCTCCATCAGGATCTGTTCGGCGACCAAGCAAAAACTCCTGCACCGCTCGATACATGGGTAACTTGTTGCTGTACTCTTCTTCAGCCCAGGCACGTAATGCGCGGACTGCCTCGCCCGAGTACCATGCTTGAATTTTGTTTGCCCAGACAGCACGTGGCTCCAGGGGCGAACCGTCCCATGTCTCTGTATCAACCCGAGGCCGTAGCTTCTGTCTGCCGCCTTTGGAACGTACAAGCTCTGGGAACATCGCTTCAAACTGGCTAATGATTTGCTTCTCGCGAGATCTTTCATTACCCGGCCAGGAAGCTCCTTGTGCCTCTAGCATCAGTTCTGCGGCCTTCCACTTTTCAAGGTAAGCCTCTGGATCATACCCGCTGATTTTTATGGTGCTGTCACCCCATGATGGGACGGGCATGCACCGGCAATGCGGATGGAAGCGCTTCGTGGCGCCGGCAGAATCAGCGGACCTGTAGACAAAACCCTTCGACGCCAACATGATGCAGAAACCACATTCTCTATTGCCGCGAGGTACGCGGGCAAATCGCGGGCGGTGAGGGTCTTTGTCCCCCGAAATGCGGATGCTACGACGGGCGCTATCCACGATTCGTTCATCGGCCAGATTTTTCAGTCGGCTCCTGAGCTTTACCAGCCCCTCATCTTTTTCTGCCGACTGCGCTACAACCTTCTGCACCATCTCTGAAATTTCGTCGGTGCTGTACCCTTCAAACAGTGCCCCAGTGTATTCCGCTAGTTCAAGGTCTGCAGCGGCACGGCGGGCTAGATACCATTCCCGACCAATTTCGGCAGCTGCCAGGCCGAACTTCTCGAGCACGGCCATGAGCGCAACCTCAGCCGCGGAGGCAGTCGCACCAGGTGTCTTGTCCGCCGCAGCCATGAGCTTATCGAAGGTCGCAACGCCTGAATGCGCAATCTGTTCTAGCTGCCGAGTGAACGAGTTGATCTCTTGACGAGCCTGCTCCGCGTTGGTCATCCGTCCCTCGCTCTACTCCGCTAAATTTCGCTCTCTTCAGTGGTCTGAGCCGCATTTTTCGCGCGGGCGATTTCGGCTTGATATCGCGCCGTTTCCATATCAAGCCTCGAAGCCTCAATCATCTGCTCACCTAACGAATCTGCGGTGGCACGAGCCTGGGCGAGCCGCTTATCCGCCATGAGGCGCTCAATGGAGGCTTGATCGTAGCCGAGCTTCTCAAGGATGACAGGAGACTCTGCCAGCCACGGCAGCATCTGTATCTGCTTCAGTACCGCATCTGCTGCGGCCGCGTCAGACGTATGCACGACGGGCGCGAAGTGCGGACGCACCTTAGACAGCCCCTCCAGTTCGTCGAGCGATGAGGTGCCTTCACGAAGAAGCACACTCACAATAGCCAGCTGGGTTAGCGCGCTCTTGAACCCACGGATGCACCGCTCTGCGGCAAGACGCAGCGGGTCACGCTGAGACTGAATCGCTGAATCCGACGCGGGATTGTCTGAGGGGAATCCCAGCTCATCGAGCGGAATCTGGGACTCTGCAGCCAGCAGGGATGCCCACTGGCGGAGCTGGTCGGTATGCGGCTGCATCGACAGCTGGGAGAACTGCGTGATCTGCGGCAGGTTGCCGTCCTCATCACGCGAGACAGCCAGCATCTTCGAGACAATCGCGTCCCACTTAGATGCGGCGAGCGCCTCCGGGTCAGCGCCCAGAATCGCACGCTGGGGGGTCGCGTAGAATTCGGCGCCGACCTCACTACGAACAATAGTTCGTACCGCTGAATCAGTCAGCGACATGACCGCACGGCTGATACGCGAACGACCGAATGGGCGGCGCAAATCAGCTCCAACCGTCACGGCGACCATGAGCGGGCGACCGGTGGGGTTAGGGACACTCTCAGCGGTGTACTCGTCAGTTGCCGAGCGGCGTACCGTCACGGTCTTGTCGGGGAGGTAGACGATGAACTCGGTAGGGTTAATCTCGCCCATCTCGTTGGTGTCCACCTGTGTAATTGACAAGCCGGCGGCAAGACGGCGGGTTCGCTGATCCCAGATGCCTGTCGCCCAGTGCGCTGACTTCGGAAGCCACAGAATCTCAGGCTCTCCTGCAGCAGTATCGCCCTGGGTAATAGTCAAGAAGACACAGCTATGAATGAGTGCACTAGAAACGGTCTGCGCGAATGCTTCCTTGAAGTCGTTTGCGTCAACGAGGTCGTTCAGACCGAACGGGTCGTCCTCTTCACCAGGGGCAACAAACCCTTCGAACTTGAGGCGGTCAGCGAGCACATCTACGGTCTTTGCAGGCCAGCCCAGAACCGAACCGATTGTCTTCAGCTGCGGTGGGATTGAAATTCCCAGGTCTTTCAGCCCAATTTTCTGGTCATAGTAGTTCTGGCGCACGCGGTTTCGCGCGCGCTTAGCGACCAGTTGGTTCTGCATCTTCGAGATGAGCGTCAGCTCCGTCTCAGTGAAAACCGTGCGAGTCGCTTCAGTCTCAGGCAGAGATGAAAAGCTCATACTGTGATTACCTGCCTTCTTGCGGGATTTCGTCGGGTAGTACGTGCGGCCCAGTAAGCCAACGTTGCTGCTTCAAACATCGTGACGCTACCGCCTTCTGCAGCTTGCCAGCCGAAGCCGCCGCGGTTGCCGATTTTGCGACGTGTGCATGAGAGCACCTGCTGAGTTAGCTCAGGCTGGTTGCTGTGCGCGAGGTCCTTACCAATCACTGCCTGGTCTACCATCGCATGAGCAACAATGACCTGGTCCAGCGAGGGCTGCCAAATGAGAGTCTTTGACTTCACCCCAGCTTCACGGAGCGCGTTGACCAAATATCCCACGCCAGCCTTTCCGTCGATAACAATCTGAGCGGCGCGTGAGGCATGCTCAGCGAGGAAGTCTACAAGCCAGCCGGTGCCATTGGCCAGAGGCTCAGATCGCAGGCCCTCGATGAAGATTGGGCCGCCAGTATCCGGGCGGCGAGCGACAGCGAGCGCAACCTCCATACCGTCAGGAGAGAATCGCACACCGAACACGGTGCGGCCCTCCTTGGGAGCCTCGCCCTCGCATGCGTGCCAAGCTTCAGGGGTGAAGGCTGCCTGAGTTGCTGTGGCTTCGTCCCAGATTCCGAGCGCCTCACGCCTGAATGAATCGGGAGTAAGGTTCTTGCGCATGCGCTCAATTGCGACAGCGCTAACGCGAGTTGGAAAGGACGGGTTGGCTTTAGCCCATTGCTTCTTATCATCGGCTCGGGCTCCGGGGTCTGCAGCGCACTCGACATATAACTTGTCCTTATCCCCCGCGAGTGACTCGGCGCGGTGCCTGGTGAACACCTCGCTCGGGTCGCTGGGCTTCGGCGGGGTGCCCATCATCAGAACCAAGCCGTTCGGGGCGGCATTGGTTGCAGGGAGCATGTCGTCCAGTGCCTTCTCGGTGAGAATCTGCGCCTCATCAAGCACAATGACGTCCACTTTTGCGAAGCCACGACCAAAGCCGCTTTCACGAGCGCCGAAGAGAATTCGTGAACCATTCGCGAACTCTACGGCTTCCTGACCGGCGCCGCGGCGGACATGGGAGATGAACGGGGAAACCGCCGGGCGAGCCGCAATGCCCTGCATGGACTGGAACGTCTCATTGTGGGTGCGAGCGCGGTGCGCTGACCAGAGAACGAGCGTCTTCGGGGAAGCGATGCAGGCAGCGAAGATGAAGCCGGCAACCATGTGTGTCTTACCGACCTGTCGAGGCAGACTCAGTGCGGCGCCACCCACGCCGGCAGCGTAGAACCCGTCCTTGCGTTTTGCGAAGATGAGCTTGCCAATATCAATCTGCCAGGGGTCGAGCGGATAGCTCATCTTCATGAACTGCCGAGCAATGGACGGCCAACCGGTCGAGACAATCCCCTCAGGTACTTTGAGCTGCGCGGCGACCTCAGAGAGTGGACGGGTCGAAGGGGGCATCTTCCGCATGGTGTGCTCCTTCAATCTCTGCCTCTGCCCCGTACTGCTGCTCTAACTGTTCCAGCTCCTCGATATCCTTATCGAGGTCCTGGAATCGGCGTGCGAGCGCGGCTAGGTCACGGGCCAGCGTGTTTGGGTTGTCAATATGCGCAGCAAGCTTGCTGCGCAGAGCACGGAGCCTGTCGAGGCGCGTGCCGG
>ERZ772966.135-NODE-135-length-29944-cov-8.016294_pt1 | contig 29944 bp, 28 predicted proteins | sample MGYA00580680_ERZ772966 | MGnify/ENA primary metagenome ERZ772966 (study PRJEB29015, sample SAMEA2738055) | human oral metagenome | biome: human oral; feature: human-associated habitat; material: saliva | place: China | collected 2225 ...
AACAATAATAATAATTAAAAAACGGGAACTTAGAGATAAAATTTCTCTAAGTTCTTTTTCTTTTTCTCCTAATTAAGTTTGCTTACTTATTGACTTTTTCCATAACCTATATAATAATTATTAATACATGTTAAAATTTCAAATTTTTAAGGAGAGTATATGGCAAAGAATTTTATTACAATTAAAGAAGATTCTTATGATGAATTTGTAGAAAAAAAATCTACTTTTATTACTCATCTTATTAGAATTAATAGCGAAGAAGAAGCTCGAGACTTTATACAAAAAATGAAGAAGAAACACTACGATGCGACTCATGTTTGTTCTTGTTATGTTGTAGGAGACAATAATGAAATTACAAGAGCAAATGATGATGGTGAACCTAGTGGTACAGCAGGAGCACCTATGCTTGATATTCTTGTTAAAAATAATATAAAAAATGTCTGTGCTACTGTTATACGATATTATGGCGGTACAAAATTAGGAACAGGTGGGTTAGTACGTGCTTATGGCGGTGGAGTTATTAATGCATTAAAGAATGCTACATTAGTTGAAAGAAAAGATGCTTTTGAAATAAAGTTAGAAATAGATTATAGTTTAAACGGAAAAATAGAATATGAAATAGATAAAACTAATTTTATTGTTAATAATATTGATTATACCGATAAACTTCTATATACAATATATGTAATGCAAGAAGATTATAGTAATTTTGAAACGTGGATTGCCAACCTGACTAATGGCCAATTTAAGATTATTTCTTCTCGTGAAAAACAACTTGAGTTTGATATTCAATAAAACAGTGAACAAGTTACGTACTTGCTCACTGTTTTTATTTTTTATAATGAGTTAATATGCTTTATTAGTTCTTCTTTTGTATTTTCTACTATTGCTTGTTTATCATTATGAACTAGGTCTAATCCTTGAGAGCGAATAATTTTAACTTTATTTATTCCTATTACACTAAAAACTCCTCTAACATACTGAACAGCAAAATCTAAATTTACATATTGAATATGACTATCAAATTCTCCACCACTAGTAATAACAAAAGTAACTTGCTTATTAGTATTATCCAAACCTACCATTGTCTCTATTTCACACTTAAATGTTTCATTAACAATAACAATATTATCTATGAAATCTTTAAACTTTGAAACAACATTAAAATTATGTAACGGCATATAAATAAATACATAACCAGAGTTTTTCCAGATATTAAGTAGTTCTTCTTGTCTTATCTTATCAGCTTCTTCCTGCTTAGTTAATTCTTTATCATCATAATTAAACATATGTTTATCCATTACAGGAATATAACATTTAGGATCATATAGATTTAATGTTGTAATATTATTATATTTTTTCCTTAACTCTTCTTCTCCTAATTCTGCTAGTAGATTTGAAATTCTATTTTTATTATCATAATCTGGATGGGCTAAAATCTGTAATATCTTCATTATCTTCTCCTTATTTTCAGTAAAATAAAGTTTCTTAAAAAACTTCCTAACACATTACTAATGTTAGAAAGTTTTTTATTAACTATTTAAATTCATCATATAGTGTATTTATAGTTTTTTCATAATCTCTATTGTGCACACCAACAATGATATTTATTTCATCATTTGTTTGTGAAATTAACGCTATATTAACACCTACTTTTCCTAGGGCACCAAATAATCTTGCAGAAACACCTAAAGTATTCTTCATAGCTTCACCTACTGTAGCAATAAGAGCTATTTCATTCGTAACATTTATTTCATCAGCACCAATTTCTTCTTTAATTTTGGCAACAAGCTCATGGATAAACGGTCTTACATTATTAGTTTCCACAACAACAGAGAACGAATCAATGCCACTAGGGATATGTTCAATACTCACATTAAATTTTGCAAAGATTCTTAGCGCTTTAGCTATTAATCCAACTTCGTTTGCCATATGACGTTTTTTTATTGTAATAATAGAAAAATCTTTCTTACCTGCTATTCCAGTTACAATCTGATCTGAACTAGCACATTTTTTATCACTAATTATAGTTCCTTCAGCAGTTGGATTATTAGTATTACGTATTTGAATTGGGATATCTTTATCACGAACTGGGAAAATAGCCTCTTCGTGTAATACACTAGCTCCCATATATGATAATTCTCGTAATTCCGTATAGCTAATTACTTTTATCTCACGAGGATTATCAATAATACGAGGATCAGCCATTAATATTCCTGAAACATCTGTCCAGTTTTCATAAACACTTGCATCAGCTATATTCGCTACAATTGCTCCACTAACATCTCCCCCACCACGTGTCATAATTTTAACTTCACCTGTTGGACGACTTCCATAGAAACCTGGAATTATTAATCTATCATGTTCTTTTATAATATTATCAAATGCATTTTGTGTTTTTAAATAATCTATTTCTCCATTATAATTATAGAAAATTAAATCTTTTGCATCTACAAAATGATATCCTAAGTATTCTGCCATTAATAAACCAGTTAGATACTCCCCACGACTTACTAAGTATTCTTCATCTATACCTTTTTTTATCTCACTTTTTAATTTAGCAAGCTCACCTTCTATATCATAATTTAATCCCAATTCATTTTTTATATTAATGAATTTGTCTTCAATCATCTTAAAGATATTATCAAAATTAATATTATACTTAATGTGTGCATGACAAAGATATAATAAATCCGTAACTTTATTATCATCTTTATCTGCTTTACCTACAGCACTAACTACAACAAAACGTCTTGAATCATCAAGCTCAACTATATTTTTAACTTTTCTAAATTGTTCAGCGCTCGCTACTGAACTACCACCAAACTTAGCTACTCTAACCATTATTTGTCCTCTTCCATAATTATTTTTACTTAGTTATATATTACATCTAACATGAAAATATTTCAATGTATTTCCAAAATTATTATCAATATTAATGGAATTTAGCCACTAAATACTTATCATCTTTTCCTTCTAATTCTTTAGTTAGCTCACTTAATTGACTTAATGAGATTTCTTTAGTTATACTGTAAAACTCATTTTCATATTTTTCAATAGACTCAATTAATTCTCCTCCTAATTCAAAAGATGAGCGCAGTAAATATTTCTTACTAGTTAATTCATTTGATTGAACTAATTCATTTTTTATTACTACATCTTTTCTTGGAATATTTGAGTATATATCTACTATGTCTTGAACTATCGCATTACCAGTTGGTAATTTCCCTGCACCCTGTCCATAAAACTTAAGTTCTCCAATAAATGAACCATCTAAAGTAATTATATTATTATTTAATTCAACAGCTGCTTCCTGTGAACCTTTATCAAAAATAGATAACATTACTGAAGTTTCATACTTACCATCCGCAACATTAGTTTCACCAATATACTTCACAGCATAATCATATTTTTTCAAGTAATCAATATCATTTTTTGTTATATTTCTCATAGAGTATGTTGGGAAGTTTGGCTCAATATGAATATCAAATGCTAAAGCATTACTTAATATTATTTTATTAATAACATCCCCACCATCAATATCAGCACTTGGATCCGCTTCTGCATATCCTAAGTCTTGAGCTGTTTTTAAAGTAGAATCAAATTCTTGTTCATTCCTATACATATTGTCTAAGATATAATTACTAGTTCCATTAAATATTCCATATACTCTGTTAATCTCATCAACACGTCTAGTTCTTTCTAAATTAACTAACCATGGAATACCACCACCAACACTAGCTTCAAAAATAAACTTAACATTGTTTTCTTTAGCTAAAGAAACGAATTCATCTAAATATTTTGCAGCTACAGCCTTATTGGCAGTAACAACATGTTTCCCACTCTCTAGACTTCTTTTAATAAATTCATACGCAGGATTTAATCCTCCTAAACACTCAACTACTACTGATATTTCATTATCATTAATAATTTCATTTATATCATCAGTAGCAAGGTGCATTTTATCACGACTTCTAGCAAAAACACTTTTTACTTCTATATTCTTTAATTCTTCACTCTTACCGTTTGTAATAATTTCATAAACTCCACTTCCAACAGTTCCGTATCCCAAAATTGCTACTTTCATACACTTTTCTCCTATCATTTTTTATTTTTAAGTATGTTTAATAATTTATAAATATCTTCTTTTCAACTATATTTATCATAAATTTTTGAAAAAAGTAGATTTTTTTTAATTTACACTGTTTTTACAGCAAATTTTGTTGTAAAATTATAGTTGTATAATTTTTTATGTTCTTTTTGTAAAAAACACTTGTATTTTTATAGAGAACATTGTATCATATATACAACGATAAAGCAAGGAGATTTTACATGATTTACGAAAGTACACGTGATATAAATAGAAAAATAAATCCGAGTGAAGCTATTCTTCAAGGTTTAAGTGAAGAAGGTGGTCTTTTCGTCTTAAGAGATTTAGGAAAAAATAAATTAGATTTAAAAAATTTAGTTAAAAAAAACTATTATGAAGTTGCAGAAGAAGTATTAAAACTATTCGTTGATTTTAGTGAACAAGAAATTAAAGCATGCGTTGAAAATGCATATAAAGGAAAATTCTCTAATGAGAAAATCACTCCCCTTGTTGAACTTAACGATAGTTATGTTCTAGAATTATTTAATGGGCCTACTAGTGCTTTTAAAGATGTGGGACTTTCACTATTACCACAGCTTACAAAAACAGCACTTACTAAAGTTAATGACAAAAATGATATATTAATTTTAACAGCTACCAGTGGTGATACTGGAAAAGCTGCGTTAGAAGGATTTAAAGATGTAGAAAGAACTAAGATAATGGTATTTTATCCAAATGACGGGGTAAGTACAGTTCAAAAAACTCAAATGCAAACTCAAGAAGGAAAAAATACAAAAGTTTGTGCTATACATGGTAACTTTGATGACGCACAGAGTGGTATTAAAGAGCTATTTGTAGATGAAGAATTCAAAAAAGAATTACTTACTAAAAACATTAAATTATCAAGTGCTAATTCTATAAATATTGGACGATTAATTCCTCAAGTAGTTTATTACGTAGTTTCATATTTAGAATTAGTAACTACTGATAAAATTAAATTAGGAGACAAAGTAAACTTTGTTGTACCTACTGGTAACTTCGGAAATATTCTAGCAGGCTACTACGCTGAACAAATTGGTTTACCAGTTAATAAGCTTATCTGTGCTAGTAACAATAACAATGTTTTATATGATTTCTTAAAAACGGGTGTTTATGATAAAAATAGAGATTTCTTAAAAACTGTATCTCCTAGTATGGATATCCTTATTTCTAGTAATTTAGAAAGATTACTATACTATGTAAGTGGTTGTGATAATGCTTATGTAGCTAGTCTAATGAAAGACTTAAAAGAAACTGGACGTTTTGAAGTGACAAAAGAAATACTTAATAGAATTCAAGAAAAATTCCAAACTGGTTTTGCTGATGATCTTGATACTAAACAAACTATTAAGAAAATCTACGAAAAAGATTCTTACTTATTAGATACACATACTGCAGTAGCCTATAAGGTGTTATTAGATAACTTAGATAAAGAACATGTTAATGTTGTTTTATCTACTGCATCTCCATATAAATTTACTGAAAGTGTCTACACTTCATTAAATGAAGCTACAAATGAAGATGAGTTTACTCTTATGAATAAACTTTATGAACAAACTAAAGTAGCTATCCCAGAAAACTTAAAAGACTTAGATAAAAAAGAAATTAAACATAAAGATGTCATTAATAAAAACGAAATGAAAAAATATATTTTAGAGAAATTAGGTGATTTATAATGGTTAATGTTCGCGTACCTGCAACTTCTGCTAATGTTGGTTGTGGTTTTGATAGTTTAGGTATCGCACTTACACTCTACACTACTTTTGGATTTGAAAAGTTAGATAAAGGTGTGGAATTTGTTGGATTTGAAGAGCGTTTTTCTAATGAAGACAACTTAGTGTATCAGACATTACTAACAACATTAAAAAAATTAAATAAAACTGTTTCAGGTGTAAGAATTTCTATAGAAAATGATGTTCCTATCTGTCGTGGTTTAGGTAGCAGCTCTACATGTGTTGTTGCTGGAATATATGGAGCTTATTTATTAACTGATACCCCTGTAGACAAACAAGAAATATTTACAATTGCTAATGAGATTGAAGGTCATCCAGACAATGTGTCACCTGCAATCTTCGGTAGTTTAAGTTCTTCTTGTACTACAGACAATAAAGAAGCAGTAACTGTAAAATATGATGTTGATGAAAGATTTAACTTCTTAGCTCTTATACCAGACTTTGAAACATCAACAGAAGAAGCACGAAAAGTTATGCCTGAAAATATTAAACTGCAAGATGCTATTTACTCATTATCTCGTCTAGGTTCAGTTATTAAGGCATTTGAAACTTACGATTTAACACTTCTAAAAAAAGTTATGGGTGATAAAATACATGAACCATATAGAAAAGTAATCATCCATGAATATGAAGAAGTTAAAAATATCTGTGAAAGTATAGATAGTGCAGCATTCTTTATTTCAGGTAGTGGTTCAACACTTATGAATATTGTAAGTGATGAAAAAAATATTCAGAAAATCCAATCAGAATTGGATAAATTAAATTATAATTGGAAAGCTATTCTACTTAAAGTAGATAAAGAAGGAACAGTTGTTCTAAATTAATTTTTTAAAATAAGAAAATTAACTTAGCTCACAGAGTTATTAGATTAAATAACATATTATACAAATACAAGGAGAGAAAAATTATGCAAAAATCAAGAGTAGCCGTATTAGGTGCAACAGGAATGGTAGGTCAACGTTTATTAGTATTATTAGAAAACCACCCATATTTTGATGTAGTTAAACTAGCTGCATCACCTCGTTCTGCTGGAAAAAAATATGCAGACTTAATGGAAAACCGTTGGAAATTAGATCAACCTATCCCAGAATATTCTAAAGAATTAGTAGTAGAAGATTTATATAAAATCGACGAAGTATCAAAAGATATCGATATGGTCTTTTGTGCAATAAACTTAGACAAAGAAGCACTAGTTAAACTAGAAGAAGATTATGCTAAACATGAAGTTGTAGTTGTTTCTAACAACTCAGCAAATAGAAATAAAGAGGATATTCCTATGATTATCCCTGAAATTAACTCAGCTCACTTAGATGTTATTCCTTCTCAAAGAGAACGTCTTGGAACAAAAAAAGGATTTATTGTTACTAAACCTAACTGCTCTATCCAAAGTTATGTACCAATATTTGAAGCAATAAAAGAATATGGTATTAAAGAAGCATCTATTTGTACTTACCAAGCTATCTCAGGAAGTGGTAAAACATTCAACGAATGGCCAGAAATGGTAGAAAACATCATTCCTTACATTGGTGGAGAAGAAGAGAAAAGTGAAAAAGAACCACTTAAAATTTTCGGGGAAGTAAAAGATGGGAAAATTGTTCCAACAGATTCTATGAACCTTTCTGCTCAATGTATTCGTGTTCCAGTACTTGATGGACACCTTGCTTGTGTATCATTCAATTTAGAAAATAATCCAGGACTAGAAACTTTAGTTGAAAAAATTAAAAACCATGTTCCAGAAATTTCTAAATATGAACTACCATTAGCACCAACACCATTCATTAAATACTATGAAGAAAATGATCGTCCTCAACCAGTTCTAGATCGTGATAATGAAAAAGGAATGCAAATTACTGTAGGTCGTCTTCGTGAGGATAACCTATTTGATTACAAATTTGTAGGACTTTCTCACAATACACTACGTGGGGCAGCTGGAGGAGCAGTATTGACTGCAGAATTAATCAAAAAATTAGGATACTTAGATTAAGAAACAAAAGAGGTATGGCCTTAACCATACCTCTTTTTTAATTATAAAAAAAAGCTTAAGGACACCTCCTTAAGCTTTTGGTAATATTTAAATTATTTAACGTCTAGAACTTGTCTACCTTTGTACATACCAGTTTTTCTATCAACACGGTGACCCATTACATAGTTACCGCTTGTTGCATCGATAGAAATTGATGGTGCAGATAGTTTTTTGTGAGTTCTTCTTTTTCTTTTAGCTGTTTTTGATGTTCTTCTAAAAGGAACTGCCATAGTTAATTTCCTCCAATTATTTTAAATAATTCTTATTCTTCTTTAAATAAACCATTAAGGGCTGCAAATGGTGATTCCTTCTTCTCCTTAACTTCTGTTAAATCAGTTTCAGAAACCAGCTCCCAGTCATTACCGGAAACCATTTCCAACTCTTCTTCATCTTGTGAAGTTGTAATTGGAATATTTAAAATTATAAGCTCATGTACTAAAGATGTAAGATCTATATACATATCCATTAAATTAACGTCGAATACATCTTCTCCCATAAAAAGAGATTTATCAACATATTCTTCTCTCTCTTCGATTTCAAAAGGTACTATAACATTTTTTAATGTTTTCCCTGAAATCATTTCGAAATTTCCTTTAATTAATAGATCGACATATATTTTATCTTGGCCACCTCGAGTTAATTTACCACTAACAACAACATCTCTAATATCTTTAAGAGAATTATCGTAGTGTCCTACATTAACATTTATTTTTTCTTCAAAAACAAAAGTATCACTATTATTTTTGAATAACGAAGATCTTAACCATTTCATTAAATATCACCTCATAAACACATTATTTATTATATATCTTTTATCGTCTGGTGTCAACAAAAAAAGTTGACAAGTTTAATTTATTTTAAAATTATATTTATTATATTTGCTAATGACATTATAAATCCTATAAAAATTGTTAATTTTGCTGTCAATAGCATATATGGTGCCATTGTTTTATTATTATTGTTTGCTTTAAAGCCTTTTATTATTTTTATAGCTAATGGTACTGTTACAAGTACTAATAAATACGATATCGATCCATATTTAGTAACTGAAAAAAATATATTCAATAAATATACTAAAACAAAACTAGCTGCTAATGTTTTAATAGCATTATCTCTACCTACTAATATAGCATATGTTCTTCTACCCGATTCTTTATCATTTTCTAAATCTCGGATGTTGTTAGCCAATAATATAGCCGCTATCATTAAAAATATCGGTAATGACACTAATATTATATCAATATTAACATATCCCGTTTGAAAATAAAAAGCTAGCGTAATAATAATTGTACCCATAAATAATCCAGAAACAATCTCTCCAAAAGGAGAATACGCTATAGGGTACTTACCACCTGTATAAAAATAACCTGTTAACATACATATTATACCTACTAAAAAAATATAATAACTTGTCATTAATGTTAATATTATACCAAGAATTAACGAAACCATATAAAGTAATATTGCTCCATTCATCACTTCTTTTGCACTTAACTTACCTTTTACAATTGAACCTGAAATACCTTCAGAATCAATTTTATCTAATCCATGTTTATAATCAAAATACTCATTAAATAAATTTGTTGCTGCTTGTATAAGTAAACACGCTATAAGAAATAAAGAAAACTTCAAATATGAAACATCATTACTATATACTAACCCATATGTTGTCCCAAATAATACAGGTGCTATTGCTGCTGGAAAACTGTGCGGTCTAGTACATAAAAAAAATTCTTTTATTTTACCTTTATTCAAAGCTACCTCCTAAATATCTTTATTACCTAAATTATTATAACATATTTTCCAATATATGATATAATTAAAAATATAATATAAATAATCGGAGGATCTCATTATGAAAATTGCATGGATTGGTACAGGTGTTATGGGAGAAAGTATGGCTGGTCATCTGCTCGATGCAGGGCACGAACTTTATGTTTATAATCGTACAGTATCAAAAACAGAAAATTTAGTTAAACGTGGTGCCAAGCTACTTACTGAGATAAAAGATGCCCCACTTAACGCAGACGTTGTTTTTACAATGGTTGGATATCCTAAAGATGTTGAAGGTGTTTATCTAGGGAATGATGGTTTAATAACTACCGCTAAAGAAGGGCAAGTATTTGTTGATATGACAACTTCTTCGCCAACTATTGCTAAAAAAATCAGTGAAGAATTTGCTAAAGTTGGGGCTAGCGCTTTAGACTTACCTGTTACAGGTGGTGATATTGGTGCAAAAAATGGTACTTTGTCAATAATGGTTGGTGGTGATAAAAAAGTTTATGAAGAAAAAGTTCTTCCACTTGTTAAACATTTAGGCAAAAACATTACTTATTTTGGAGAAGCTGGAAAAGGACAATATGCTAAATTAGCAAATCAAATAGCTATTGCTACTACTATGATTTCTGTTGCTGAAAGTTTTAAGTTTGCAAAAGAGGTTGGTCTAGATTTAGAAGATTTCTTCAAAACTGTTTCAACTGGTTCAGGTGGAAGCTTCTCTATGACGTCTTATGGACCAAGAATTCTTAAAAATGATTTTAAACCTGGTTTCTTTGTTCATCACTTTATAAAAGATATGCGCCTAGCACTTGAAGAATGTGAAAAAATGAATATTACACTACCAGGATTAGAAGCTGCTTATAAACTATATAATGAATTAGAAGAAGAAGTTAGAAATACTAATGGTACTCAAGCCATTTCTAAATGGTATAACCTATAAATAATAGAAAAACTTTCAGAGTAATTTAGCTACTCTGAAAGTTTTTTATATTTATTTTACCACCTATAGTAAGTATTTTAGAATTTATATCATGCCCTACTTCACTTGTTTTAGCTACTGGTAAATCTTTAGCTATAAAATCTTGAACTATGCGATAAATATAATGTTTATCATAAGTCTTTTCAAGATTAGTAAAAGTTCCAAGTAATAAGCCAGCAATCTTATCAAAAGCTCCCATTTGTTTTAATTGAGTTAGATGAGTAATTAATGATTCTACTGTTGTACCTAATCCTTCTAAAAATAATACTCTATTTTCTAAATCTGGAAAATACTGAGTACCGGCTAGTTTAAGAAAACACCTAATATTTCCACCTGCAACTATCCCACTAATTTCTTCACCTTGAAAAAATTCCCATGATATATTTACTAAATCTGGTTTATTATACAACACTGTTTTTTCGAACCTATTTCTTATATCTCTATTCCTGATAATATTCAATACTTGGTATAAATAAGTAGGTTCTCCTGTTTTAGCCGTTATTGCATTTAGTACCACACTTAAATCACTATAGCCAAAAAATGGTTTAATATTTTTTTTAATAATATCATAGTCTAAATAATCTAATATTTCATTAGAAAGATCTCCGCCAGAAATATCAAAAATTGCCTTTATACTTTTATCAGTAAAGAATCTCATAAGTTCTTCGCTACGTATTTCAGAACTTGCACTTCTACCAAATTCATCTTTATATAAATAATTACTATAAACAGGAACTAAGCCTAAGTCTAATAATGTTTTTTCTAAGTTATCTAATTTAACTTTGTCTTCCCTAGCTTTACCATTAGAACAAACTACCAAAGCTACTTTATTATTTATCTCTAACATATTAGTTAAGTTCTATACTCTCTATATAGTATTTAGAACGAGATTCTCCGCCTTTATATTGTTTATTATTTAAACGTAATATATATTTCCCTGCAACACTACTTGTAGATGAATTCTTAATTGGAATTATTAATCTATCCCCTTCGATAGTCCAGCTACTTTCCTCAGAAGGTGTATATTGAGTTGCTCCTCCAATTCCCCCCATTCCTGTTATATAAACTTTATCTTTTTTAAAGAATACTGTTTCTCCTAACACAAGAGAATTATTATACTTATCTTCATTACCTGAATAACTATCATCTACTTCTCTATATTTTATATTTTTCAGTGACGGTATATCTTTGTAAACATCATCTGCACTATATGTACTTTTGTATGCAGTATTATAAACATCTGTTAATTCAGCCAATGACATTTTAGTTACATGATAATCCTTACCACTTACAGTGACGTTTTTATCTATATCAACTAAATAGCCAAATAATGCTACTGGCTCTAATTTTCTTCCTCCATGAGTTACGAAGAAATACTTTTTAAGAATTTCTTTCGCCGCAGATTTATTATGCTCTGAATTTTTTAAATTTAGGTCCGTCCATTTTAGCTTACTAGCATCTATATTAGATGAAACTTTTTTAATATCTTCACTAACAGGTGTTAACTTTCCATCTTTTACATCATATGCACCTATTAGTTCATTTTTTCCTACAACTTTATTATTTGAAATATGTCCACCTTGTCTTAGGTAGATTTTAGTGCCTCCATTGCTGCTATCTACTGAATAACTAACCGTCGGAGCAAAGTTTTTCAGTTCAGCTATAGTTTCTTGAGATAAATTCAATTCAGATTTTAACGCATCTAAATCTGTAATAGTACGTATTTTCTCTACAACTACTGTAGTTTCCTTATCTAAATTTTTACCATCTACACTGCCTAAATTTTCACTATTATTAGTAGTTGTAGTTTCCTTTGATTCCTCATACTTAATAATACCAAAAACACAAATTACTGCAGCCACAAAAATAGCTACAAAACCTAATATATATTTAACTGTTTTATTCATAATATTTTCCTTAAATTCTCCTAATTATTTATTTTCATTAACATCGAATGTAGGTACATAGAAATGTCGACCTTCTAAACCAAATAACTTATCACTAAAAGTTCCTGGTTCTACATTTGATAAGTTTTTATCGAACATCATCATACGAGCATCAATATTATCTATAAAATTAATAATTTCTGCCTCTTTTACCATAGGTAATTTTGGTGAACCAAATTCATATTTCCCATGATGAGCAAGTATAATGTGTCGAAGTAGTATAATCTCTTCCCCTTCTATACCTAATTTTTCCGCTACTTTAGAAACTTCATCGCTCATAATAACGATATGCCCTAATAATTCCCCTTCTAAAGTATATGAAGTACCTATCGGACCACTTAGCTCTATAGTTTTTCCTAAATCATGTAAAATTATTCCACTATATAATAAATCTTTATTTAAAGATGGATAAATTCTCAATAATGCTTTAGCAATTTTTAACATTGTTATTGTATGATAGATTAATCCAGAATAGAAGTCATGGTGCATTGATTTTGCAGCTGGATAACTTACAAATTGTTTTTTATATTTATTTAATAATTCTATCGTAACTGCTTTTAATTTTTGATTACTGATTTCCTTTAAAAAATCATTTAATTCGCTAATCATAATTTCTTTTGATAATGGCGCTGTTTGAATATAGTCTTGAATATCTATTGAATCATTATCATTTGCTAATCTATAATTCTTTATTTTAAGCTGCAATTTCCCTCTATAATCTAAAACCGTTCCTTCTATAAATACCATAATTCCAGCTTTTAAATTTTCAGTGTCTTCTTCTTTAACTTCCCAAATTTTTCCATCAATGGATCCGGTTTTATCTTTTAAATATAATGTTAAGTAAGGTTTACCACTAGTAGCTATTCCTCTTACTACATTATCCAACAAGAAAAACATACGTACTTCTTGATCAGTTTTAAACTCATTTATATACATCTTATCCCTCCTAAAATTTTCTTTTATATTTAATACTAACTGTTCATATACTATTTTACTAGCTGTTAATAAAAATTTCAAACTAAAATTACAGAAATATTATTCTAGTTAGAAGTTAGGAACTATAAATTAAATTTCTAAATCATCTTTGTTTTAAAATAATTCATAAGCTAGTTTTGATTTTCTGATTATAATCAACATTCTTGACAATTCATCTACCTCATGATTTAATATACCCTATAAGGGTATATCAGGAGGTATATTATATATGTTTTATTTATTCACAAAAGTAGCTAGTATTTCTACTATCGAACTAGAACAAAAACTTAAAGAAAATATTCAATTAATAGATGTAAGAACACCTGGTGAATTTCGAAAAGGACATATAAAAAATGCAAAAAATGTTCCACTTAATGAGATTGGTCAATTTACTCCAATAACAGATAAAACAGTATATGTTATTTGTCACTCTGGAGCTAGAAGCAAACTTGCAGCAAAAAAACTAAAAAAGAAAGGCTATGATGTTATTAATATCCAAGGCGGTATGCATGCATGGAGAGGAAAAATAGTCTAAAATTACTAATATTGAAAGGAAGAGAGCATGAAAAATAATATTTCAATGCAAGATTTTTATGAAAAGTATAATAATGAGGAACTTATGATTCTCGATGTAAGAGAAAATCACGAGTACGAAGTAGGTCATATACCTTCTGCTAAAAATTTTCCTTTGAGTAGTCTTGGTATAGATTTCACTAAATTAGATAAAAATCAAAAATACTATGTAATATGTCAAGCAGGTGGACGTTCAGCTAAGGCATATGATTTTTTAGAGGCTCAAGGATTCGATATAATAAATATCGAAGGTGGTATGAATAATTGGCCTGGAGAAACAAAGTAAAATATTAAACAATAAAAACAACCAATTTTTACTATATTAAATTCTCTTTAATATAAAATTAATACACCATCAAAAAAGCCTTGTTCCTAAGATTATTCAGGAACAAGGCTTTTTTATTATTTTTTTAAACTATTTACTCTTTACTATATATTTTATAGCTTTTTCTATTTTTTCTTTCTGTTCTACAGGATTTTCTAAAGGATTATTAATACATTCCATAAGATTTTCTGTTATTAGTAACTCAATAACACGATCAACACTTGAACGAACTGCACTTAATTGAGTTATTATATCAATACAATCTCTCTCTTCTTCTATCATTTTTTGAATCCCTCTTAGTTGCCCTTCTGAGCGCTTAAGACGTGTAATATACTTTGAATTTGCCATATTTATTTTCCTCAGTAGATTTTTTTTCATTATACCGTGAAAAATTTATTTTGTCAAAATTTAAAAAATTTTTATGTTTTTATATTGAAAATTCTTAAAAATCTAATTCCAATTATTCTTTCAAAATAATAAATCTGATTCAAAGATTTCCTTGTATACTCAGTGTATTAACAATTAATTTTTAAAGTAAATTTACTTCCTTTACCATATTCACTTTCTACTAATATGTCTCCATTTATTTGTAAGGCTAACTGTTTCGCTATTGCTAAACCTAAGCCATAACCACCTGTTTTCATATTTCTTGATGCTTCAACACGATATAATCTTTTAAAAATATTATCAATCTCTTCTTCTTTTATACCGCAACCTTCATCAATTATAGAAATAGATAATTCTTGATTTTTTATTTCGGCAACTATTTCTATTTTTGTCCCGCTTGGTGAATACTTAAATGCATTACCTATTAAATTCACGATAATTCTTTGAATTTTATTGTAATTACTTACTATTTTAGCATTCTCAGGAATAACTTTAATATAGATATCTCTTTTTTCTTTTTCTGCTCGCAACTTAAACTCTGACATGCAGTCAATCAATAATTTATCTAAAAATATTGTTTCATTTTTATCATCTTCACTAGTATCTTTTACACTTAATGTTAAATAATTTAATTCTTCAACAAGTTTATTCAATCTTGTCGTTTGTCGACAAATTGTTTCTAGATAATATTTATATTCTTCTTCCTTTATTATTCCGTCTAACATTCCTTCCGCAGTTGATTGAATTGAAGTTATAGGAGTTTTTATATCATGAGATAACTGGGCTATCATAAGAGATTTTTCTTTTTCACTTTCTTCTAATGAATCAAAACTTTCTTTTAAATTTTTTGCCATTTCATTGAATGATAATGATAATTCTCTAAACTCAGTAGGACCTTCTACAGTATTGCTAAAATCAAAATTTTTCTCACTTATACTAATCATTTGTCTTTTTAATACATGTAATGACTTAAATACACCTTTTAGTAATATAATGCTAATCGTAGCTCCAATTAGTCCTGCAATTATTGTTATCGCAACTATAAAATATGTATCTTTTTTTTCAATTAACATTAAATTTGAGGCCCAAAAAACAGCCATAATAGTTATTAAAAATGATAAAATATATCCAACAATAATATAATCTCTTAATTTCATTCTATATTTCCTTTCCATTTTTAAACTTGTTTTTCCATTTTGTATCCTAGACCCCATACTGTTTTTATACTCGGTGTTTTTTCTGTTGAATATTTTGTTAAGATTCTCCTTAATGAGTGTATATGCACATTTAGCGTGTTTGCATCTTCTACATATTCACCTTGCCAAATTTTTTCATACAATTCTGTTTTAGAAAAAACACGATCCGGATTATTAGCCAGTAGCCATAATAATTCAAAAGATTTCACGGTTAGTTCTAATTGTCTATCATTTACCATAGCAATTCTACTATTATAGTTAATTTTCAAATCACCTAAAGTTAAAATATTTTCACTACTATTTTTCTCGATTCTACGTAGTATATTTCTAACTCTTAAAACTAATTCTCTTGGACTAAATGGTTTTACTATATAGTCATCTGCCCCCAAACTTAAAGCGTAGATTTTATCTGGTTCTGTTGTTTTCGCTGTTATGAATAAAAATGGTTGTTCCTCATCTAAATACTGTACTTCGCTGATTAAATCATAGCCATCTATATTGGGCATCATTATATCTGTAATTATTAAAGAATATTTATTTTTCTTGTATTTCTCTAAAGCTTCTTTACCATCATTAGCGATATCAACATCATATCCACCTTGCTCTAAATATCGTTTATTTATCTCCGTTATTTCTATTTCATCATCTACTAATAAAATTTTATTAACCATATTTAACTCCTCTTATCAAAATAGTACTATACAATAAAAGTATAGCACTATTTCGATAAAATATACAAGTTTATTTTATTTATTAATTATTTTTTCTTCTGAATCCTAATATACCTAAGAAGCTTGCAATGATTAATCCTAGTATTCCAGTATTTGATGAATTTGTTGAACTCATTGTTCCTTTAGGTGCCGCACTTGTTTTTGGTAGCATACCTTTTTTCGTCATTCCATTACTCATATGAGTATTCATAGTCATATTATCTTGCATCATAGCTTTATTCATACTAGATTTCATAGACATACTATCAGATTTACTCATATTCATTACTTTTCCACTTACATTTGAATTCATTGAACCAGTAGCTGTATTATTTTGCATCATATCTTCTCCTGGTTTCATATCCATTTGCTTAGTTTCTTTATGTAGATTTATAGTCACTTCTTTTGTTGCCACTACGTTTGTTAGATCCGCTTTTCCGTCTTTTTCACCGTATACTTTGATTGTTGCTTTATAGCTTTGTGTTCCATTAGCTTTTAATAAATCTAGTAATTCTTTATCTGATTTTCCTTTTGTTCCTTCTAGGTCTACTTCATAGAAGTATAATCCTTTTCCTAGTTTTTCTAATGGTAATAATGCTGGATTTTTCGCTGATCCGTTATCTGACCATGGTGCTTTGTCTGATGATTTCAAGATTAATCTTGTTAACATTCCATCTCCACCGAAGAATTCATAAGGAATTACTTGGTTCACTCCCGCTGTGAATGGTCCTGGGAAGTTTGCTTTGTCTAAGTATTTAGCTTGTACATCTACTGTATCTTTTGTATTCTCCATTACTGCTTTTTTTACTTCAACTGGAGTTGTTTGTGGTTCTGCTACATCTTTTGCCTGTTTTATTAAATTATTCACATCAGTTTCTTTTGATTCAATACTTACTTCTTTTTCTGATTTTACTTCAGGTTGTTTCTCAGCACTTACAACATTTTTTGCTTCAACTGTACTTTTCTCAACTTGTTTTGTTTCTTTTCCTACAGTATTTACTTTGTTTTCAATTACTTTAGATTCAGTTGCATCATCTACTTGTTTATTTTCTACATTTTGAACTACAGGAGCTTTATCTTGTAAATCACTCGCATGAGCTTCTCCACTGCCAACAACTATAAAAATTCCGCTAGCAATTGCAGCTGACACCACACCAACACTAACTTTTCTGATTGCCCATTTTGTAAAATTTTCTGATTTAATAAAGTTATTTTTCATTTGTATTTCTCTCCTCTTATTTAATACTTTATTACCAAAACTTTTTGTTTGATGAATACAGTATACCTTATGGATATTAACTAACTATTAGTAAAAGTTAAAATATTTCTTAAATAGTTATTATTAAAATATTATCTTTAAAATATATTAATATATATGGTCTTCCTTAGATTTCTGACAATTTCGGAAAAAGTTTTTAATTTTTTCACTAGAAAGTGTTGACAAAGAAAAAGACTTATGTTACTATTTCTTTAACAGTTTTAAAAGCGAAGAAGTGAAGAGCAATATTACTTAATTATTAGAGACCTTTTGGTTGGTGAAAAAAAGGATTTGGGTGTATTGTAAATGGTCACAGAGCTGAACTAATGACTATTAATGAGTTAGTTCCGGTTGATTACCGTTAATAATCATTGAGGTAAGATTAAAAGTTTATTTTAAGATTATAAAATTGGGTGGTAACACGGTCATTTCGTCCCTTGTGTTACTACCCTTTTGTCGTATTTAAGACTGAGTACAAATTATTTTTACAAATTAATATAATATAACATTGAAAAGATGAGTAAAAAAAAGGATTTACAACAGAGAATCTCGGTAGCTGAAAAGAGATTAATGAGTTTTTTTGAAAATGGTCTTTGAGTTTTAATTATTGAGCTGAATAATATTCGGTAAAATAATTACGCATTAAACGCGTTAAAATTTTAATGAGGTGGAAAACTAAAAAATTCAATTCACAATTTTAAATTTTCCATAAAATAAGGTGGTACCACGTATGAAACGCACGTCCTTAGACAATATTAGTTTATTGTTTAAGGGCGTTTTTATTTTATTATTAAGAAATTTATATTTACATTTTAGGAGGAAAGAAAAAATGACAAAAATTTCAAGTTTAGGATACCCTCGTTTAGGGGAAAAGAGAGAATGGAAAAAATTAATTGAAGGATACTGGGCTCGTACAGTTCGTCAAAACGAGTTATTTGAAGAAGCTGGAAAATTAAGAAGAGATTTCTTACAAAAACAATATGACTCTGGATTAGATTTAATCCCTGTAGGAGATTTCTCACTATATGATCACATTTTAGATTTATCAGTTCAATTCAACGTTATTCCACAACGTTTTGAAGGAAGAGAAGTTGACGTAGATTTATTCTTTGATATCGCTCGTGGTAACAAAGATAATGTCGCATCTGCACTTAAAAAATGGTTTAACACTAACTACCACTACATCGTACCTGAGTGGCAAAATGTTGAACCTAAGTTAAACAATACTCGCCTACTTGATTTATATAAAGAAGCACGTGAAATAGTTGGTGATAAAGCTAAACCAGTTATTACTGGGCCTATAACTTATGTTGCTCTATCTAGCGGCTTAGAAGAAGGAGAATTTGAAAAAGCTGTAGATAAATTAGTTCCACTATACACACAAGTATTTAAAGAACTAGTAGAAGCTGGTGCTTCATACATCCAAGTAGATGAACCAATCTTTGTAACTGACGAAGGTAAAAATTATGTGGAATTAGCTCATAAAGTATATAACCACTTCAATAATGAAGTAAATGCTAAATTCATCTTCCAAACTTACTTTGAAGCTTTAGTAGAAGCTGAAAAACTTGCTGATTTACCAGTAGCATTCGGATTAGATTTCGTTCATGGTAGAGAAGAAAACCTAGCTAATGTTAAAGCTGGATTATTTAAAGATAAAGAAGTATTTGCTGGTGTTGTTGATGGACGTAATGTTTGGAGTAACGACTTTGAAGATAGTTCAAAATTACTAGAAGAAATCAAACAAAATGTTGCTGAGTTAGTAATCCAACCTTCATGTTCTCTATTACATGTTCCTGTTACAACAAAACATGAAACTGAACTTGAAGAAACTCTTCTTAATGGATTAGCATTTGCTGATGAAAAACTTGTAGAACTTAATTTATTAGCTGATAAATTAGATGGAAATGAATCTGATGCATATAAAAAACATGTTGAAGATTTCCACAAATTACAAAATGCTGACTTCAGAAATCTAGAATTAGAATCAAGTGAAAATGTTCGTTCTACTCGCCCTTCTGATTACAAAGTACGTCGTGAAGTTCAAAACAAAAAGTTCAACTTACCATTATTACCAACTACAACAATTGGATCATTCCCTCAATCTAAACAAGTACGTCTTCAACGTGCGTTATGGAAAAAAGGTGAATTATCTAATGAAGACTATGAAAAATTCATTGAAGAAGAAATCGCTCGTTGGATTAAAATCCAAGAAGACCTTGACATTGATGTATTAGTTCATGGTGAGTTTGAACGTACAGACATGGTTGAATTCTTTGGTCAACGTTTCGCCGGATTTGCATCAACTAAATTTGGTTGGGTTCAATCATATGGTTCTCGTGGGGTTAAACCACCAATCATTTACGGAGATGTAAAACATATTGAAGCTGTTACAGTTAAAGAAACTGCTTATGCTCAAAGCTTAACTAACCGTCCTGTTAAAGGTATGTTAACTGGACCAGTAACAATCCTAAACTGGTCATTTGAACGTAGTGATATTCCTAAAGCAGAAATCTTTAACCAAATTGCTATAGCTCTTAAAAATGAAATTGAACTACTTGAAAAAGCTGGTATTGGAATTATCCAAGTTGATGAACCTGCACTTCGTGAAGGTTTACCACTTAGAGATAGTAAAAAAGAAAAATATCTTGAAGAAGCAGTATTTGCATTCCGTCTTGCTACTTCATCAGTAAATAATGAAACACAAATTCACACTCATATGTGTTACTCTAACTTCGATGAAATTATCGATTCTATTAGAGCATTAGATGCTGACGTTATTTCTATCGAAACAAGTAGAAGTCATGGAGAATTAATCTCTGCATTTGAGACAGCAATCTACCCTCTAGGTATTGGTCTTGGAGTTTATGACATCCACTCTCCTCGTGTACCTACAAAAGAAGAAGTTCGTACAAATATCTTACGTCCACTTCAAAAATTATCTACAGAACAATTCTGGATTAACCCTGACTGTGGTCTAAAAACACGTGCAGAAAAAGAAACAATCGAAGCACTAGAAGTTTTAGTTGAGGTAACAAAAGAAATCCGCTCTGAACTAAAAAAATAGTATTGGAGGGAGATTTATGAGAAACTTACTAGAGAGATTAGAAAATAATGTACTCGTAGCCGATGGGGCTATGGGTACAACTCTCTACAGTAATGGATTAGAAAGTTGCCATGAATATAACAATATTTCAAATCCTAGTGCTGTAGAAGAAATTCATAGAGCTTATATCGAAGCCGGAGCTGATATAATTCAGACTAATACCTATGCTGCCAAAAAGTGTCAATTAAAAACTTATGGATATGAAGATAAGTTTGAAGAAATTAATATTCGCGCAGCTGAAATCGCACGTTCTGCTGCAGGAGAAAAAACATTTGTTCTAGGTACTATTGGGGCTATAAGAGGGCTTCGTGAATGTGAGCTAACTTTAGAATCTATAGTTAATGAAACGCTAGATCAAGTTAAGGTTCTTTTATCTACAGAAAAAATTGATGGTTTATTATTTGAAACATATTATGATCAAGAAGAAATTCGTACTATTTTATCTGAAGTAAGAAAACTTACTGACTTACCTATAATTACTAATATTTCATTATTAGAAGCCGGTATTACTCAAAATGGAGAGAAAGTAACCGATGCACTTAGTACTCTTGTTAATCTTGGTGCTGATATTGTTGGTTTAAACTGTCACCTAGGGCCTTATCATATGATAAAAAGTTTTAAACAAGTTCCTTTATTTGCTCAAAGCTATTTATCAGCATATCCTAATGCTAGTTTAATGCAACTTACTCAAACTATTAATGGAAATGAATATCGTTTCAGAAAAAATTCATCTTACTTTGAACAAAGTGCAAAACTATTAGTAGAAGAAGGAGTAAGACTAATTGGTGGATGTTGTGGAACTACACCAGAGCATATTCGTGCTATAAAAAAAGGAATAAAAGGTTTAAAACCGATAAAAAGAAAAACAATAACTCCTCTACCTGCTGAGGAAGAACTGATTCGTGTAGCGTCTAATAAACCTACTATAGTTGATAAAGTAAAAAAACAAGTTACAATAATAGCAGAATTAGATCCACCTAAGCATTTAAATATTGAGAAATTTATTGAAGCTGCTAAAACTATTGATAAAAAGAATATTGAAGCTATCACTTTAGCTGATAATTCATTAGCAAGTACTAGAATTTGTAATTTAACAGCTGCCGTTTTATTGAAAGAGCATATTACTACACCTACTCTATTACATCTAGCCTGTCGTGATCACAATCTTATCGGGTTACAATCTCGCCTTATGGGCCTTGATCTACTTGGTATTAACAATATTCTAGCAGTCACTGGTGACCCTAGTAACCTCGGGGATTTCCCAGGTGCAACAAGTGTTTTTGATGTTACAAGTTTCAAACTAATACCATTTATAAAACAGCTTAATGAGGGACTTGGATATAATGGAGCATCACTTAAAAAAACTACTAACTTTACTGTTGCTGCAGCTTATAATCCAAATGTTCGAGATATAAGTAAAACAAAACGCTTAGTTGAGAAAAAAATCAAATCTGGAGCTGATTACTTTATCACTCAACCTGTATTTGAAGAAGAAAAAATTGTTAAATTAGCAGAATTAGCTTCAAATTATCCTGAAACTCCATTCTTTGTTGGAATAATGCCAATTACTAGTTATAATAATGCTATATTCTTACACAATGAAGTTCCAGGAATTAAATTATCAGAAGAATTTTTATCTAGATTGGAAGAAGTTAAAGATGACAAAGAACTTTGTCAAAAGATTGCTTTAGATGAAAGTAAAAAATTAATTGATGTTGCTTTAAAACACTTTAATGGAATTTACTTAATCACTCCATTTACTAGAGCAGATTTAACTGTTGAGTTAATCGATTATATTGAAACAGTTAAAAATAAATAATTGTAAACTTACCTCTTAAAATATAAAAAAGAAGTTGATAAACAACTTCTTTTTTTATTATTATTTATTTCCGTATTTTTCAAAAAGTTCGTCTAATGGTTTGTACATTACTTTATTTAAATCTTCAATTAAAAATTGTAATTTTTGTTGAGCTTGTACAAATTCTAAGAATTTAGCATTCCCCATTAATTTTTGTTGTATTTCTTCAAATACTGTTAACTCTTCTTCTGAAGGCTCCTTCCCTGCTTGAGCACCTTCCATTAATTCTTTTTGTTTTGATACGAATTCAGTATATAACGCATTTGCTTCTTCGTCTGCATATAATCCTTCAGAAGCTGCTACTGATGCTTTATATTCTGCACTCTCTCTTAATGCTCTTTCAAATTCATTTGCTTTATCATAAATGTTTGTCATAGATTTAAACTCCTTATGTTTTGTTAGGTTCATTATAACATAATTTTACCTTTTTTGACAATTAAATATATCCTCCTAAATATGGAGAAAGACCCATCTTAAGATGAGCCAATATATTATGAAAAAAATATTATTAAAGTTATGTTCTAATAATTATTATACTTACAGAACTTTATATAAACTTAAAATTTTTAAATTAATTTTTTCTTATTTAAAAAGGAGAAAGGCTCATCTTACGATGAGCCAGTATATTATGAAAAAAATATTATTAAAAGTTTTGTTCTATACTATTATTATACTAAGATTACCTTAGTTGAACTTAATATTTTGAATAAACTTTACTTAAAATTTTTCATTTTTTCTCCTATTAAATAAGAATTTCTATATTTCTTAATACCACCATAGTTTTTTATATCTATGTCCTATTTGTAATGATAAATCTTTTTTATTTTGATCTGCACCATTTATATAAAGTTTCCCAGCTTCATACATATCTACCATCTCATTAGGTACACTAGAAATAACAATACTTCCATTATTATCACTTTCTATTTGAGAAAACTTAATGCTATAGTCCCCTGCCGGTAAGTCGTCAAAGTACCAACGTAATGTATAAGTTTGTAGAGGTATTTCCCAGTACAATTCACGATATATAAATTCATGCTCTCTAACTACTTGATTAGTTTTCTTATCTATTATTTCTACTTTATATTTAGAATTATTTTTCTCATCATATGACGAAATATATCCACGAACATAGTTGAAACTTCTTGTAGCTTTAAATGTTTGTTCTACTTCTGTATCTCTATTTACTCTTACGATACCATCTCTTAAATAATTATCAGTGGCATAAATACTAATACCGTTAATAACACGTGAATCATAGTCTAAATTCATTGAGTAAGAAGGTCGTAAGAAACTATCACTTCCTATTTGAAGCGCAAAAACAACTCCAAAAGCTATAAATAGTTTTTTCTTATATTTGTCAAATATCGTTACTTCATATCGTTCTGCAAAAAGTATTAATCCTTTCGCACCTAAAATAAAGATAATAGGCATCCAAGCATAGACATATCTAGGTTTAGCTTCCCATATTAAATGGAACATAAATACCCCAAAAATAATTATTTGGAATAGGAAGCAAGATGTAATATATTCTTTTCTACGTTTATAAATATAATAAACCATTCCAAATAGTATTGCTACATACATCATTTGAGAAATATAGACAACAAAACTATTATTACTTCCATAGAATAATTGCCATAAGAATCCATCTCCGTCTCTTAATGCACGAGTACCGTTAGTATAATTTATTGTACCATCACTCCAATTTCCTCGAATCTTAAGTACTATCATTAGTAAGTTTAAGAAAATCGGTCTGTGTGTCAAACGATTAAAGAATAATCCTAAATCATCTGCTGCTTTATTCTGGCTAAGGTAAGTATATTGGAAGTCCTGCCAATTATAGCTACCACCTTGAATACTCATTCCCATCATAACCCAGTGAAGCATCGGGAATCTATATCCATCATCTTGTATGAATCCGTAGTGATCCCAAAGCATACTAAAACCTTTACCAAAAGCAATAAACGCTATACCAAACGTTACAAGTAATATAGCTAAATTCCTATACCACTTGAAAAATAGTAAATATATAATTAATGCCGGAATAATAATTATTATATTAGATCTTAGATTCCAACCAAACGCCACTATTATAGCCACCGCCATAATATGCTTAGTTCTAAAAATAAAACTTCCATCAGATGGAATAAGCACATATATAATAAGTGCTACTAGTACCACCATTAAGCTATCTGAATAATAGAATAAGCTATACATTTGAAATGGAATATACACTAACATTAACCCTAAAATAATTGTTTGTTTTTGTTTACTAAGTAACTTCCCTGCTGTTTTATATGTTAAATACATAGTAAGTGAAGTAATAGCAAAACAAAATATGTGTAAAGCCCAAACTTCCGATATATGAAGATAATTCGCTATACGATACAACCAATACAAAATAATCGTTGGATTAATATTATTAGGATAAACTAAGAAATATCTTTCTCCTGAAAACTTACCATAATTTAGCATATAATGTGCTTCATTTTCTATTTCAGCTCCATCTGAAAAGTTTAATGTATCCATTGATAATATTATTGCTTGGAAGATTAAGTACAAAACAACAATTATACGATTATATTTCTTTAAACCCTGTTCTTCAGTTGCTAGAATCTTCTTTACTGCATAAATAAACAGGATAAATACCACTGGCACACCAAGTAAAAGTGCCAATGGATTTAATATACGTTCATAAACAAAAGGTGCTACATATGCCCATATTAATGCAACTGCAAATAATGAAATAAAAGCATATGAAAATACATTATGTAATATTCTCCTCATAACTACTGTCTATCCTTTCTATTTAAGTTATTAGCAAATAAAATTGGTGACATAGCTATCATTGCTCTATTCATAAAAGTATCACTAGCAAAATAATCTTTTTTAGATTTAATTAATTCTATTAATTCTGTTTCATCTTCTATATTATTACTTATTCTTAGTACATCAAAAAGTAAATAACCACATAATAGATTTAGTGAAGTTTCATATTTTTTGCCAACTTTAAACTCTTCTATTCTTTCAGTTGCAGTCATTATTCGACGAACTGATGCATCTATCATTGCTTGGTTTCTCACAGTTTTATCATCACTAAGCTCTTTATATCCCATTCTTGCTCTTTGACACACTTTGGTAGCTTGATCAAAAGCTTTTAATTTAAAATATAAATTCTCTAAAGAAAGCATGTCTTCTTGGAATCTTAAATTATATACATCTAAGAACTTTTTCTTAAATAAACATGACGTTAGATTATAATCTAAATCACTTTTAAATCGTGTTATTTCTTCTTCTAAGTACTCTATTCCAGTGACTACTTTCTCTTGTAAAAAGCAAGTATACCCCTCACGAGTAAGTATTGATATATCTAAGTTTTTTTCTTCCGCAAATGAATATAAACTTTCTAGATAGTTACTTTTTAATCTTACATTTTCTTCAACAAAAACAATATAGTCACCCTTAGCAAATTCTAAAGCACAGTTCTTTGCTGATGAGTTAGACCCCAATTGTTTTTTAATATAGTTAATTTTTCTATTATCATTAATTGCTACAAATTCTTCAATTTCAAATGTTGATGAGTCATCAACAATAATAATTTCAAAATCCGTAAATGTTTGTTTAAATAAATCCTTAAGAATTTTACTTAAGCGATCAAGATTTCTAAATGCCGCTAATACGACTGTAATTTTTGTTTTACTTGTTGTTTTAATTTTTTTTATTAAAATTTCATTTCCCAAAAGCATAGTATCTAAAAATATGTCTTTGGTTCTATCTAATGTTTTTGCCATAATTTTTCCTCTATATATTATAAGGTTTATATTTTAATAATTATAACATAAATCTTTTTAAATTTCATTTATCAACAAAAAAACTATCTTGAAAGAATAAGTTTAGTTTACTCTTTTAAGATAGTCTTATTAATAATATATTCACATAAAATTTTTATTTTAATATTATAAAAATAGCTTAGATCTTTCTCTTTCTCTACTTAATTTAGCAGAACGTGCTTTTAAGCTAACTAATATAGCTCCACCTACTAAAGTAATAACAAGATATGTTAATAATATTTTCATATCACGATTAACTGCAGGTATATATACCCCACCCACTGCTTCTCGAAGTAAGCTTATCGAATATGTAAATGGAACTTTAGGGTATAGTGCCTGGAAGAAACTTGAAGTCATCTGAATTGGGAATGTTCCTCCTGAACTACCAATTTGAAGCACTAACAAGATAATACATACTGCTTTACCAACATTCCCTAATAAACATACTGTTGTATATATAATCGCTGAGAATAATAATGAAATCAGTAGTGCATATATTACAAATCTATATGGTGAATTTGCTTGAGTTCCTAGTAAATACATATCCCCCAGAGTTATTATTAATGTTTGTAGTAACGAAATTATCATAAACAATATACCTCGTCCAAAATATTTTTGATATGGCTTATATTTATTTTCTTCATCCTCTACTTTAGTTGTAAGTAAAGAAGACATTAATAATGCACCTACCCAAATAGATAGCACGGTATAAAACGGAGTCATCGCTGAACCATAGTTTTTAATATGGTATAACTGATTTTCTTTAAGTTGTACTGGGTTTGCAAAAAATTCTGCTTGTTGTTTATAGTCAACTTTTAATAAATTAAATAGTGCATTAGTATCAATTTCACCATCAGCCTTATTTACAATACCGGTTAGTTTCTGTACTTTCTCTTTGATTTCTGGCATTTCACCTTGTAGTTTTAGTAATTTTCCTTGTACTGTTTGAATCTTAACCTCTGCTTCACTAATTTTTGCATTTATTGTTGGTATTTGAGCTTGGACTCGTGATATAACACTACTTACATTTCTTATTTTTGTATCAGCATTAGTAAGAACTTGTTTTATAAGTGGCGCTACTTCTGTGTTAAGTTTTTTCTTGAAATCAATTGAATTATTATTAACTCTTTTGGCTGTTGTTAAGAAATCAGCTTTTACTTTAGTAAAAATCGCATCATAATTATCAATATTACTATATATTTTTTTATTTAATGAACGTAATTTAGTTATGTCACTTTCCATAGTATTTATCTTCGTCAACTGTTTCTGGAAAAAATTTTTATCTGATAACGAATTAAGATATTCAAAAATATCTTTTTCTATATTTAATCTTTTTTCTGCAGCTTCAAGTCTACTATCTAATGCCTTCATTTTGGCTTTTGTTTCTTCTGGATTAGTCGGTTTCTTTTGAATTAGCTCCGCTACTTTGACCACTTCTCCAGATATTTCTATGACTTTATCTAATTGAGTATTTATATTTTTAAGCATTATTTCATTAAAATTCTCAACATTTTTAATAGTAACAATTGTTTTATTAGCAAGCATTATACTATTAGTAGCTGCTCTATCTATTTCTGGTAAAGTTCCCTGTATAGTATTTAAAACATTATACCCGCGATCTACTTTACCAATTAGCTCATTTAGTGAATTTTCATAATTTGTAAAGTTATCATTTAAATTATTAATTTTTTCTTTAACTTGCTCTATAGCCGGAAGGTTTTCCTCAATTTTAACTCCCGCTTCATGTAATTTTTCAAAAATTACCCCATTTGCAACTTCTACAAAGTTTCTCCCAATCGTATTAGCTAAGGCTGATGCCCCACTATTAGTGATTTTTGGACTAATAGCATTTATCTTCTCGTTAACTGTATATTCAATTGTAGCCTTTTTAAGTTCTCCTCGTGTTATAGATGTTATATCCGAACTAAAGCTTTTAGGAATTGCAATACTTGCATAATAATCTCCAATTTTAACTCCATCTTCTGCTTGTTGTTTTGATGAAACAAATTGCCAATTTAAATTTTTATTACCTTTTAAATTAGTTATAAGGTTTTCACCTAAATTAATATTTTTTCCTTCTACAGTTGCACCCTCATCTTCTGAAATAACAGCTACTTTTATATTGTTTGTATGACTATATGGATCCCATGATGCTAATATATTAGGCCAGGCATACATAGAGGGTAGAAATATTAATCCTAATATAACAATCCATGTACTTACTTTCCGAAAAATTTCCTTAATATCACTCTTGAAAATTTCAAAAATCTGTTTCAAAACTGTGACTCCTTTCTATTTTAAAAAATACAATTGAGGACATTTAAAATCCCTGATAATACTGTAAGACATTTTAACAAAAAACTTTTTTTTTAGTCAAGATATAAAACGACATTGTCAATTGTTGATTTTTTTATATCTATTATACGTTGGTTACTACTCCCTCTAAATCTCAAGCTTAAATCTTTTAAAAATATCATAAATGGTCCGTCTACCAATACATCACAAAGATCCAATAACTTCTTTTTATCTTCACTACTTCTTAGAAGTTGTTCATATGTATATCCGCTATAAACCCAAATATCTTTTTCATCAGCAAATTCTTTTCTGACACGCTCTGCCAACTGTATAGCAACTTGTGTATTTAAAAAAGGCTCTCCTCCCAAAAGAGTTAATCCTTGAACGTAAGAATTTCCTAAATCTTCTATGATTTTGTCTTCAAGTTCCATTGTATAAGGACTTCCTGCATTGAAATTTTGAATACTTTCATTAAAACACTCTTTACAAGCAAATAAGCATCCACTTAGATATATCGAACACCTTACACCTTCCCCATCTACAAATTGAAATGGCTTATAATCTGCATATTTCATTTTCGAAAAAGTACTTGAAAGCCATGTTTCTTGAGGATCTTTAAAAGTTTTCATCTTGCAATTATGTTGTAAATTATTATCTTTATTATTACTATACTCCGAATTATCAATTGTACTAATAATTGTCCTTAAATTTTCTTCTCTTGACACTTCCCTCACCTCTATCATTAATAATATCACTTTTAAAATTTATTTACAATTTGTTTTTATAATTTATTGAAAAATAATTTATAAAAAAATTTATTTCATATTTAAATTGTTTTA
>ERZ772966.139-NODE-139-length-29527-cov-12.892712_pt1 | contig 29527 bp, 18 predicted proteins | sample MGYA00580680_ERZ772966 | MGnify/ENA primary metagenome ERZ772966 (study PRJEB29015, sample SAMEA2738055) | human oral metagenome | biome: human oral; feature: human-associated habitat; material: saliva | place: China | collected 2225 ...
CGCGGGGGAGTGCCCCCTCTGCGGCGCGGGGCGCCTTGAGGACGGAGCCCCCGCTACGCATGTCCGCTAAGCCGTTGAGGTTCGGTTACCTGCGGCTACGAAGAGATAGTTACGAATATAGTCCTGCGAAGATATACCTCGCCCGCTCCGCGTGACCGGCTACGCCGCCAAGGTTCAGCACCGTTGAGGTTCAGCGCCGCTACAGACCCAGCTGGCGCAGATAGCGTTCCGCCACCGCCTCCACCTGATCCAAACCACGCACACGACCCAGCGCCTCCGACCAAGCATCAGCCTCATCGCCACCCACCGGGAAACCAACCGCCGCCCACAACGCCGCCGTCATCGCACCCACCGAATCCGAATCCGAATCCACCGACACCGCACCGCACAACCCCTCAAACAGGGCACCACGCACCGTCGCCTCATCAGCCTCAGCAGACAGGCTCTTCACCGCATCCGCCGCACACCAGAAAGCCACACCCAACAGCTCAGGCGCCGTCCAACCCGTACCAAAATGCTCCGCCACAGCCTCCGGAACCGGCACCACACCCCGATCCAGCAGGTCAACGGCACGACTCAGCGCCGCCGCCGTACGCGAAGCATCACCCGGAATCGAATCATCCGCCGCCACCGAACCACACCACGACACCACACGACGCGCCGCCTCCAACAACGCACCAAACGTACCCGACGGGGACGCCAACAAGTCACGCACCAGCAACGCATACGCCGCCGCCGAAGCCAACGCCTCCGGATGCCCATGCGTCAACGCCGCCGCACGCACCGCCAACAAAACCACCGTACGCTCCTGCGCCACCGGCAAAACACCCAACGCCGCCGAACGCACCAACGCACCACTACCCAAAGCCTCAGGATTCAACGACTTCGACACCAACTGCATCTCACCCGAACCCAACGCCCGCAACGTCGCCGCACCCGGACCACGACGAGCCGTCAACTCCGAAGCCCCATCAATCTCACGATCCAACGAAAACGGCGCAGACTCCGGCAGAACCTCACCAATACCGCGGAACCACCGCAAATACGCCAACCACAGACACGCCAACTCATCCGCCGCCGCGCCCTCATTATTCCACTCCAAAACCTCCGTCAAAGCGTCCAGCGTGAAACACGTCAGCTGCGTATCATCACTGACCAGCAACTCACCAAACGCCAAATCCCACGGCTTAGGGGCGCACTCCGCAATCTGCTCAGCCGACAACAACTCCAACGGATAACCCAGCGCATCACCCAACGCAGACGCACGCAACAAGCCGCGCACCCTGCCCGCAAACTCAGCCGAAACCTCAGGCGCACGCGTGAACTCAACAGAAGAAAAACTCATAGGGCGATTATCCCATGTGCGTTCAGGATGCGGAGGGTAGGGTATGCAGGCGGCTTTGGGCTCACGCTCGTGGGAGGGAGGATGTGCCAGGCGGCTTTGCACTCACGCTCGCGGCTTCGTGCTCATGCTCGCGGGGGAGTGCCCCCTCTGCGGCGCGGGGCGCCTTGAGGACGGAGCCCCCGCTCCGCGTGAGTGCCTACGCCCTGAATGACGAACTGTGAGGCGCAAAACATGACGCAGTGCCATACTGAAACCATGAAGATTCTGCACACCTCCGACTGGCACCTCGGCCGCACCTTCCACCGCAGCCCCCTCACCCGCGAACACCAGCAGTTCATCGACGAACTGCTCGAATACGTGCACGCCGAAGGCATCGATACTCTCCTCATCAGCGGCGACGTCTACGACAGCACCATCCCCACCGCCGAAAGCACCACCCTGCTCGACCAAGCACTCACCCGCCTCATGCGCGCCGGCGTGCAAGTCATCCTCAGCTCCGGCAACCACGACTCCTTCCGCCGCCTCAGCTACGGCGCCGCCTTCTTCGAAGCCTCCGGCGTGCACCTGCGCACCAGCCTCGAAGACGCTACCCGCCCCGTCGAACTCACCGACGGCACCTTGCGCGTACACGTCTACGCCATCCCCTACCTCGCGCCGCGCCTCCATGCCACCGCCCTCGGTGTAGATCCCACCCACCACGCCGTCCTCGGCGCCGTCACCGACGCCATCCGCACCGACGCCGCAGAACGTCACGCCCGCGGCGAAGGCGCCGACCGCATCATCGTCATGAGCCACGCCACCGTCAGCGACACCGCCAGTAGCGCTGATACCACGCCCCGCAGCGACTCCGAACGCGACATCAGCGTCGGCGGCATCGACTGGGTACCCGCCTCCCTCTTCGACGGCTTCGACTACGTAGCCCTCGGCCACATCCACAAGCGCTACCCCGTCACCCACACCATCCGCTACAGCGGCTCACCCCTCGGCTTCTCATTCAGCGAAGAACACAACCGCAACGGCGCCTACCTCATCGAACTCAACCCCGGCGAAGCACCCACCATCAGCAGCCACGAATGGGCAACCCGCGTACACATGAAAACCCTACGCGGCACCATGGACCAGCTACTCAACAGCCCCGAACACACCCCCTACGAGCACGGCTACTACTGCCGCATCGAACTCACCGATGAAACCCTACCCGTCGGCGCCGTCGACCGCCTGCGCAGCCGCTACGAAACCATCTCCCACTTCAGCTACCGCAGCACCCAACCCGCCGCCGACAAACCCGCCGCCGCACAACCCACCCGCGACGCCGACCCCGTCGACACCTTCGACCAATTCCACCAATACGTACGCAACCGCCCCCTCACCAGCGAAGAACGCGACGTCATCACCACCCTCAGCGACCACATCAAAAGCCACAAGGACAACGCATGATCCTGCACACCCTCGAATTCGAAGCCTTCATGGCATACCCCAAGCGCCAAGAAATCAACTTCGACACCCTCAACAGCGCCGGCGTATTCCTGCTCAACGGCCCCACCGGCGCCGGCAAAACCACCATCCTCGACGCCATCTGCTACGCCCTCTACGGCGAAACCAGCAGCGACCGCGAATCCGCCAAACTGCACTCCACCTACGCGGCACACAGCGGCACCAAACCGCGCGTGCTGCTCGACGTGACCCTCCACGGCAAGCGCCTGCGCATCGACCGCACCCCCGCCTACAACAAGCCCATCACCCGCGGCGCCCGCAAAGGCCAGATGCGCGAAGAAAGCGCCAAAGCAACCCTCGCCGAACTCGCACCCGGCGCCGACCCCGCCGACGAAAAAGCCTGGACCCCCATCTCCAGCAGCGTCGCCGAAGTCAACCGCACCATCGCCGAACGCACCCACCTGACCAAAGAACAATTCCTCAAAGTCGTACTCCTGCCGCAGGGTCAGTTCGCGCAATTCCTCAAGTCCAAGCCCAAAGAACGCAAAGAACTGCTCAAAAAGATGTTCCCCGTCGAACACTACGAACAGCTCTTCGCCGCACTCACCGAAGAAGCGAAAACCGCCCAGCAGGAAGTCGCCCAGGACGAAAACACCCAGCGCGGCTACCTTGAACGTGCCCGCGTAGAAATGCTCGCCCTGCAGGCGCTACTGGATGTTGCGGATCCGGACGCTGAAGATGCTGCAGGGGAGGGCTCCGCTACCGAAGACCCTGTGGAGGCGGAGACTTCCGAACAGCTCACCGCTGAGAGCGTCACTGCCGAGAATGTCACTGCCGAAACCCTCGACGCATGGGTCGCCGGCGGAGTAGAACGCGCCCGCGAAACCTCCGCACGCGAAAAGCAGGAGCAGCAGCGCCTCACCGACGAAGCCGACCGGAACACCCGCCTGCTCGCCGAACGCGCCCAGCTGCAGGCCGACTGGCGCGAATACGAGCAGCTCTGCGAGCGCCGCACCCGCCTGACCGTACGCGCCGACGAGCACAAGGCGCAGCGTGAAGAGCTGGCGCAGGCACGTGCCGCCGCGCCCCTGCACGCACAGTACGCGCAGGTCCATGCCGAATCGCAGGCGCTCGCCGCCCGCCAGCAGGAGCAGGCGGCCTGTGCATCCGCGCTGGATGAGACTGGTCGCGCCCTGCTTGCGGCACTCCGCGATGAGGAAACCTCGGCAGAGGTCATCTTCCCCGAAGAGACCACCTTCGCCGCACTCCCGGATTTCGAGCCCGCCGAGCAGGAAACCCAGCTCGAGGCGCTCCTTGACACCCTGCGCGCCCTGCAGAAGAAGGACGCGCAGCTGACCGACGAGGAAGCCGCCGCAGCCGCCCTGCTGAAGCAGGCAAACGCCCTCGAACAGGACAGGGCGCGTGCCGAAAAGAGGCTGAGCGACCTCACCGCCCAGGCCGAGCAACTCGCCGAAGAACTCGCCGGCTACAGCACCGCCGACGAGGAGCGTACCCTCGCCGCGCACCTGGTCACCGAGGCGCAGCAGAAGCACGATGCAGCCCAGCAGATGCAGCAGAAGCTGGATGCCGCCTCCGCCGCGGTTGCTGCGGCCCAGAAGCAGAGCAAGCGCACCGCCACCGCCGAGCAGAAGGCGCAGGAAAAGTGGCAGGCTTCGGCTCAGCAGGCGCTCGCCGCCACGGAGGAGTTCAAGAACCTGCAGGTGCTGCGCCTCGCCCAGGCCTCGTCTCTGCTGGCGCGTGAGCTCAAGGACGGCGAACCCTGCGCGGTCTGCGGTTCAGTGGAGCACCCCGCTCCGGCGCGGATTGCCGAGGGCGAGCAGCTGGTTGAGCGTGCCGACCTGGACGCCGCCAAGGAGCGTGAAGACAAGGCACACAAGCAGGCGCGTACCCACGAACTGGCTAAGGATCGGGCGACCAAGGCACATCAGGAAGCCTCCGAGGCGCTTGCCGCCGCCCGCACCCAGTACGAGACCCTGGTGGCTCAGGGCGAGTGCGATGTTGAGCAGACTGCCGCCCAGCTGCAGCAGGCGCAGACCCGCCTCGCGCAGGCTCAGTCGCGCGTGACCGCGCGTGACGGCGTGCTGGTGAAGGTTGAGCGGGTGCGTGCCGAGCAGCAGAAGGCTCAGGAGGCGCTACGCACCATCGAGGGTGCGGCGGTTGAGGCGCAGACTCGTCACCGTGACGCTGCGGCGCGCTGTGAGGCGGCTGCGGCGCAGTTGGCGCCTGCTCGTGCGGCGGTGGGTTTTGCGCAGCGTGTTGAGGCTGTGGAGGGCTACCGTGCGGCGCATCAGCGTCTTGCTCGTGCGGTGCTGCTGTTGGGACAGGCGCGTGAGCGTCATGCTCTGGCGGCGGCGCAGGCGCAGCGCCTGTTGGGCGAGTCTGCGTTTGAGAGTGCTGAGCTGGTGCAGGCGGCGGTCCGCACCCCTGAGCGCGTCGACGCCCTGGAGCAGGCTGTTGCCGCGTACGAGCTGGAGCATGCCCGCCTCCTTGAGGGCTTTGGCCGTGAGGCGATTGTTGCGGTGGCGGCTCGTGCCGCCGCTGGTGAGCAGGCGCCGGATGATCTGCAGGGTGTGCGTGAGCGGGTTGAGCAGCTGCGTGCGGCGGTTCACCGTTTGACTCTTCGTGAGGGTGAGCGGGAGAGCGTGCTGCGTTCTTTGCAGGCGCTGCGTGGCGAGTATGCGGCGTTCCGTGCGCAGACGGCGCAGCGTTATGACCGTGCGCAGATGCTGGCGAACCTGGCGGCGGCTGCCCGCGGTGATACGCTGGGCGGTTATGAGCATCAGGTCGACCTGGTCAGCTATGTGCTGGGTGCCGAGTTCGAGCGGATTCTGCACTCGGCGTCGCTGCACCTGGACCGTATGAGTGAGGGCCGCTACGGCATGGTGTTCAGCGATCACCGTGCGAAGGGTAGCCGTTCCGGTGGCGGCCTGAACCTTGAGATTACTGACACTTGGACGGGTGAGCCGCGTGAGGCGTCGTCGCTGTCCGGTGGTGAGTCGTTCTTGGCGTCGCTGTCGTTGGCGTTGGGTCTGGCTGAGGTTGTTCAGGCGAATAACGGCGGCATCGAGTTGGATACCCTCTTCATTGATGAGGGTTTTGGCACGCTGGACGCTGAAACTCTGGACATGGTGATGGGCACGATCGAATCCCTGCGTGATAGTGGCCGCACTATTGGTCTGATTTCGCATGTGGAGGAGATGAAGAACCGTATTCCAGCGCAGATTGTGGTGGAAAAGGGTCAGAACGGCTCGTCGGTGAGGGTAAACTCCTAGTAGGCATAAATTCGCTTCCGGGCTGCTGTTATGGCATGTCCGGCGGCTTATTCGTGAAAGAGATGATGACCTCGACACCTCAGGACAGGGCACCGAATTCAACGTATCGTGTGGAACCTTCGGCTGATGCGCGTACTGGCGCATCCGCGCCGGGGGTTCCTCCGCGCACCATGAAGGTGGCACCCGCCCCCGATACCTCGGATAGGTTGAGTGCTTCGGGCACGGGCATTCCGACGGTTCCGGGCACCTCCCTGACGGATGTGGTGCGCAACAACGAGCACGTGTTGCAGGAGTTGCCGCCTCGCCCGATTCCGGCTGCGGATGAGATTAATACGAATGCGTCGGTGCCGGACATTTTGCGTCAGCATTGGGCGTTGTTCCTGCGCAACGGTAAGGAACAGCGTCGTCACCTGTATGCGGTGCTTCGTGCTGAGGGATTTGCCCGTAATGTGTTGACGATTCTGTTCCACATTCCGGCGGCTTCTTCGGCGTTTGCGCTGTATATTCTGTTGGCGAGCCACCTGGGTAGTGTGCATGATGGCGGCTATGCGGTGGCGGCGTTTACTGGCGCGTATTCGGTGCAGATTATGCTCGGCCCAATGCTGGTGCGTGCCCTGGGTTTGCGGGCGTTGCTGGCGATTACGTCGGTGCTGAACATTGCTGCGGTGTTGAACATGCTGGTCATTGGTTGGCGCCTGACGGTTGACCCGAATAACGTGAGTACGACCTACCATGCGCTCTCGTGTGTGGCGATGGGTTTCACGACTCCGCCGTGGACTCCGTTTGCTCTTGAGTCGCTGTATCGCCGTAACTATCAGTACAGTGATGTTCGCTTGTCGACTGCGGTGTCGTGGGGTACCACGGCGAACATGTCGATGCACCCGCTGGCTGCTCTGCTGGTGTGGCTGGGTGATGCGTACATCACCCCGAATCATGAGTATGCGGGCTTCTGGATCACGATTATTCTGGATGCGTTGCTGTTCGTCGTGGTGCTGGTGGCGCCGAGGGTTCTACCTGATATTTCTCGTATTCGTATGGCTCCGCCGCAGAATCTGGTGCGTCCGAGCCGTCAGACGGTGGTGCTGATTCTTGGTCTGGTGCTGCTGGGTGCGTGCATGGGTTCGGTTGGTTCTGGTCTGCTGGGCTTCTCGCTGATTCACGGTTCGATGAACCTGTTCATGGCGATGGTTGCGACCGGTACGGGTGCGCTTGTTGTGGTGGCTTTCCCCGTGGTTTTGGGTGGCCGTTCGGTGAACCCGTGGCATGGTTGGCTGGTGAGCGGCGTTCTGCTGATTATGGCGGCGCTGTACTTGCCGGCGAGCGATGATACGTCCACGATCTTCTATGCGTTGGCGTTCTGCGGCGCGGTGCTGGGCGTGGCGTTTGGTGGCCATGAGCTGTGGCTGAACCGTTCGCTCAAGCATATTCCTGATGCGCAGGCGAGCTTCTTTACCCGCTCGATGCTGGGCATTGGTCTTGCGCTGGGCTGTATGTGGGGCGGCTATATGGGCGACGCCCCGTATTACCGTAATGCGTTTATGGTTCCGGTGATTATTGCGACTCTGTATTTTGCGTTGGGTCATTTGTACGGATACCTGTGGCGTGAGGAGCATGAGGAGCAGCTGGCTCCTTTGGCTGAGACGGAACGCGGCTAGTTTGGGTTGCTGCTAGTTCCTTGCCGGTAGCTTGAGCGTGATGAGCGCGTGATAAAAGGCGGATGCCCCGCCACCTTCTGCAGGTGGTGGGGCATCCGCCTTTTGTGTACCGTGCTCGGTTTGTTGCGAGCCTCAGCCTGAGAGCTTCAGCGTGAGAATCTCAGCGTGAGGGTCTCAGTGTGAGGCTACCGGTTTAGTGACCGCGCTTGATCCATGCCGGAAGCTCGGGTGCTTCCAGACCGATGCCGGTGCTGTCGCCGTGGCCGGTGAGGACCGCGGTGGACTCGGGCAGGGTCAGCAGACGGGTCGAGATCGACTCGATGATGGTGTCGAAGTCGCTGTAGGAGCGTCCGGTTGCGCCGGGGCCGCCGTTGAAGAGGGTGTCGCCGGAGAAGACGACGCCTTCGCTGTTCTCCCAGCTGAGGGTGGGTGCGTAGAAACACACGGAGCCGGGGGAGTGGCCGGGGGTTGCGAGGACCTTCAGCTCGGTGTCGCCGATGCGCAGCACGTCGCCGTCAGCGAGTTCGTGGTCGAAGTCCCAGGAGGGGTACACCATTTCCCAGAGCACACGGTCCGCGGGGTTCAGGTAGACGGGGGCGCCGAAGCGTTCTGCCGCCTCCTTGGCGTTGCGGATGTGGTCGTCGTGGGCGTGGGTCAGCAGAATCTTCTCCACGGTGCGGCCTGCGACGGTGCGGGAGATCTTGTCGACGTCGTGGGCGGGGTCAATGATGATCACGGAGGAATCATTGCCGATGATCCAGACGTTGTTGTCAACATCCCAGCAGCCGCCGTCCAGCGAGAAGGTGCCGGAGGTGACGACTCGTTCAATACGTTCGCTCACGCTACGCTCCTAGAGTTCCACGACCGAGCGCAGCACGCGGCCGGTCTTCATGGTTTCGAATGCTTCGTTGACGTCTTCGAGGCGGATGCGCTCGGATACGAAGCCGTCCAGGTCGAGGCGGCCGAGCAGGTACTGGTCCACGAATTCGGGGAAGTCGCGGGAGGGCAGGGTGTCGCCGTACCATGCGCTCTTGATGGAGCCGCCGCGGCCGAAGACCTCATCCAGCGGGATGTTCCAGGTGGTGCCGGGTGCGGGCACACCGACGAGGACGACGCGGCCAGCCAGGTCGCGTGCTTCGAATGCCTGCTTGAAGGTGGGTGCGATGCCGACAGCGTCGATGACGAGGTCTGCACCGAAGCCGCCGGTGAGTTCCTTGATGGCCTCGACGGGGTCGACCTTGGAGGAGTTCACGGTGTGGGTTGCGCCGTGCTCGCGTGCGCGTGCCAGCTTCTCTTCGTCGATGTCGACGGCGATGATGGTGGTTGCGCCACCGAGCTGTGCGCCTGCGATTGCTGCGGTGCCGACGCCGCCGCAGCCGATGACTGCCACGGACTCACCGCGCTTGAGTTCACCGGTGTTCAGCACAGCGCCCAGACCTGCGGTGACGCCGCAGCCGAGCAGGCCGATTGCTGCGTACTGTTCGGGGCTGATGTCAGCGGTGATCTTGGTGCACTGGCCTGCCGCGACGAGGGTCTTCTCTGCGAAGGAGCCGATACCCAGTGCGGGGGTGAGTTCGGTGCCGTCCTCGAGGGTCATCTTCTGGGTTGCGTTGTGGGTTGCGAAGCAGTACTGCGGCTGGCCCTTGCGGCATGCGCGGCATTCGCCGCAGACGGCACGCCAGTTGAGGATGACCAGGTCGCCGGGGGCGATGTTAGTGACGTCATCGCCGACAGCCTCGACGATACCTGCGGACTCGTGGCCGAGCAGGTAGGGGAAGTCCTGGCCGACGCCGCCGGTGACGTAGTGGTGGTCGGTCTGGCAGACACCGCAGGTGAGGACCTTGACGAGTGCTTCGCCCTTGCCGGGGTCGGGTACGTTGATGGTGGTGACGACGACGGGTGCGTCCTGTTCGAGGGCTACTACAGCCTTGACCTTGTGCATGCTGTTCCTTTGCTTGGGGATTGCGGTTGATGCTCAACAGCAGATGAGGTTCAACCGCAGATAAAGGTTTTTTGATACGTTCCATTCTACGAGCAATGGAGCACCCGGCGCACGATAAAGCTGATAGTGAAGCGCCCCCGCGAATTTGACGTTTTATGACGTCGCCGCATCTACCTCAGCAGCAAAGGCGAGCGCACCGCGTCGGAACGCACCCGAGGTCAGGGCATTGACGTGGTCGCGGCCGGGCAGGGAGATGAAACGGTTGAGCGGGTTATCCTCGCGCACCATGTCGTAGAGTTCCGCACCGTCTGCGGCGATGGTGTCCGCGTCACCGAGCACCACCGCAATGGGTACGCGCGGATGCGCACCCGGGTGCCCCGCCGGCAAATCCGGGGATCCGGCGCGCAGGGCGGGCACGTCGAAAAACGGGCCGAAGGGAATCCGCACGAACTTCAGCAGCGCGTCGGGCTGAATGGGGGAGCCGTCAATAATCGAGGTGAAGGAAGCAATCGCCTCGTCGGTCGAGTCCGCCGCGGGGGTTTCTGCGCTCGCGGAGGCGCTGGTCCCCTCGTGCGCTTCGAGCATGGCGCGCAGGGTGATGAGGTGGTCGTGCAGGGGCAGGCCGCCCAGGGTGAGGGATGCGACCGCCTCCGGGTGGGTGAGGGCGAGTTCCCAGCCGACGCGGGCGCCGAAGGAGAAACCGATAACGTGTGCGCGGGGCTCCAGTTCAACGCCGAGGTCGTTCTCGGTGGCGACGGTGCGCAGTAGCTGGGCGAGCAGGTTGGTGTACAGGTGCATGGGGGTCAGCGGCTGACCTGCCGCGTCGACAGAGGGCACCGAATCAAACGGAATTGTGCGGCTGCGCACGCCCGTGTTGTTGGGGAGCTTACAGTCGATGGCGTGCATGGATTCGGGGTCTTTGAGGTATTCGTCTGAGTGGTAGGGCAGGTCAACAATCAGCACGGGGTATCCGGCGCGCAGGTATTGGCGGATCCAGCCGGTGCCGCCGTAGAGCTGTTCGCCGCGGGTGGCGAAGCCGTGAATCATGAGGGCGGGAACGCGGCTTTTGAGCTGCTGCGGCTGGTAGAGGGTGTACGCGAGGTCGGGCAGGGTAACGCTGGGTACAGCAAAGGGCGCGGGAGAGAAATCTGCACTGGTCATATGTCTATCTTAGTGACCAGCGCGGGGTTTCTGTCCCACGCCCTTTTCTATCTCGCGCCCTTGAAAGATTGAGGCGATACGCGCTCAGCTGAGCTGCCGCTTAGTTCTTCTGTGCTGCACCGGTTGACGTATCGGTGCTCGGGTCGAAGAGTGCCTCCTGCTGAGAGTTAGCCTTCGCCTCAGGCTCGGTAGCTTCCGCCTTAGCCTCTGCCTTCGCCTTGGTGTCGGCCTTCGCCTGCTTTTGTTCCTTACCGCTTTGCTCCTTGCCGTTTTCAATGCGCTCCTTACCGTCGGCAATGAGCGTGCGAATCATGGTGGTGTTGGTATCCACCGCCTTCTGCACGCGTTGTGCTATGGAAGGGCCCTTCGGCTTGGGGAGCATTCCCTGGCCCACCGCCTGCTGCTGCAGTTCGTGCCCGGCGGACATGAGGCGTTCGCGCTGTTCTTTCATCGCACGGGATGCGGTGGTGCTGCGCGGCTGAACCTTCAGGAGTCCGCGGTCGTCTTCGCCGGCAATGATTTGGCGCATGAGCATGATTTCTGCGTCCAGGTGCGCGCCGAAGAGCAGCATATTGTTCATGATCCAGATGAACAGCAGCATCACGATCACACCACCGATCAGGCCGTAGGTGGCGTTGTATTTGCTGAAGTTATTGGCGTAGAGGGTGAAACCGAAACCGCCCAGACCCATACCGAAGAGTGCCAGCGCCGCGCCGGGGGAGAGCTTCCACGGCTTGAAACGGCGAACGTTCGGGGTGGTGGAGTAGAGCAGGGTAATCAGGGCGATCGCCATGAATAGAATCAGCACCCAACGGCCGTTGAGCCAGATGAGTTTGATGAGTTCCATGTCCACGGTTTTGGGTACATACTGACCGGCCAAATCGAGGACAGTTACGCCCAGTAGCAGCATAAGCATCATGAGTACCACGAGGATGATAATCACGGTGGTGACGAAGACGTTCAACGGCTTGAGAATCCAGCCGGGGCGGCCTTCACGCACACCGTAGACGGTGTTGAGTGCTCGGCCGAAGGATCCGGTGTACCCGGAGGCGGACCAGATCGCACTGAGGATACCGGTCAACAGCACCAGGCCTGCGCCATGGTCGCCGGTAATCTGCTTGATGGGGTCTTCCATAATGGCGTACATCTGTGCCGGGGCGTTGTCCTTGAGGAAGGAGAGGATGACCGCGGCACTTTCCTCACCGTGCCCAAACACACCCAGTAGCGAGACGATCGCCAGCAGGGCGGGGAAGATGGACAGCACGGTGAAATAGGTGAGTGCTGCCGCCATGTCGCTTGCGCCATTTACGCCGAACTTGAAGATGGCACAGCGCAGGATGTAGAGGATGCTGCCCTTGGGGAAGTCGCGTAGTTTCACGCTTGCGTACTTGGGGGCTGCGGACTTCTTCTTACGGGAGAAGAGTCCGCGTCGAGCTCCGGCGGACACCGTGGTTGAGGAGGTGTCCGTGGAAGAGCCGGTGTGTGCAGCCAATGGGGCTCCTTGAATGAGTGGGATGTACACAGTGGTGCGCCTATTAGCTTCAGCGTGCGGGCTTCAGCTGCGGGTTTTAGCGTGTGGGCGCACAGAAGGGGCGGGGAGAACAATGAGCTGTCCTTCCCGCCCCTGCGGTGACATTATAGGGTTTTCTAACCCTCCCACATTTTTCTGTGAGTGCAGATACTTAACCTATTGGTCAGTTAGAGAGGGTCGCCGCCCCAAAAAGCTTCAAAAAGCCTTGTCAGATGCTGTTGTCGACTAGCTGAAAACTAGTTGTGAATACCCAGAACCTTAGCGGTGTGAGCCATCAGCTCATCAGCCAGGTCGTGGTTATCGTTGAGCTTCACGCCGTAACCGGGGATGAGGTCCTTCAGGCGAGGCTCCCAACCGGCAATCTTGGAGGGGAAGCACTTAGCCAGCAGGTTCAGCATAATCGGAGCCGCAGTAGAAGCACCAGGGGATGCGCCCAGCAGAGCCGCGATGGAGCCGTCAGCTGCAGAAACAACTTCGGTACCGAACTGCAGGATGCCGCCCTTCTTCGCGTCCTTCTTCATAATCTGGACGCGCTGGCCGGCCTCGATGAGCTCCCACTCGCCGCCGTTAGCCTCGGGGTAGTACTGGTACAGCGATTCGAGGCGTGCGTTCTTGTCCTTGACCAGCTCGGAGAGCAGGTACTTGACCAGGGAGAAGTTATCCAGACCTGCACGGGTCATCGGGTAGATGTTGTGCGGGCGCAGGGACAGCGGCAGATCCAGCAGGGAACCCTGCTTCAAGAAGTTCGTCTTAAAACCAGCGTAGGGGCCAAACATGAGGGCGCGCTTGCCGTCCACGTAGCGGGTGTCCAGGTGGGGGACAGACATAGGGGGTGCGCCCACCGAAGCCTGACCGTACACCTTAGCGTTGTGCTGGTTTGCGGTGGCCTCGTGGGTGTTGCGCAGGAACAGGCCGGAAACGGGGAAGCCGCCGTAGCCCTTACCCTCTTCAATGCCGGACTTCTGCAGCAGGTGCAGGGCGCCGCCACCGGCACCGAGGAAGACGAACTTCGCGTTGATGGTCAGCGGCTCTTCCTTGTTGATGCGGTTGATGGCGTCAATGGTCCAGGAGCCGTTGGATTCGCGGTTCAGGTTGGTGACCTGGTAGCCGTAGCGAACCTCAACGCCCTTGGTCTGCAGGTGGTCAATCATCTGCTGGGTGAGGGCGCCGAAGTCAACGTCGGTACCTTCGGGGGACCAGGTCGCGGCGATCGGCTCGTTGCCCTTGCGGCCGTTAACGGTCAGCGGTGCCCACTCGGCAATCTTCTCGCGATCGGTGGAGAATTCCATGCGCTCGAAGAGCTTCTCCTTGCGGAAGGAGTCGTAGCGTGCAGCCAGGTACTTGGAGTGGTCTTCACCGAAGACCAGGGACATGTGGGGGACCGGGTTGATGAAGTCGGTGTTGTCCAGGATCTTCTCTTCAACCAGGGATGCCCAGAACTGGCGGGAAATCTGGAACTGCTCGTTGATATTCAGTGCCTTAGCTGCCGAGACGGTGCCGTCGGGGCCAGCGGGGGCGTAGTTGAGTTCGCACAGTGCCGAGTGGCCGGTACCTGCGTTGTTCCAGGGGTTGGAGGATTCCTGAGCGGCCTTATCGAGGCGTTCAAGCAGGACGATGTTCCAGCTCGGTTCGAGTTCCTTGAGGAACACACCGAGGGTGGCGCTCATGATGCCGCCGCCGACCAGGACGACGTCGGTTCGTTCAGTACGTGCTACCACTGAATTCTCCCTTAGGGGTGCGGGTGCCCGGCCTTGGGCACAATGACTGTGGGGTACATCATCTAGCCTACCCCTTTTGGTGGGGTTGGCATAGCCAGAATCCATAAAACGAGAGAGAGTGTTGCAGTTCATATCAATAAATTTCTTAGGGTCGAAAAGACCTGTAATCGCGTTCATTTGCTACACCCACAGGCAACAACCCAAAAGCACTCTCAGCAACACCCACAGCAAGGCCCTCAGAAACAACCAGGAACCGACTCCCCAAAAGCCCCCAAACATAGCAAAAGGGGCGCACCCCAACCGGGATGCGCCCCTCACCAAGCCATCAAATACGCAGGCTACGACCAAATACACAGGCTACAACTTACGCAGCTTACCGAACAGCTCAATCGCATTCTGCTCCGTCTGATAACCCTGAACCTCACGGCTCACAGCCACCTTAGACGTCACATTCAACAACGGAACCGCCGGCATGAACTGACCTAGCTGAGACAGAACCTTCGCGTACAACTCACGCTGCGAATCCACCGAATCGGCAGAATCTGCGGTACGAATCGCCTCCAGAATCTCCGTAAAACGAGGCGACGGCGCCACAGCCGCAGCAGTAGGCGACGGCGAAGGAGTTGCCGACGGGCTCGGCGATGCAGAAGCCGAAGCTTCCTCCTCAGGAGTCAACGGATCCGGCGAATAGCTCGGGTGCGGGCTCGGAGTCGCAGAAATCCGTACATTCGAATCTGAACCGCCCGACGAGGGCGCATCAGAACTCTTCTTCGTCAAACCAGTCGTCATATCCGATGGCGCATTCGTAATCAACGAACGCACCTGATGCTCAGCAATCAGCGGCGCCAACACCGGACCAAAGAACGCATACGGGTCACGGTACATGCCATAGAAACCGGCCAGCGTAATACCGCGCTCAGAAGAAACCTCACGGCTCTTCGGCAGATACTCAGCCCACGGCAGGGGCACCGGCTTAATATTCAGGCCCACCTCAATCAGCGAAGCCACCATCTCCGAATACACCTTCTGTGGAGTATCCATCCACGGCAGAGACACATCGGCAGGGTAGTAGCACTCAATCACCTGATTGTCGTACCCTGCCGCCGCCAACAGCGAGCGCGCCATATCCTGATTGCGCTCCGTATATTCCTTCGCGTCATCAGCCTTAATTCGGAACGACGGCGAAATCAGCGTCTGCGCATCCGAGGTGCCCTGCGGATAATACTGACGTAGTGCGCCACGGTCCACCGCATGCGAAATAGCGCGACGCACCGAAATATTCTTCAACACCGGATGCGCCGTATTCAAACCCAAATACACCAGCGAGAACGGGTCACGACCTGGAGTCTGATAACCATCACGCGCCAACTGACCCAGATCAGTTGAATTCACCTGATCACACGCATCAATATGACCCTCCATCAGCGCAAAATAACGCTTATCCGACGAAGTGAGGGTCGAAATCTGAATCTCATCCAGCTCAGGTGCCTGACCTTCAAAATGGGTATTCTTCAGCAGACGCACCGTGCCGTCCTTGAACGACTCCACACGGAACGCACCCGTACCCACCGGGTGCCCCGTCAACTTCTGATCAGCACCAAAAAGCGAAGGCTCAATAATGCCGAACGCCTGCTGCGTCAAAATACGCGGGAACGCCAACGAAGGACGCGACAGCGTCACCACCACAGAGTTACCATTCGCCACCACCGACGAAACCAACGGCATAAAAGGCTGCACCGCATACAGCACAGAAGCATTCTGCGCGGGCTTCTCATCACCCGGACGCGCAGCATCAGAAGCGCTCGCAGAAGTGGAAACCGACGGGGATGCGCTCGGGGTAGCAGTCTCAGAAGCAGTAGCGGAGGCGCTCGCAGAAGCAGTCGGAGTAGCGGCACCAGATGGAGACGCCTGAACAGGCGTAGGCTCCACCGCAGAAGGATCAACAGAACCCGGCTTCGGCACACCAAAACCCCACGCAAACAACGGCTGAGCAGGCACCGCCAAAGCAGCAGTACCCTCGCCCGTAGCCAACGCCTGCCACCTCTGGAAATTCTGCACCACAGCATCCGCAGTCAACGCAACGCCACTACTAAAATGTGCCTCACGCAACACAAACGTATGCGTCAAACGGTCATCAGAAACCTTCCAGTCACTACACAACGAATCCTGAACCTCAGGATCACCCGTGTAATGATTCGCCACCAACAACGTCTGCAAAACTTGCGCCGTCACCTGATACGTACTCGCCACAGGAAACAACGCCGGATCCAAACCCAACGGCGCCGCACCCTGCGCAAAACGAAACACACGACGCGCATCAGCCGACGACGCACTCGCCGAAGAACCAACAGACGAACCAGCAGACGAGCCAGCAGACGACTGATCGGAACACGCAGAAAGCGCCAAACCGGCACTAAAAAGCGCGCCAAAACGCAAAACGGCGCGTCGACTCAAGCCACTCGAGCCGGCAGTAGCTCGCAGCAGCGCATCAGAATTGCCAACAGCTGACGATGCATAAGGCTGATGCTGCACGGGAGGGTCCTCTCTTCCGTCGCGGATGCTTACCTCTCAGGATAACGGTTCAACACCACACCGGGCGAGACACACCCACCCGGCACGGCACATACAAGAGAGCCCGCCGCCACGAAAACCGTGACGGCGGGCTCAATGCAAATGTGTGTGTGCGCGAGGGGGGACTTGAACCCCCACGCCATAAGGCACAGGAACCTAAATCCTGCGTGTCTGCCAATTTCACCACTCGCGCGCAGTGTCACCCCCACATCCGAAGATGCATGCGTCTGAGGCAACAAAAAATTAGTGTACACCAGGAACCAAGGTTCTCCAAGCCTTAAAAGAAGCGCCCATAGGGCAAAAAGCCCTCAAACACGCCAAACAGCAACCCTCGCGCAGGGCCGCCGCCCCTCACGCTACACACCCAGAAAGCACGACCCTACTTCGGATCAATACCCAAATCACGACGCAGCTTAGCCACATGACCCGTCGCACGCACATTGTACTGAGCCACAGCAACAACACCCTGCTCATCAATCACAAACGTCGAACGAATCAGGCCCTCATACACCCTGCCGTAATTCTTCTTCTCACCCCACGCACCATACGCCTCAGCCACCGCATGATCAGCATCAGACAGCAACGGGAACGTCAACAACTCCTTCTCCACAAAACGCGCAATAGCCGCCGGCGAATCCGGAGAAACACCCAACACCACATAACCCAACGACTTCAACGACGCCAAATTATCGCGGAAATCGCACGCCTCCTTAGTGCAACCCGGAGTCGACGCCTTCGGATAAAAATACAAAATCACCTTGCTGCCCGCATAATCACTCAGACTGTGCTCCTTACCCGAAGCGTCAGCAAGGGTAAAAGCAGGCGCCGGAACACCCGGCTCAAGACGAACACTCATCAAAAACTCCTCAAAACAACAAAGGGGAGGGGGCAGGCGCGCCCCACACAGTACACACACTAGTGTCCCACACACCCCACCCAGACAATGTGTCCAGGGTCACCCCAAATCAACTTGCGCACACCACAAAAACTCGCGTATAGTATTTTTCTGTTGCAAGGGAAACCTTGAAAAACAAATAAGCGCCTCTAGCTCAATTGGCAGAGCAATTGACTCTTAATCAATGGGTTCTGGGTTCGAGTCCCAGGGGGCGCACTTCAAAAAAATCCCGCTGATTCTTCGGAATCGGCGGGATTTTTGCGTTCCCTGAGTAAATACAGTTTTCATGGGTTGAGGTGTAGATATTCCCCTTGCTCCGGTGGTCGATGCTTGGAAGACGGTATTCGCCCTCGTTCCTACAGGGGACCCGTCCTCGCTTCGCTTCGGACACCCTGATGTCACTACGGGCGATACCGTCTTTCCTCGCTTGGTTACCTAGGGCGGCGATGGGGAATATCTATACCTCTGTGCATCTGTGGTTCAGGGGCTCTTGGAATCCCGCCGGGGTTGCGGTAGATACGCGGTGGTTCCGTGTGTGCGCCCCGTGCCTAGCGAACTGGGGCGGGGGAGGCTGTCGCCTGTTTGGTCTGTTGCTTGGTGGATGGGTGTGGGCATGCGAAAGCCCGCCGCAACCCTAAGAGTTGCAGCGGGCATCCAACACGAAAAGTCTCTGTTACAGGACCGGCCAAATCCGCGTCACAAACTCACGGAAATCCTCCACGTCCTTACCCTGCTCCAGCAGGCCAACGCCAAAACGAGTCGCCACCTCAGCATTATCCTCAAACGACAAATAAAACGAGCTGCCATTCACCGACTCAAGCGTCACCGCATCATCACCCACACGATACGCATGCAGTGCATTCGTATTATCAATCGTCGTAGCCGTACCCGCAGGCGTCAACGCCGGCAAATTCACCGGAGCAATAATCACCTCATCAGGCGCATCCTGATACCCAACAATAAAATGCTGCTGATTAGGATACTGATGCAACGCCAAATCAGGATTACGGTAAACAGCACGACCCGTCGCATACACCAAATTGTATGCACCGTAATTAATAATCTGGTCGTCAAAAACCGGGTGCAGAACCCGAATGAGTTCCTCACCCGTCAAAAACTCGCTACTCTCAACAGAGTTACGGGGGTCAACAACCTCTGCGTACTTACTTGCTTCGGTCAGCTCATCAGCGACCGGGATGATCGGTTCGGTCATAGCTTCAGTCTACCGGGGTAACCAACGAAGGTCACGAGTATTTCGCACATATTACGCGCCATGACGCCCAAAAATGCGAGTTTTTCTCACCTGTTCAAATGAATATGTGGGAATGTGCAAGTAAGCGCAAGGTGTCCACATCATGAAAGAAAGTATCTGACCTGCGTCTTTATGAACAAAAACGGGTGTGTTGCCCGACAGAGATTTGACTCACCCCCTCTGGAAGCGCACCATAGAAGGGTGAAGACAGCAATGTTCCAGCGAATTCTAAACCTTGTCGACGTCGCCTAGGGCGAGTGGCAGGGTCTATTCACTGCGACTGAGCGCCCCTACCGCTACCACCAACAGCGAGGGGCATTTTTTATAGCTTGGCACCCCCGGGCATAGGATGCGTGAGGACCACACAAACCCCACGCAGAACATTGAGTACAACGAAGAACCATTAAGACACGAGGCATTTCCATGACCATGGGATTTTCCACTTCTGATGACGCGGCAAACGCTCCCGCAGAACGCATGACCGGTTCTCAGGCAATCGTCCGCACCCTCGAAGACCTGGGTGTGACTGACGTATTCGGCCTGCCTGGTGGAGCTATTCTGCCGACCTATGACCCCCTGTACGACTCCAAGAAGGTTCGCCACATCCTGGTCCGCCACGAGCAGGGCGCAGGCCACGCAGCTCAGGGCTATGCCGTGTCCAGCGGCAAGACCGGCGTGTGCATCGCAACCTCCGGCCCCGGCGCAACCAACCTGCTGACCGCAATCGCAGACGCAAACATGGACTCCGTCCCCCTCGTCGCAATCACCGGCCAGGTATCCACCGCACTGCTCGGTACTGACGCATTCCAGGAAGCCGACATCGTCGGCATGGCAATGCCCATCTCCAAGCACTCCTTCATGATTACCGACGCGCAGGACATCCCCCGCGCGCTCGCAGCAGCATTCCACATTGCATCCACCGGCCGCCCCGGCCCCGTGCTCGTGGACGTCACTAAGGACGCACAGGTCGGCATGATGGAATACCGCGGCATTCCCGAAGACCTCGAACTGCGCGGCTACACCCCCGTCACCCGCGGCCACTCCAAGCAGATTCACGAAGCAGCCAAGTTCATCACCGAATCCAAGCGCCCCGTCTTCTACGTCGGCGGTGGCCTGGTTCGTGCAGGTGCCTCCGAAGAGTTCCACAAGCTGGCTAAGCTCATCGGCGCACCCGTCGTCACCACCCTGAACGCTATCGGTGCGTTCCCGGATTCCGACCCCCAGAACCTCGGCATGCCCGGCATGCACGGCACCGTCCCCGCCGTCGCCGCAATGCAGAAGTCTGACCTGCTCATCACCCTCGGCGCACGCTTCGACGACCGCGTCACCGGCAAGGTTGACTCCTTCGCACCCGAAGCTAAGGTCATCCACATTGACGTTGACCCGGCAGAAATCTCGAAGATTCGCTTCGCAGACGTGCCGATTGTCGGCGACCTCAAGTACGTCCTGCCCGAGCTGACCGACCTGCTCTCCACCGAGTTCGCAGACCAGCTGCCGAACCTCACCGAATGGTGGAACGAGCTCAACGCAATCCGCAAGGACTACCCGCTCGGCTACGAAAAGCCCAGCGACGGCCTCGGCTCGCCCGAGTACGTCCTCGAGCGCATTAGCGCTCTGACCGGCCCCGACGCATACTACGTTACCGGCGTTGGCCAGCACCAGATGTGGGGCGCACACTACATTCAGCAGGAAAGCCCCCGCCACTTCATCAGCTCCGCAGGCCTGGGCACCATGGGCTACGGCGTCCCCGCCGGCATGGGCGCAAAGGTCGCACACCCCGAATCCACCGTGTGGATCATCGACGGTGACGGCTGCTTCCAGATGACCAACCAGGAACTGGTCACCTGCGCACAGAACAACATCCCCGTCAAGGTTGCCATCATCAACAACTCCTCCCTCGGCATGGTGCGCCAGTGGCAGACTCTGTTCTACAACGAGCGCTACTCCAACACCGACCTGAAGGACGGCCACGGCACCGTACGCATCCCCGACTTCGTCAAGCTCGGCGAAGCATACGGTTGCGCAACCTTCCGTTGCGAACGCGACGAAGACGTGGACGCAACCATCAAGGCTGCCCTCGAAATCAACGACCGCCCCGTGGTCATTGACTTCACCGTCAGCCCCCACGCCCTCGTCTGGCCCATGGTCCCGGCAGGCGTATCTAATGACAAGATTTGGATTGCGAAGAACACTTCGCCCGAGTTCGATCGTGAGGGAGAGAACTAATGTCTCAGCACACTCTGTCCGTTCTGGTAGAAGATAAGCCGGGCGTTCTCACCCGCGTCTCCGGTCTGTTCTCCCGCCGACTGTTCAACATCCTCTCCCTGGCTGTGGGCCCCACCGAAAACCCCGGTGTCTCCCGCATCACCGTCGTGACCGAAGGCGACGCCCACACCATCGAGCAGATTACCAAGCAGCTGAACAAGCTCGTTCACGTGCTGAAGGTCGTCGAGCTTCCCGCCGACTCCTCCACCCGCCGCGGCCACATCCTGATCAAGGTCAAGGCAGACGCAGTAGCACGCCTGCAGATCGTTCAGGCAGCAGACCTGTTCCGTGCATCCGTGATCGACGTTTCCCCCGAATCCGTTGTTATCGAAGCAACCGGTTCCGAGGAGAAGCTTACCGCACTGCTGGACGTTCTGGAACCCTACGGTGTTCGCGAAATCGTTCGCGCCGGCACCATCGGCCTGGCACGTGGCCCCCGCGCTATGAGCGAGCGCATCTAGCACAAAATACCTGACGCTACATTCCCGTAGCAGTTCTCCCGCCCGCACAACCGAAACACACGTATTCGCAGTGCGGGCGGGGGAGCGCCAGATATAGCAAACCCCGGTACAGTAAACCCCTGTACCCCCCCATCCATGCAGGGTACAAATACTTCCAACCAAAATCTGAGAAGTACTCTCGTAAACCCGCCCCCCAAAAGCTATCAAGTAGAATAGTCAATGTTGAGCCCAGCCTGGGCCGCATACCAAACTTACTGAGGAGAAGAAATGGCAGCAACCATTTTCTACAACGACGACGCAGACCTCTCTCTGATCCAGGGCCGCACCGTAGCAGTTATCGGCTACGGCTCCCAGGGCCACGCACACGCACTGAACCTGCGTGACTCCGGCGTGAAGGTCATCGTCGGTCTGTCCGAGGGCTCCAAGTCCCGTGCCAAGGCTGAGGCAGAAGGCCTGCGCGTCGCAACCGTTGCCGAAGCAGCAGCAGAAGCAGACGTCATCATGATCCTGACCCCGGACCAGGTCCAGGCAAAGGTCTACGCAGAGAGCATCGAGCCGAACCTCAAGCCCGGCAACGCACTGTTCTTCGCACACGGCTTCAACATCCGCTTCGGCTACATCACCGCACCCGAGGGTGTCGACGTGGCAATGGTCGCCCCCAAGGGCCCCGGCCACACCGTCCGCCGCGAATACGAAGCAGGCCGCGGCGTTCCCGCCCTGGTCGCAGTCGAGAAGGACGCATCCGGCGAAGCACTCGCACTGGCACTGTCCTACGCAAAGGGCCTCGGCGCAACCCGCGCAGGCGTCATCAAGACCACCTTCACCGAAGAGACCGAGTCCGACCTGTTCGGCGAGCAGGCAGTCCTCTGCGGCTCCACCTCCCAGCTCGTCCAGTACGGCTTCGAGGTCCTGACCGAAGCAGGCTACCAGCCCGAAATCGCATACTTCGAGGTCCTGCACGAGCTCAAGCTCATCGTCGACCTGATGATTGAAGGCGGCATCGCTAAGCAGCGTTGGTCCATCTCCGACACCGCAGAGTACGGCGACTACGTCTCCGGCCCCCGCGTGATCTCCCCCGAGGTCAAGGAAAACATGAAGGCTGTCCTGGCAGACATCCAGAACGGCAACTTCGCAAAGCGCTTCATGGAAGACCAGGCTGCAGGCGGCCCCGAGTTCAAGGAACTGCGCGCAAAGGGCGAGGCACACCCCATCGAGGCAACCGGCCGCAAGCTGCGCGAGCTGTTCTCCTGGAACTCCGCAAACGACGACTACACCGAAGGTTCCGTCGCTCGCTAAACGGTAGCTCAGCAATAGCTTTATAAGAATCCGGCGTTCCACCCACACCTCGCTACAGGGGGAGAGGTGGGGCGCCGGATTCTCGCTATTTCAGACCGAACAACAGCACCCAACAAATATGTGATGCAGTTCATACTTTCCCGAGTTGCAGATGCCCACAGAATGCCGTATAGTATTTACTTGTTGCAAGGGAAACCTTCAAAAACAAATAAGCGCCTCTAGCTCAATTGGCAGAGCAATTGACTCTTAATCAATGGGTTCTGGGTTCGAGTCCCAGGGGGCGCACTTCAAAAAAATCCCGCTGATTCTTCGGAATCGGCGGGATTTTTGCGTTCCCTGAGTAAATACAGTTTTCATGGGTTGAGGTGTAGATATTCCCCTTGCTCCGGTGGTCGATGCTTGGAAGACGGTATTCGCCCTCGTTCCTACAGGGGACCCGTCCTCGCTTCGCTTCGGACACCCTGATGTCACTACGGGCGATACCGTCTTTCCTTGCTTGGTTACCTAGTGCGGCGATGGGGAATATCTATACCTCTGTGCATCTGTGGTTTAGGGGCTCTTGGAATCCCGCCGGTTCGTTGGGTTGTGCGGTGGTTCCGTGTGTGCGCCCCGTGCCTAGCGAACTGGTGCGGGGGAGGGCTGCCGCGGTTTAGTGTGTTGCTTGGTGGCTGGTGTTTTGCGTGTGGGGTGGGGGAGGGCTGTCGCGGTTTAGCGTGCTGTCTGGCGGCTGGATGTTTTAGGCTGGTGCGCCGTGTTTTCCGGAAGCGCCCTCAGGGTGTCACACGGACGCTCTCCGCAGCGAAGCAAGGAAGGGCGGAGCGTCCGGGTGACGGGTGCCCCTGCGTAGGCGCGGAGGAAACATGCGGCGTAGCAGCCTCCACCCGCAAACAACGAGTCACTACATTTCAGAGTGTAACCCCGGTGAGAGCCTCGCCTAATACTGCGGTAAACTGAAAGTTATGACTGCAACTCCGTTCTACATCACCACCGCCATCTCCTACCCCAATGGCAACCCGCACATCGGCCACGCCTACGAAACCATCGCAGCCGACGTGCTAGCCCGCTTCAAGCGCCTCGACGGCTTCGACGTGCGCTTCATGACCGGCACCGACGAGCACGGCCAGAAGATGCAGACCACCGCCGAAAAGCTCGGTAAGACCGCTAAGGAACTCGCCGACGAGAACTCCGCACGCTTCAAAGCAATGAACGACGCGCTGAACATCAGCTACGACCGTTTCATCCGCACCACCGACCCCGACCACTACGTCGCATCCCAGGCCATCTGGAAGCGCATGGAAGAAAACGGCGACATCTACCTCGACAAGTACGCCGGCTGGTACTCCGTACGCGACGAAGCCTACTACGCAGAAGACGAAACCGAAGTACGCGACGGCCAGCGCTACGCCATCGCCACCGGCACCGAAGTCGAATGGACCGAAGAAGAATCCTACTTCTTCCGCCTCTCCAAGTACGGCGACAAGCTCCTCGAACTCTACGCCAACGAAGGCTACGTCTACCCCGAATCGCGCCGTAACGAACTGATCTCCTTCGTCAAGGGCGGCCTCAACGACCTGTCCATCTCCCGCACCACCTTCGACTGGGGCGTACCCGTACCCGGCAACGACAAGCACGTCATGTACGTGTGGGTCGACGCCCTCACCAACTACCTCACCGGCCTCGGCTACCCCGACACCGACAACGAACTGTTCACCAAGTACTGGCCCGCCGACCTGCACCTCATCGGTAAGGACATCACCCGATTCCACTCCATCTACTGGCCCGCATTCCTGTGGTCTGCCGGAATCGAACTGCCCAAGCGCGTCTTCGGCCACGGCTTCCTGCTCGTCAACGGCGAGAAGATGTCCAAGTCCGTTGGTAACGTGGTCGATCCCGCCAACCTGGTTGATGCATTCGGCCTCGACGCCGTACGCTTCTTCCTCATGCGTGAAGTGTCCTTCGGTCAGGACGGCTCCTACTCCGAAGAGTCCATCATCAACCGCATCAACTCCGACCTGGCAAACAACCTCGGCAACCTCGCCCAGCGTTCCCTGTCCATGGTCGCCAAGAACTGCGGCGGAGCCGTGCCCACCCACGGCGAATTCACCGAAGCCGACCGCAAGATCCTCGACGAGGCGGCAGCCCTCTACGAGCCGGTCCGTGCAGACTTCGACGAGCAGGCATTCCACCGCGCACTCGACCGCATCTGGACCGTCCTCGCAGACACCAACGCCTACTTCGCAGAGCAGGAACCCTGGACCCTGCGCAAGAACGGCGAACTCGACCGCATGAACACCGTACTGTACGTAACCCTCGAGGTCGTACGCCAGGTCGCCCTGCTGGTGCAGCCCGTCATGCCCGACGCAACCGCCAAGCTGCTGACCCTGCTCGGTGTACCCGAAGGCGACGCACGCCAGTTCGCAGCCCTCGGCACCGCACTCGTGCCCGGCACCGAACTGCCCGCACCCGCACCGGTGTTCCCCCGCTACGAAGCGCCCAAGGCATAACAGCTACCATTAGCGGATAGCGCCTGAGATAGCGCCGTAACAGACAGCGCCAGAAAGCCCCCGGCTTCCTACCCCCCAGATGGGGGAGGAGCCGGGGGCTTTTCGCATGCATATATAGGTGTAGGCGCGGGGGCAGAGAAGCGGGGTAGGGATGCGGGGTAGGAGTGCAGGGTAGGGGCACGCGGGGTTGGGAGGGGGGAGAAAAAAGAGAGAACGCAGATTGGGCCGCCACTCATCCTTAAGGATGAGGTCACCACCCCGCCCAGCCACCCACAGGTGCATCTCAGCCCGTGGAATTAGTGGGGAACCTTCGCATCCGTAGATAAAGGTCCGGTGAACACCTACCAAAATCAACCTGGAGGATGAGAAAAACCCTGTAGTCAGCGCCATACTGCGTGAAATAATTGAACTATGACTACGACAACTCCTCACGCCCAGACGGCACAGCCTACCGTCTCCGCACGAAACCTTTCCAAAACCTACGGCATGGGTGAAGCTACCGTCCACGCCCTCAACAACGTCTCCGTTGACTTTGAGCAGGGCAAGTTCACCGCCATTATGGGCCCCTCCGGCTCCGGTAAGTCTACGCTGATGCAGACCATCGCAACCCTGGACACCCCCGACTCGAACCCGGCAACCTCGATTCGTATTGGCGGTACCGAGCTCTTCGGCCTGAAGGACAACGCCCTCACCGAGTTCCGCCGCGAACACATCGGCTTCATCTTCCAGGCGTTCAACCTGGTGCCCACCCTCACCGCGGGCCAGAACATTGACCTGCCCCTGGGCCTTGCCGGTAAGAAGCCCGACCCGCAGTGGCGCGACTACCTGGTCAAAACCCTTGGCCTGGAAACCCGCCTCGATCACCGCCCCGAACAGCTCTCCGGCGGTCAGCAGCAGCGCGTCGCCATCGTGCGCGCCCTGCTTGCACGCCCCGAAGTGGTCTTCGCCGACGAACCGACCGGTAATCTCGACTCTAACTCCGGCGCCGAGGTGCTGCGCCTGCTGCGTGCCGCCGCAACCGACCACGCACAGACCATCCTCATGGTCACCCACGACGCAAACGCCGCCTCCTACGCCGACCGCGTGGTCTTCATCAAGGACGGCATGGTCGCCGGCGAAATGATCGAACCCACCTACGACGCCGTCCTCGGCGCAATGGCACAGCTGGAAGGTCGATAAGCCGTGGCAACCACACTGAACACGGTGGCGCGCTCCAATCTGCGCGCCTCCAAAGGAAAATACGTCCTCACGGGCATAGGCATCGCAATCTCATCCTTCTTCATCGCCGCCATTATGATGCTCACCAACTCGCTGCAGGCGACCGTCAACTCCTCCGTTGGTGACGTGCTCTCTCGCGCCGAAGCGGTCGTTGCCTCGGCCGCTACAACCAGCGACGGTAAAGACAGCAGCGCCATCTACCTGACCCGTGACCAGATTAAGAAGGTGGAGCAGAGCGACCTGCTCTCCGGCTACTGGGTGCAGTACGCCGTTGCGGGTACGATCGGCACCGGCGACCAGAAAGCCCAGGTGCAGTACGACCAGCTGCCCGCCGACTCGAGCCTCTTCCCGTACAAGGTGCAGGGCAAAATCCCCAGTAGCGACCGTGAAATCATGGTCTCCACCTACTTCGCGAAGAAGCACAACCTCTCGCTGAACGGCAAGGTCACCAGCACTGACGTTGTGGAATCCGTCAGCGCTCCCGGTACTAATAAGACCGCCGAATATACCGTTGTCGGTCTCTTTGACCCCGGTTTTGAAGGCTCCACCACCAATTATGCTGTCTTCATTGGCGGCACCGCCCTCGGCGAAGCCAGCTTGAAAGCAGCCGAGTCAGAAAACAGCAGCTCCGCGGCAGGCTACCGCAGTATGGCTGGCGCGAACCTCATCTACCTCAAGTTCAAGGACGGCGTAACCGACGCCAAGCTCAAGAGCCTGCAGGATACCCTCAGCAGCGGCGACACGAAGAACGACCCGCGCGTTATGACCGGTCAGAAGCTGCTGGAAGACTACCAGAAGAGTATCTCCACGGTCTTCACCTCCATTAGCGTGGTCCTGGGCGCCTTCGCGGCGCTGGCTCTGCTGGTTTCCTCCTTCGTCATCTCCAACACCTTCGCGGTGCTGGTCGGTCAGCGCATCCGCGAGCTCGCCCTGCTGCGCACCCTCGGTGCCCGCGGCGGCTCCCTCGTGCGGATGCTGCTCGTCGAATCCATTACCGTGGGCGTGGTGTTCTCCCTCATCGGTGCACTGCTGACCTTCCCGGTCGGTGCGCTGGTTGGTGCGAACCTCACCAGCATCATGATTTCGTACTCGATTACCCCGGTGATTATCAGTACCCTGATCTGCACCCTCGTGACTGTGCTTGCCTCGCTCTCCCCGGCACGAAGCGCCCTGCGCATCTCGCCCATTAGCGCAATGAGCGAGCACACCAACCGCGAAGTCAGCAAGCCCGGCAAGATCGGTCCGATCATCGGTGCCCTCTTCGCCATCGGTGGCGTGGTCGCCGTTGTGACTGCACTCGATAAAGCAACCAGCACGAACCGTGACGGTAACTCCGCTATCTTCCTCGGCATGCTCGCAGCACTGCTACTCGGCATTGCGGTCTTCCTCATCACCCCGCTGGTACTGCCCCCGCTGGTACGTGCCCTCGGCACGGTCACCCGCACCCAGACCGGTAAGCTCGCGCTCGCCAACGCACTGCGTTCGCCCAAGCGCACCGTCTCCACCGGCCGCGCTGTGCTCGTCGGCACCCTGGTCGTGTCGACTGTGCTGACCGGCTACACGGTCCTGAGCGCATCGTTCGTCAAGGCGCTGGATCAGCAGTACCCAATTTCTGCGCAGGCGAAGTACAGCTCGTACGACCAGTCTGAGGCAGCCTCCACCGTGACCAAGGCGGAGGGAATCGCTTCCAAGGTCAAGAGCATTAAGAATGTTCAGGCATCCGCTGTTGGTTACGCCGCCGGCGTGGTTGACTACACCGTCGAGTACGAAGGTCAGAGCGTCAACCAGAACGCTGACCTGGTGGCGCTGAGCTCCTCCGATCTGAAGGCGATCCTGCCCGACGAAAACTCGAACCTTGCCGACGACACCGTGCTCGTACCTCAGGAACTCTGGAAGGCCGCCGGATTGAATGAGTCCAGCCGCCTGAAGGCGCACGGCCCGCTCGGCGAACTGGAACTCAAGCCCATCAAGTCTGAAACCAAGCAGCACCTGCTGATTGTCAACCCGACCACCGCCGCTAAGCTGCAGGATGCCAAGAACCCGCAGGAAGTTGCCAACCCCGCCGCTGAGGAAGCTCAGAAGCGCATGCAAGAGGCAATCGCGAGCGGCGATCAGGAAGCTCAGTCAAAGGCCGCGAAGCTGACCGTCACCAGCCAGGCACGCGGTAACGGCACCGTCATTCTGGTGCGTGCGGCGTCCCCGCTGACCAGTAGCGAGAATGTGACCCTGCAGGCTGACCTGAACCGTGCAAGCCCTGACAGCTCCTTCACCGGTGGCCTGCAGGAACGCCAGACGTTTGACCAGCTGCTGACCATCATGTTGACCTTCACCCTGGTGATGCTCATGCTCGCAGTGGTCATCTCCATCATTGGTGTGGCGAACACGATGACCCTGTCGGTCAACGAACGCCGCCGCGAGAACGCGATGCTCCGCTCGCTGGGCCTGTCCCGCAAGCAGCTGCGCCGCATGGTCTCAACCGAAGCCGTCATGATTACCCTCGGAGCGCTGGCGATGGGCATCGTCTCAGGCGTACTCATTGGTTTAGTTCTTTCACGAGTACTGGTGCGGTCCATGCGTGAATCCATGGAAATGGTACCGGCCCTGCCAATTACTGGCATGGTACTCGTGTTGGTAGTGGGCCTACTCGCCGCATTCGCGGCGTCAGCCATCCCGGCCTTCCGGTCGGCACGGCAATCCCCAGTGGAGGGGCTAAGGTCCCGCTAACCTCATAAGGATCCCCGGAAGGGGAAAAGCCCCCGGTGCTTTTGTCGGTTGGAGCCGGGGGCTTCTTCCTGCCCTCACAGCAGTAGCCCGCCAACATTACGAGCAACAGAAAGTCCCGGAGGCAACGGTATTCGTTGCTTCCGGGACTTTTAACGTATCGGTTACGACTCTTTCGGCTCCTCATACCGGGGGAACACCGGCGACGGGGCCGGAAGCTCAGTACCGGCAACCAGGGCGTCACCCAGCGCGGTAAACTGGCGCG
>ERZ772966.143-NODE-143-length-29230-cov-5.727986_pt1 | contig 29230 bp, 29 predicted proteins | sample MGYA00580680_ERZ772966 | MGnify/ENA primary metagenome ERZ772966 (study PRJEB29015, sample SAMEA2738055) | human oral metagenome | biome: human oral; feature: human-associated habitat; material: saliva | place: China | collected 2225 ...
GGATATTTACTCAAAAAGTATACTCTACATACTAAAATTAGCATTAGCCTATGTCAAATTAGTAATGACAAGTCGATATTATTTCTGTATAATATAAATACAATTTACAATCCACGGTAAAAGCGTAGTCTACGGGCTGCGCTTTTACTGTATTTAAGGGTTTAGTATAAAAGGATAGACTATGGAACAAACACCTAAAGCAAACCGCGTTCATATAGGCTTTTTTGGCCGTTGTAACGCTGGTAAGTCTACATTGATTAATATGTTAACTGATCAGCCTGTGTCGTTAGTATCTGAAGTGGCGGGTACAACGACAGATCCTGTGAGCAAGTCTATGGAAATCTTGCCCCTAGGTCCTGTAGTAATTACTGATACAGCAGGTATTGATGATACAACTGAACTCGGTGCATTGCGCATGGAAAAGACAGAAGAGGTTGTAAAAAAGATTAACCTTGCTGTCTATGTGCTTCGCATCGATGAAGAACCAACCTCTGATGACATGCATTGGTTAGGGCTGTTAAAACAGAATAATGTGCCTATCGCATTATTTATAAATGAAATTAATGCAGATAATGCAGATAATGCAGATAATGCAGATAATACAGATAACAAAGATAAAGTTGAATCAAATACATCTGATTACATTAAATCTCATAAGGGCTTAGGTGATCTTGCTACCGTCATTGGCTCAGCTGATTTTACGTCTAATGAAAAACGGTTAGAATTACTAGATTTACTTGGCGGGTTAACGCCCCTTGATGTAGAAGGGGAGCAAACACTTTTACAAGGTCTTGTGGAAGAGGGGGACGCCATCATTCTTGTGTGTCCTATTGATAGTGCAGCGCCAAAGGGCCGCCTTATTTTGCCACAAGTACAAACGATTCGGGAAATCTTAGATTACAAAGGCTTAGCCTTGGTGTGTCAAACAGAAGAGTTACCATCTATGATTAATTCTCTTACACATCCACCTAAAATGGTTATCTGTGACTCTCAAGCCTTTGATCGCGTTGATGAATTGACACCAGATACAATTCCGTTGACCTCTTTTTCTATTTTGATGGCTCGCTTTAAAGGAAAATTACAGGACTTAGTCGCTGGTGTGAATGCCATTAAGAATTTGAAACCAGGCTCTAAGGTTCTTATTAGCGAAGGTTGTACACATCGTCGTCAATGTGATGATATTGGGACTGTAAAAATTCCTAAACTTCTTAAGAAGCAAGGTCATACAGATTTACAGCTAGAGTTTACTAGTGGGGGAGCGTTCCCTAAAGATGTATCACAATATGATTTAATCATCCACTGTGGCGCTTGTATGCTTACGCGCCGTGAAGTACTACGACGCATTGAATGTGCTGTTGTACAAGGTACGCCAATCGTAAATTACGGTGTACTCATAGCGGCTCTACATGGTATACTAGAACGGGCAATAAGCCCATTTATTGAGGAATTAAAAGGGTAATTATTAAATTAAATTGTATGCAGTCATTTAACTTTCACGATTAGAATGGTATAATTAAGTGTTGGAGTTTTGATGATTGTATAGGAAGGAATATACATGTTCGAATCGATTCAACCGTGGATTGGCATGGTAACTATCGTTCTTGTTATCGCTGTACTGGTGTATTGTGTAATCTTACACATTCGTCTAGGCAGCTTGAAGAAGAAATACGATTTCTTTATGCAAGGGGACAATGGTGCGAGCCTTGAGCGTAAATTATCTGTAGAGGTTAGTGAAATCCGAGATGCTGCGAAGGGCCTTGAGTCCTTGTTGACTGAGCAAGCGGCTATCCGCAATACGCAGAGCAATACGATACAAAAAATTGGCTTTATTAAATATAACGCCTTTGAAAATATTGGTAATGATCTGTCCTTTGCGCTTACCTTGCTCGATGGCAACAATAACGGCATCTGTATCTCCAGTATTTACGGTCGTAACGAATCCCGTATTTTTAGTAAACCAATTGTGAAAGGTAAAAGTCTTGTTAGTCTTTCACAAGAAGAATTAGAAAGTTTGAACGAAGCGTTGGGCGAACGTACCAATGAGGAAGCGTTGACGAGCGCCATCGTTTCAAAATAAGGAAGGGTTATATTGAATTTACCGGCATTCATTTCAAACAAAGTTGAAAGAAATGGTGACAACTGCATATTGACGTTAACCACTAAGCAGGCGAAGATAGCAGCTATTGTTGGCTCTATCCTAATCATCGCAGCAGTGGTACTCGGCATTTGGGGCATCGTGCGCCAAGCTGAGGTGGTGCAATTACGTCAACAAACGCAATTGCAATCGGAACAGCTGAAATTGTTACAACAAAAAACAGAGGTTCTAGATAAGAAAATCCAAAACTTAAATCAAATTAGCGAAGAGAATAAGCAAATGCTAAAAGGCGCTGAATCTGGCACACCGGCTCAAGGTGGCGGGGATGGTAGCGACCCAAAGGCGGTAGCCGCTGATGAAAGCGAAGTAAAGACGCTAACAGCGGCACAACTATCAGCTCGTTTGTCTAAAATGGACAAAGATGCGCAAAGATTGCTCGTTAGCTTCTATACAATGCGCAACATCCTTCGCGATGGTGGCGCACAAGACTTGATGGCATTGCAATCCATCAATTTCTCCGCTGGTTCTGGTGGCGCTGTGAACAGTACGACACCAAGCATCTGGCCGAGCAAGGGCGTTATTACATCTCCATTTGGTAGCCGCGTAGACCCTGTGACAGGTGCTATTGGTGCATTCCATGAAGGTATCGACATCGCGGATGACTATGGTTCACAAATCGTGGCGACCGCAGCTGGTGTAGTTACGTTTGCTGGTTATACTAATGGTGGTTATGGTAACCTCGTTGAAATTGACCATGGCAATGGCTTCGTAACTCGTTACGGTCATAATAGTGCTGTACTTGTAACGGTAGGGATGAGCGTAAAACAAGGTCAAACCATAGCCTTGATGGGTAGTACTGGTAAAAGTACGGGTGCTCACGTTCACTACGAGGTACGCTTAAATGGTGCCCCTGTAGACCCTATGATCTTCTTGCCAATTAGCAATTAGACACATAAAAACTCAATATAAGTCATACAAAAAGAACTTGTTATGCGTGCAAATGCACTAATAGCAAGTTCTTTTTCTTTCTTTTTGCATATATATATTGTAAAATAAAAGTATATGAACGGAGGTATATCTATGAAGGCCTATGTACAAGTTTATACCGGCGAAGGCAAGGGCAAAACGACCGCTGCTATCGGTCTAGCAATCCGCGCCATCGGTGCTGGCAAGAAAGTCCTCTTTTTGCAATTTATGAAATCTAAAGTATATAGTGAACATACTATTTTACCTACCTTAACTAATTTAACGTTAGAAACTGTGGGCAAGCCATTCTTTATCATCAAAGAAGGGATGAAGAGCAAGGATGAACTTGCTAAATGGGGCGATGAAGTCGTTGTCTTTGAATCTGGCAATCCGCCTAAGGATTATGTAGCACTCATTGAAAAAGGCTACGAACGTGCTCTAGCTGCTATCGGCAGTGGTGATTACGATCTTGTCGTTCTTGATGAGTACAACATGGCACTCTTCTTTGAACTCATTTCTTGGGATAAAACAAAGGCGTTGCTCGATGCTCGTCATCCAGAAACGGAACTCGTATTTACGGGCCGTGGGGCTCCTCAAGAATTGATCGATGAGGCAGACCTTGTAACGGAAATGAAAGAGGTTAAACATTACTACCTGCAAGGCGTAATGGCTCGAAAAGGTATTGAAAACTAATCATAGGAACACCTAAGGAGGTGATGTGGTTGAGTACAGTGGCTATTGTGGCCCTCGTTATCGTGGCCATCATTGCAGCACTCATCTTGATTATCCTACTGACACCAATCACATATAGCATCGAAGTTGACGGCCGCTCGCCGTATCGCGCAGAGGTGCGCGTCAAATGGCTATGGCGTGTATTTTCACTTCATTTAGCATACTTACAGGACAAACCATTTTTTAAGGAATTATACGTTTTGGGCATGCTCAAGATAGGTCCTGTGAAAGACTATGAAGAATGGCTTGAAAATCGCGTAGACGAAGAATACCACAAGGTAATGGACGACGATGCGGACATGTCGCAAGCAGAGGCTTTTGCTAAAGCTATGCAAGGGGGTGGACAAGGTCCTTCTGCAAGCTCTAATGGCACTAGCTTTGAAGATTTGAAGAGCGCTCAAGGTTCTAGTACAACCTTTGGTGACGAAGAGTCACCAGGGGCGGGTAGCTCTCAAAATCCAAAGGAGCGCGTTGAACGTCCTGAACCAGGTTCTAAGGATATGGATGCACAGGCTCGTGCTGATCGGTATGACTCCATTCAGCAAGATCCAACGGCTCATATTCAAGACGATGACGAAGTGGTAAGTCGCGTTACTTTCAACAGTGATGGTTCCATCAAGGAAAAGGTATTTACGAAGGTGAATGATATCAAAACGACAGTGAAAAAACGTTTTGAAAAGCCAGATCCAAACGATCCGGTGGCATCATTCAAGTCTAAAATTCCTACATTCTGGTTCATGAAACATGTCCAAAATACAGAATTGTGGCGTCAGCTATTCCTTGTGTCAAAACGATGTTATGACCACTCTAAACCACGCGATGTGGCCATAGAAGGTCGATTTGGTATCGGTGACCCATATCGTATGGGGATTATCGCATCTATGCTGTATAGCATTTGGCCTGAACAAGCAGAGAATATTGAACTAGATTATGTGAACTGGGCCGGCGAAGGCAGCGGTCACATCAAAGGTCGCATCATTCTCGCTGTATTGGCTTGGCATGGTACTAGATTCTTGGTATCTAAACCGATGCGTTCTCTATTGGGTGAAAGCGCTCGCGTCTTCTGGATCAAACGGAAAGAAGCAAAACAGTTAGAAAAGCTGAAAGCCGCACAAGGCCAAACAGCATAAGGATATATTAAGTCAAACTAAGTACATGAGCTGTATAAAATAATTCATTACATGTCAAAACTATATATACAATATAAAGGCTACGTATATGTAATATAATTATGGAACATACAGCTATGATACTTTCACAAAAAACGGAGGTACTGTGATGGAAAACAGTAATGTAAAAGAGAATTTGGAAGTCCTATTCGAGAAATTCAGAAATATGATCAAAGTGGAAACAGTTGTAGGCGAAGCTGTGCAAATCGGCGATACTACGCTCGTTCCATTCGTTGACGTAACATTTGGTTTCGGTACTGGTACAAACCACAACACTGCGAACAAAAACCACGAATGTGGCGGCGGTGGCGGCGGTGCCAAAATGGAACCAAGCGCTATCCTCGTTATTAAAGGGGACCGCATCGAGTTGTTCAACATTAAAGGCAACCCTTACAGCAGCAGCTTCGATCGTCTCATCGGTTTGGTGCCTGACCTCGTGTCTAAATTGAAATCCGATAAATACATCTATATTAACGATGAACAATAATTCGTTACCGAATTATAAATAATTGGTGAAAGCCTCAATACCCACATGTGTGTTCTGAATATGTCCGTCATGACTGCCCTAAGGGCTTCAGAGCATACCTGTGGGTATTGTTTTAATTTCTATAGACATTCATAAGCATTTCATAGGGCTTTATTATCCTATGTAACAGAGTCTTGTGAAAGTTAGCGAGATTTGTTATAGTAAAAATGGTACACTATTGGATTGTATAGTGACACTTTTAATCGAGGAGGATTTCAGATGAAATTATCTAAAAAATTGACTACCTTAGCTATCGTTGGTGCTATCTCCGCTACTGCTGCAGTAGCAAGTGCTGCTAACATTGGCTTAGTAAATATGAGCCAAGTAGTAAATAGCTACCCTGGCTATGGTGCATTAGATATGAAAATGCAACAAGTAGACGCTCAATACCGTCCACAAATTGAGAAAAAAGTACAAGAAATTGAAAAAATTAAAGACTCTGCACAAGCAGAAGCTGAATTCAATAAAACTGTAGCTCCATTGCTTCAAAAAGAAAACGAAGAAATCAACAAAATTGCTCAACCTATGATGCAAGCAATTCATAACGCTGTGGAAGCTATTCGCGTTGAAAAACAAATGGACGTAGTATTGGATGATCCATACACAATCCGTGCAGCTGACGCTAACAGCAAAATCGAGAACATTACTAACGAAGTAATTAGCCGTCTTAAAAAATAATACGACTAAACATGACCCCTTATCTAATCTCGGATAAGGGGTTTTTGATTTAAAGGACTTTTACAGTAAGATAGAGAAATATATTAACAGAAGTAGTGGCTTATAGGACAAAAAGTGTGTGTAAAAACCCTTATAACACTAGATATTTACTAGTGTTATAAGGGTTTAATCTTTTTCTGGAGAAGTTTGAGGGTGGACAAAAAGTGTGGGTAAAAACATCAATTAACCCTTGTAATTACTGACTAAAATGAGGTTATATCTTCCTATATATAAACAAATATGGAGGAAGAGTTTATGCGACAAATAAAATGTCCTGATTGTAATGAAACATGTATTAAACACGGTGTTTTAAAATCTGGTTCTCAGCGTTGGTTTTGCAAACATTGTAAGGTGGCATTTACCGTTAAAATTAATAATTTAAGTAAAGAGTTAAACCTATTCTTGAATTGGTTATTCAGCACCAATATTCAAGCTGATATGCCTGGTAAAGGTCGTACATTCAGGCGTAAAACCGCTAAATTTTGGTCCATATGGCCATTGCCACCAAAAGTGGAAGAAGTACATGATGTGGTATATCTTGATGGAATTTACTTAGCTAGGAATTTATGTGTTTTGATTTGTTGCAATGATACTCATGTTCTAGGATGGTATGTCTGTCGTTATGAGCATGCTAGAGCTTGGCAGTGTTTAATGGAACGGATTGCCGAACCTAAAGTTGTTGTGTCTGATGGTGCTAATGGTTTACCTAAAGCATTACGAAAAGTTTGGCCTCATAGTAGCCACCAAAGATGCCTATTTCATATTTTTTGTCAGGTTAAACGATATACGACAAGTAGACCTAAAACGTTAGCTGGGAAGGACCTTTATAGTCTTGCCAAAGCTTTATTTAATGTGAAAACAATGGATCAAGCCTTTATATGGATTAATGAGCTTTCAGCGTGGCGAATGACATATTCTGATTTTTTACGAGAAATGACGATTGATGAATTCGGAAACAAACGCTCTACACATGAGCGTTTACTTAAAGCTGAATCATCATTATGGCGCCTGATTAGGCAACAAACTTTATTTACATTTTTGGAATGCATTGATATTACAGTACCTACAACAAATAATCGTATTGAAGGTGGAGTAAATGCTCAACTAAGAAGTATGTTACGGGCTCATAGGGGGCTTTCACTTGAAAGAAGACTAAAAGCGGTCTATTGGTGGTGCTATATGCACTCACCAAGACCGCTTTCTATTTCAGATATATTAAATTGTATGCCTACAGATGAATCGATTGCTGCTATCTACAAACGGTTATCTGATTATTGCCAAATAGATCGTTCAATCCCTCAATGGGGTGATGCTCCTGTTTGGAATGAGCTACATATGTCTACAGATTTTCCAGCTTATTGGGATTAGTCACACACACTTTTTGTCCTATAACCCGAAGTAGTCTGTATAGAAATAACATATGGTAAGCATTATATAGGAGTTTTCTTTAAAATAGATTAGCTTATTTCATCTAAGGAGTGAGATCTAATGAAAGATTTTAAAGCATTAGCCACAGAGCGGTATTCAGTTCGAAAATTTGATACGAAGCCCGTTGAGCAAGAGAAATTAGATATCTTGTTAGAGGCTGCGAGATTGGCACCTACAGCTCATAATTATCAGCCACAACGTTTACTCGTGCTGAATACGGTAGATAGTCTTAATAAACTAAAAGACTGCACTAATGGACACTTCAATGCGCCGTTGGCGATTATTGTTTGTTATGACAATACAGTGAGTTGGAAACGGGAATACGATGATGCGGATATGGGCGTTGTAGACGCTAGTATTGTAGGCTCTCACCTCATGTTTACTGTGGCGGATATAGGTTTAGGAACAACTTGGATTGCTCATTTTGATCCAGCTAAAGTACGAGATGCCTATAATTTACCAAGTAATATCGTTCCTGTAGCGATATTCCCAATCGGTTATCCTCATCCCGATTGCGTACCTGCGCCAGGCCATACAAAACGCTTTGATGTAGAGAAATTTACAATCTATAACTCCTTTTAATCTATAATCTCTACATCGATAATTTTATATAATACTATATACAAAAAGGACAGTTCCTGATGAACTGTCCTTTTGAGCTTTATATATGTTGTTTATTCAGGTTTATGGATAAGGTTTACTACGAATTCGCTGTCTTCAACAAGTGTTGCTTGGATGTAGTTGTCGCCGTTGAATTCTAATACTTGGCCTGGTACGAGTACGTGTTCTTCAGTTTCGTTAAGGAACACTTGTACTTTACCTTTTACTACTGTAAAGATTACATTTGCTTCTGGGTGGTTGTGTTTTTCAACTTGTTCACCAGCTTTGCCACCTTTTTTAACGATTACGTAGTTAGGACCTTGGAATAATAAACCTAATTCTTGATTAACTGTGCCTGCCATAATAGACCTCCTAATTCTAGCTTTTTATATTCTGAAAGCTAATGCTATCACTTAATTAAATTAACTTGTGTAATTACCTTATAATTATATTATAAATGATATTGCTTATCAATGCTGTGCCTATAGCTACAGTTTTGTAAAAATATATAGAAAATTTCAAACATGAAAAAAACGAACGTAAAATTTTACGTTCGTTTTTACGCCCGTTTTCGTTCGTTTATAGTTCGTAAACAAACGAAATGTTATGTATTTATTACTTATTTTTTCTTGATTGTATACAAACGTGTGCCGTTTTCTTCAGTCGTTACAAGTTCAAAGGCTGGATCAATTGTTTTCACAAAAGCTTCGAACCATGTTTGGTAAGCTACAGCCATGAATTTAGGGTCAACGCCCGCTGTACGCCAGTAGCCTGCTTGTAATCTGTGGTCACCAACCCATGTGAACTCATCTGGGCTTTCAGAAACCACTTGGTCACCGCCATCGCAAGGCATGCCATTTACGTAGAAGTTTTGCAACGCATTGTAAATCGCTGGAGCAGTGTGTTCTTCAAGGCTGTCTTGCGCCACAACGCCACATGCTTGGCCTTGTACAGCAAACGCATCGAGAATAGCTGTTACTACGTTCACCGCTTCGTCGCCGGAGTTAGTGTCAAGCAAATCTCTGATGAAAGCTGCTTCACGAACGGATGCGATGTTGATTTGGTTAGCCAACCAACCGTGGATATTGCCGTGATCGATGATGTTTTCCAGAGGAATGCTTGGATTGATTGGTTCGCCGTATGTATCTACGGAGATAGAGTGTAATTCCTCTGCCAAATCATCAACAACTTTAGCTGTTTTTTCTACAATCAAGTTTTCACGCTCAACGAGCAATTGAATTTTACGATATAACCAGTAATGGATGTGACCTAAGAATGCGGACATATTAAGCTCCTTTTCGTGCTGTTTCTAACTTCTCTACTAAATCGTATACATTAAAACCGTGAATTTCTGCGGCTTGCCATAATGGCTCAGCTGTGGCAGAAGGGCAGCCTAAGCAACCCATGCCGATGCCTTGCAATACAGGCACAACATTTGGATATGTTTCCACGATGTCGCGAATGATTGTGTCTGGAGTAATAGGGGAACCTACTTCGAGGCGAGGTGCTTCGACTTCAGGATCGTTACCTTGACCAGGCAAGAACACAGCTGGTTCTTCGGATTTGCTTTCAGCTGGAGCACCTTCAAGGTCGCCCAATACAGCTGCTTTGAAAGCCTCTAAACCAATGCGATCAATGAATTCGCCCATGCGTTCGATTTGAGCATTTTCTTTATAGTATGCAATGATACGATCTACCAATGCAAGAGCTTCTTTTTCAGTTTTTACCTCTGCGATGAGGTCGCCAATGCGAGGGTGTGCACCGCCGCTACCGCCAGCGTATACGTTCCAGCCCTCTACAGTACCGATAATACCCACATCTTTCAGGCGACTTTCAGTACAAGAATTAAGACAACCGGACACGCCGATTTTCATTTTGTTTGGCATTTCTTGAGACAAATATTTGCGCTCGATTTGCATGCCAAGATGTACGCTATCTTGTTTAGCACGTTTACAGAATGTAGTACCAGGGCAGATTTTTACACTGCGCACGCGGTTAGATACAGTGTACGCTGGCTCCATGCCGAGCATCTCCCAAGCTTTATCTACGTCTTCTGCTTTCAAATTCGTAATCATAATGCGTTGGCTGGCAGTCAATTTTAGAACAGCGCCAAACTCATTGGCTACGTCGATATATTTTTGTAATTGTTCAGGTTGAATGAAACCTCCAGGAATGCGAGGTGTAATTGCATAACGGCGTTGACCGTTTTTAATGCGTTGTAAATTTGCTGCAATTTGTGCCATGTTAAATCCTTTCTCGAGCCCTCTCTGCAGAGAATAGTGGCTAAAACTACTTAGTTAATCTATATGATTCTTTGTTTGTAAAATATATACGCCATTGGGTTTTGTGAAAGCTTCGCACGTATACGAACAGCGTGATGAGATCAACTAGGCGATGCCTCATCAAAACCCGGCGTAACGATCAGTACGGGTATTAAATACTGACCCGATGTTCCTAGTATAAACTATTTTAACACGTAATAATGTAACCTAGGCTACAAAATTGAAAGTTTTTAATATTAATTATTAATAGTATATATGATTTATGATACTAGATACTATAAAATAATTTACCTAATTGGTAAATTATGTGTTTACATTTATATTTGAGGGAGTATAATAGAATTAACCTACTAGGTAAATTATTATAAATGGCCATTTATATTGTATCAACCATTCACTATGATTTGAGAGAGTCGGTGACATATTGGATATACGATATAAGAATAATAAGATACGTAAGGTATGTACAGAAGCCAGATTGGCACGAAGAAAATATGGGCTTTCCATGGCGGATTTATTAGAGGTAAGACTTAAGCAACTTATAGTAGCAACATCAATAGATTGGTTAGTTAAAAAACGAATTGGTCGTTGTCATCCTCTATATGGGGACCGATTAGGACAATATGCTATGGACTTAATACACCCATATCGTTTAATTTTTACTCAATATGATAATACTGTAGATATTGTAGAAATCCAAGAAATTGTAGACTATCATTGATAAGGAGTGTAAGTAGTATGAAAATTTATAGAAGTAAAACTTTTACAGCAGTCCCACCAGGGATGACTATTAAAGAAGTACTAGAAGATCATCATATGACTCAAAAAGAATTGGCTGTACGTTTAGGATTAAGTGAAAAACATATTAGTAAACTAATTAATGGGGAAGTGCCACTGACTCAAGATGTGGCGATACGTTTAGAACGTGTTTTAGATATTGAGGCTAGTTTTTGGAATGGTCTAGAAGCTGCATATAGAGAAGCTATCTTAAAAGTCGAGTACGAAAACTCCATTGATGAAGAAATCAATTTTGCCAAACCTTTTGGTTATGCCAAACTCGCTCGGTTAGGTATCGTGCCAGAAACAAAAAAGGCAGCTGAGCAGGTCAATAATCTACAAAAATTTTTTGAGGTAGCTTCTTTAAAAAATGTAGCTAATGACATGGTTATGCCCTTAGTATATGAAAATATTAAGGATATGGAGCCCGATAAAAAAAGCGCGATTTATACATTGGTACAAATCACGAAAGGGAGAGCGCGTTTTGTAGAGGTAAATCCCTACGATGCAGAGTTACTAGGAAAATTTATACCAAAAATTAAGGATCTTTCTAGTGAACCTTTAATCGGTGTGAAAGAGCCTCTCAAGGATATGTTAGCAGCATGTGGTGTGATTATTGTGTATTTGCCAATTATTGATAACATAACCTCCACGTGTATTACATATTCCAAAGGAAACTCCATTGTTCTTGGTATACCAACGGAAGATTCTGATGCTTTTTGGACGTTATTACGAGAAGCTTTACATAATTTGTTAGAAAGAGATTATCAACGTAGTAATCGCAAATACCGTAATAATGACCCTGTAACTGTGGTGAATTATTAATTCATTTTGTGAATATTTAAGGTGTTACTTCCTAGGCCTTTTTAGGTGTTACTTCTTAGGCTTTCCTAGGTCTTTCATCATGCAAGTTATAAGGACTTTAAAACTACAATCAGTAAGGACTTTCAAAGTACAATCCATAAGACTCTCATCCTGTAAGAAAATAGCGTATAATAGAAACATAGAATATTCTTGATATAGGAGTACCAATGAAAGTCCTTTACGATACAATTTTAAAAGCAAAATATACGGGTCGCCCGAACCGTTTTGTGGTGACCTTAGATTTAAATGGTGAAAGCGTGCTCGCTCATTTGCCTAATCCTGGTCGCATGTGGGAGCTCTTGTTTACGGGTGTAACGATGTACATCGTGCCGCATGATAAGCCTGATGCAAAGACAAAATACCGCGTTGTCGGCATCGAGCGTGATGGTGTAGTGATTATGCTCGATACAAACTACAGCAATGATGTAGCGCAGCATTTGATTGAAAATAAACTCATACCTGGCTGGGAGGAGTGGCGCGTTGTGCGGCGGGAGTATACGGTTAAACTACATGGCACATCATCACGGTTTGACTTACTCCTCACCAATGATAAAGGTGATGAGTTCTTGCTAGAGGTTAAGTCTTGCACGCTATTCTCCAAGACTGGTGCCATGTTCCCTGATGCTATTACAGAACGAGGGCGCAAGCATTTATTACATTTGAAAGAATTGCAAAACGAAGGTTACCACACAGGTGTTTTATTCCTCGTACAATGGGATAGGGCGCAGTGGTTCTTACCAGACTATCATACAGATTTGGAGTTTGCTAAAACCTTTAAAGAGGTAGCCCCCTCTTTAGATTGGAAAGCCATTGCTGTAGCGTGGGATGAGACTTTTACCATGCCTACTGTAACTCATGAATGTTCCTATCCGAGTAGCATTCTCGACACAGAGGCTCACGATAGTGGCGTGTACGTGATGGTCATGCATCTCGATCATGATTTAGACCTTGAAGTCGGTTCTAAAGGGATGATGCATTTCAAGGCGGGTTACTATATGTACGTCGGCTCTGCGAAGGCGAATTTATCGAAACGCATTGAGCGCCATAAACGAAAACGGAAGAAAATGCACTGGCATCTTGATTACTTCCGGGGGCACTGCGAAATGATAGCAGGCCTGCCGATTCGCACTAGCCTAGATGATGCGGAATGCGCTCTCGCTGATGCGGTCCGCGGCGTTGCTGAATGGGACGCACCTCAATTCGGATCCTCCGATTGCGACTGTAAAAGCCACCTATTTGGGATGACGGAAAATCCTATTCATAACAAATATTTTATGGATGTAATAGAAGACTTCCGAATGAATACATTGGATGCGCTAGTTAAGTGATTGTTGTTGGGGCCCCGTCACATAGTGGTTTACTAGTTAAAAAAGTTAGACACTTATTCCTTCGCTCCATAGTGACCTAAGTCACTCATTCATAAGTGTCTAACTTTTTTACAACTCTATATGTTGAGCGGTCCCAACAACAAAAGCCCTTTTTCTTTCGCATGGGGCAGGCCCCTAATTGGGAAAAGGTAGTGAAGTAGAGTATCAACAATCAGCTGATTTTATCAATAATTGTAGCTACGTATTTGATAGAATTATTTGATACACATGGAATGTTTGGAGAGAGGGAGTAGTTGTGTATGAGGTTGTTTATTAAGTGTGTGTTGCTAGTTTTGGTGTGTGTTTGTAGTGTTGTATTAGGTGGTTGTACTTCTTCTCGGTTCACGACGTCTGATGGGGATCCGTATACTCCAAATGATGTGAAGGAAATGGTTGAGGAGCGTTTTAAGGCTTATAATCCTCGCCTTGTTCTGCAGTCTTCTAGGGTTGTTTCTAGAAAGCCCAATAAACATAATGAGTATACTTTTTTAGATGAGAATAATGGTTTTGTCTTTACTACCAGTGTGTATGTGAAGACTCCTGAGTTACCTATTCCAGGTGGTCAGCGAGTAACACAGGCTGAGTATTTGTATGCAGATGCGTATTTAAATCATTTAAATAGTGAGGTGGCTCTTCTTGCCACAAAATATCGCTTTCACATAGCTAATGATGAGGAGCGGAAGGCGCTCATCAGTGCTAAGCTCATGCGTCCAGATGGTAATAGTACAGGGCCTTTGTTTGATGAAGGGGATTTTGTATTTCTTAATCAAACATCTAATGGTGCTGGTGTAGTGGGTATGTTACGAGACATATATTCTCTATATAAACCTAATGGTGACGCGACCTTATTAAGTAGCGTGTATGGCCGTAAGGTTAGCTTTTACTATTTACCAAATGGTGAAACAGACAAGAGCAAGGCTCTGTACTTAATAAGTTTCAAAATTAGAGGACGGGAAGATTGGCGAGATACTTTAATGAGTGGTGTTGGGTTTCAAGATAAGAGTTCTGAGCAGATTGAACGAGATATAATTACCTTTGTTGATTGGGAAATACAACAGGCTGTGCGAGGAAAATAGGTCAGGGAGAGGTGTATCTATGAAGCAGTTGATTAGGTATATATCATTAGTTGTTGTGTGTATTTGTACATTTTTATTGAGCGGTTGTTCTTTTGTGTGGACTACGGAGAACGGTGATCCTGCCACGCCAGAGGATATCAAGGCTAGTGTGGAAAAGGAGTTCAGCGTTGTTCATCCGCGTCTAGTTCTTCAATCTGCTGTGGTGGAGAAGGAGAAGCCTTTCCAGCGCAATGTGTATGTTTTTTACGATGAAAGCAATGGTTTTTCTTTTACTACAAATTCTGTAGTAAAAAGCCCAACCTTGCCTGCACCTGGTGGTGAAAGAGATAATAATGCTGATTTTGCTTATTCTCAGGCGTATCTAGTTCATTTGAATTCTTCTTTGGTGGAGCGTGCCAAGCAGTATGGCATGCGGATGGCCACTCATGAGGAGGCTTTGGAGCTAGCTAAATCTAAAGCGACACGTGTAGCTGGTACTAATAAGATACCTTTATTTACATACGATGAGAATGTTTTTGTAGACTCGTCTGTAAAGGGTGAAGATATTCTCACCTTTATGAAATATGTATATAGCCAGTATAAGCCGCAAGATAGTCCAGCACTGTTGCCTACTGAAAGAAGCGTAGGCTTTTACTATTTGCCAAAAGGAGAAGCGGACAAAACAAAAGCTAAGTATTTGATTTCATTTAGATTTAAGGCAAAGAATGATTGGAAAGAAACTATGTTAACTGGGATTGGTAGCACCGGTGCAGACACTTCTGCTGTGGAACGAGACTTTGTTAAGGTCTTGGACGATATGATATATCATGCAGCTCATTAAATAATAAGCAGGAATAGCTTATAAGTATGAAATAAAATGAGATATAAATATAGAGGGGGATTATATGACATCCTTAGAAAATGCGATTACAGGAAATGTGATTGTATATCAAGCAGAGAATGAATCTGTTTCTACGAATGTTCTATTCAAAGATGAAACATTTTGGATGACACAAAAAGATATATCAAAACTATTTGATGTTAATCCACAGGCTATATCCAAGCATTTAAATAATATTTATTCTGACGGCGAATTAGAAAAGCTAGGAACTTGTTCCAAAATGGAACAAGTTCAAATAGAAGGAACTCGTACTGTTAAACGGGTAATAGATTTTTATAATCTTGATGCTATTATTGCGGTAGGATATCGAGTAAATAGCAAAAAGGCAACTCAATTTCGAATTTGGGCGACAGGAGTTTTACGGGAATATATTATCAAAGGTTTTGCTCTTGATGATGTTATGCTAAAGAATGGACGTTCATTTGGACAAGATTATTTTAAAGAATTGCTACGAAGAGTCCGCTCAATTCGCGCTAGTGAACGACGCATATATCAACAAGTAACAGATATATTTGCTGCATGTGCAATCGATTATGATGCACAATCACCTATTACTAGAGAATTTTTTGGAACGATACAGAATAAGTTTCATTATGCTATTACTGGTCAAACTGCTGCAGAAATCATTCATAGTCATGCAGATGCTACAAAGGATCATATGGGATTGACTACGTGGGAATCTGGACCGGAAGGGCGGATTTATAAGAAGGATGTAATCGTAGCAAAAAATTATTTATCTGTTGAACAGATTGAACAACTTGAGCGAACGGTATCCTCATTTTTTGATTATATAGAACGTATTATTGAACGACGTGAAACATTTACTATGAAAGCGTTTATTGAAAGTGTAGATAAGTTTTTAGACTTTAATGAGTATCAAATTCTAACAAACAAAGGACTTATTTCTATGACACAAGCACAGAAGAAAGCTGTTAGTGAATATAAAACGTTTAATACACAACAGAAAGTAATTTCTGATTTTGATAAGTTTGTGAAAGAACATAGTTAATAATAAAGGGTTTATAGCCTTTAGCCCTTAAAAATGCTATAATATTATGATGTATTATAATCAGTGTTAGTAAAATGAGGTGAGATTGTGGCAGACCAACAATGGTCCCACGGGAACATTCATCCCGTTCAGATTGATAAAGAAATGAAGAACGCCTATATCGATTATGCGATGTCCGTAATCGTAATGCGTGCTCTTCCAGATGTGCGCGATGGCTTGAAACCAGTACATCGTCGTATTTTGTACGCGATGCACGAAACAGGCATGACGCCAAATAAACCGTACAAGAAATCCGCTCGTATCGTCGGTGACGTACTCGGTAAGTATCATCCACATGGTGATAGCTCCGTTTACGATGCTACTGTACGTTTGGCGCAAGATTTCAATACGCGCTACCTCTTGGTAGACGGCCATGGTAACTTTGGTTCCATCGACGGCGATAGTGCCGCTGCGATGCGTTATACCGAAGTACGTATGGCAAAAATTACTCAAGAAATGCTTGCTGATATCGACAAGGAAACTGTTGATTTCATGCCGAACTATGATGAAAGCTTGCAAGAACCTACAGTATTGCCAGCGAAGATCCCAAATCTTCTCATCAATGGTTCCAGCGGTATCGCCGTAGGGATGGCCACAAACATTCCGCCACACAACCTTAACGAGGTATGTAATGGCCTTACTATGCTCATCGATAACCCAGATGTAACTGTGGACGAATTGATGACGCAAATCAAAGGCCCTGACTTCCCGACAGGGGCGCTCATTTTGGGCCGGGAAGGCATTAAAAAAGCGTACTCCACAGGTCGTGGCAGCGTAAAAATGCGCGCTCGTGCAACTATTGAAGAAATGTCCAAGGGCAAGCATAAAATCGTAGTGACTGAAATCCCATACCAAGTTAACAAGGCTCGCGTTATCGAAACGATTGCAAACTTGAGCCGCGATAAGGTTATTGATGGCATTACAGCACTTCGCGATGAATCTGACCGTCAAGGTATGCGCATCGTTATCGAATTGCGCGCTGACGTGCAACCAGATATCGTTCTTAACAAATTATATAAACACACTCAACTTCAAGAATCTTTCGGCGTGATTATGTTGGCCCTCGTAGATGGTCATCCTCGCGTATTGAATTTGAAAGAAGTATTGGGTTACTACTTAGATCATCGTCTCAATGTAATCGTACGTCGCACTCAATTCGAGCTTAACAAAGCTGAAGCGCGTGCACACATCTTGGAAGGCTTGTTGATCGCCCTCGACCACATCGATGAAGTTATCGCTACGATCCGCAGTTCCCAAACTGACGAAATTGCACGTAACGCATTGATGCAAAAATTCGGGCTTTCAGAAAAACAAGCTGTAGCCATCCTCGACATGCGTTTACGCCGTTTAACAGGCTTGGAACGCGAGAAAATCGAAGACGAATACAAGGAATTGTTGGCATTGATCGAAGATTTGAAAGCTATCTTGGCTAGCGAAGCGCGTCAACGTCAAATCATCAAAGACGAACTAGATGATATGAAGAAGAAATACGGCGACCCTCGTCGTTCTGAAATTACCATTGATACGTCCGACCTTGATGTAGAGGACCTCATCGCTGACGAAGAGATGGTTATTACCTTGACCAAACAAGGTTATATCAAACGAATGAACGCGAACGTATATCGCAACCAACATAAAGGTGGCGCTGGCGTTATCGGCATGAAGACGAAAGAAGACGACTATGTAACGCAAATTATGCATGTTCGTACGCATAATACATTGTTATTCTTCACGTCCACAGGTCGTGCATATCGCCTCAAAGCATACGAAGTGCCAGAAGCAGGTTCTCGTAATTCTCGCGGTACTGCTATGGTTAACGTATTGCCATTGGCTATGGGCGAATCCGTTACGACTATGATCGACCTTGAACGCGTTCAAGAAGATGTAAACTTATTCATGGTAACTGAGTTTGGCGTTGTTAAACGTACAGCTATCGAAGAATATCGCAACATCCGTCGTTCTGGTCTCAACGCTATCAACCTCGACGAAGGGGATCACTTGATTTCCGTTAATATAACGAATGGCAATCAAGACATCTTGCTAGGTACTAAATTGGGTATCGCTATTCGCTTCAGCGAAAATGACGTTCGTCTCATGAAACGTGCGGCTCACGGCGTGCGCGGCATTAAACTCAATGCTGGTGACGTGGTTGTAGGCGCTGGTGTTCTTAATGCTGATGAAAGCGAAGCACAAGTGTTTACTATCTCCGAAGAAGGTTTTGGTAAACGCAATGATGCGGAAGCTTACACATTGCAAAAACGCGGTGGTAAAGGCTCTAAGAACTTTAAGATTACGAACAAAACTGGCGACGTAGTATCCGTAGAGGTTGTTCATAACGATGACGAAGTAATGCTTATTTCTGAACAAGGTAAGATTATTCGCTTCAACATGAACGATATTGCTGTTAAAAAAGGCAAAGCTATTTCTGGTGTGAAAACACAAAACCTCGACGAAGGTGATAAAGTAGCTAGCATTGCTGTTATTCCAGGTTCTGAAATCGAAGAAGACGCAACTGAAGAATAATATAAGTAATATAATTAAGTAATTAAGATACAAATATGTAAGTAACTACGGGCGACCATCTTAGATGGTCGTCTCTAGCGTTAAGGAGTTTTGAAATGAAAAAATGGTTAGCTGCTATGTTTGCGGCAGGGGTTTTCTTTGTAGGTGGCTTTGGTCAAGCCAGTGCCGCTGATTGGTACTATATCGATGCTGACGCTGACGATGCAGCATGGTTTATCGATAACTCTTCTGTATATAAAACAGATGATGCGGCTACAGTACTTGTTAAAATTAACAATGTAGAAGGCTTCACATACATCTACACAGTACGCATCGATCGCAAAGAAAAAACATGGACTGAACTAGATACAACAGTATACAGTGCTGCAGGTGTAGCGTTGTTGTCCAGCAAAGAAGCACAAAAACCTACGAAAATTGAAGAAGATACCATGGGTGCGGAAGTTATGCAGGCCCTATGGGGTAAATAATCCAACAATTTAATAGAAGCTGATATTCGCTCTGTCTATTTAGATATTCAGAACGCATAAGTAGCCCCGAACTATCCTGAAAGCCTCCATAGTGACCTAAGTCGTTTTCAGAACAGTTCGGGGCTTTCTGTTTTCTTACCAATCTTACAGGGCGAATATCAGCTTTCAAATCCATTGGATTATTTAAAGCCCATAGGGGCCTCGCTAGACGTTCCTAGAGGGGTCTATATAATTTATGCATTTAATAGAGTTTTTATTAGCATTATGCAATTATGGTGTTATAATGAAGTCATAGTGAATTGTATTATGCAAAATGCATAGTTGTTTAGATTTTCTAATCAGGAGAGAACGGTTATGAAAAAATGGTTTGTATGTTTAGCGGTGGCAGGTTTATTATTTAGTGCTGGTGTGGGCGTGTCTCATGCTGAAAGTTGGTATCCTCTTAATACTGATGCGGATGGTCGTACTGGTTACATCGATAATGATACGGTAGAGAAAGACGATGCACAGGCTAAGTTGAATTTAAAGATTGTTGACCCTAGCGGTGATCATTCTATCTATACTGTGCAATTCAACCGTGCTGCAAAGACAGCGAAACTGCTCGAGATGAAAGTATACAATCCAGCAGGCTATATGATCGGTGGACAAACATACGACAATACAGACATACAAATACAAGAAGGAAGTAATCTAGATCACGTGTATCACTTGATTTGGTAAATTTCTTCGACTAGTAGAAAGGGTTCTATCTCTCATCGATCTCCATAGTGACCTAAGTCGGTCTCAAAGAGATAGAACCCTTTCTGCGCGTATGATTAAATTTACTCAACACTGCGTAGGGGAATAAATTATTCCCTTAATTTGTGGTATAATTTAAGGGAATAATTTTATTTGTAAGGGATTAGCCGTGATTGGAGGTGTGTGTATGTGTCGTTTTGAGTATAGTCGGATTCGGTCCTTGTCATGGGATATGGATATATTAAGTCTTATCGGAGGGATTTATCGGGCTAATGGCAAGGAGGAGGTTTTGCTTTCTCAGAGTCCTGCGGTGTTGGAGTCTCTTGTGGAGTTGGCAAAGGTGCAGAGTACGGAGGCTTCGAATGCGATTGAAGGGATTGTGACGACGAGTACACGCCTTCGGCAGTTGGTGGCGGATAAGACGACGCCTCGCAATCGGGATGAGCAGGAGATTATGGGGTATCGTGATGCGTTGAATATCATTCATGATAGTTATAATTCCATAGCGGTGTCACGAAATCATATTTTGCAGTTACATAAGATTCTCTATCAGTACCAGTTTAATGCTCGTGGAGGGCAGTTAAAGAGTGTGCAGAATTATATTAGCGCCACGTATCCAGATGGCCATACTGAAGTCTTATTTACTCCACTGGCCCCATATGAAACAGCGGAGGCTTTAGATCAGATTTGTGCGGAATATAATCGAGTTGTTGGCAATGGTGAAGTGGAGCCTCTCTTGGCGATTCCTATATTTATTCACGATTTCTTGTGCATTCACCCGTTTAACGATGGCAATGGCCGCATGAGTCGATTGTTGACGACATTGTTGTTGTATCGCAGTGGATTTATGGTTGGTAAATATGTGTCCTTAGAGGCCAAAATCGCCGCGAACAAGGATATGTATTATGCTGCTTTGCGTGAGTCTAGTGATGCCTGGTATGATGAAAGCTCTTGTCCTACGGCTTTCATTCGGTATTGGTTACAAATGGTATTGGCCTCGTATCATGACTTTGAAGACCGCAGTTCTTTATTAGTAAATAGCGGTTCTGCAATACATCAGGTGAAAACTGCCATCGACAATCATTTAGGGGCTTTCACAAAGCAAAATATTCGGGAATGGTGTCCTAATCTCAGTGATAGTGCTATTGAGGGTGCAATGCGTACACTTGTGAAAAATGGCAGTATCTATCGCAAAGGTGGTGGCCGTTCCACCTATTATGTGAAGGCATAACAATTGAGCACGTTTGTCTTTCATAAAATATTTAGTTTCATCGAATATACTAGATTTCGTATTCTTGTATTTAAATCGAGAGGTAAAATATGAAAAAAACATTGGCAGCTGTTTTGGCAGCAGGCGCTTTATTAATTGGTGGCATCGGTAGTGTTGATGCTGCTAACTGGTATACTGTAGGTACTGACAGCAATGGTATCACTTGGTCCATCGATAACGATTCCGTTAAAAAAGATGATAAAAAAGCTGTAATGGACATTAAAGCTATGGACTACGAAGGTTACCACTACATCGTGACTGAAGAGTTCAATCGCAAAAAACAAGAAGTAAAAGACCTTAAGGTTACTCTTTATGATCCACAAGGTTATGTTGTGAAAGAGGAACAACCTAACAAAAACAGCCGTAAAGTTGAGCCAGGTACTCCTGCACAAGCAGTATTCCAATTGATTTGGGGCGGTAAATAATCTGATCGTATATTTGTGAAAGCTTCACACACGCACGTTCTCCTATGGAGGGCGTGCGTTTTTCTGTAATTGTACGATTTTTTGTGTAACATACATATGTATCTTGAGTGCTAAGTAAAGAAAAGGTGCGTTACCTATTAATTCCCTAAAAAAGATGAATTATTTTTCCATTCGTGATAAAATGTGATTTATATTATAGACTTTTATAGATTTTGTATAAAAGTGTAACAATTCTACATAGTATAAACTTTCACTATAGCGTATACTATAGATACGATGAAGAGGTATGGTTAGGGCGTAGTGCTCCGTAGTTTGGCATATTTCGTCCGAAAAGGTTTGATAGTTATAGTTTGTTAGAGGAGGTCCTCATGTCTCAATACGAATTTATCGATAAACGTGTACCGATTGCACTCAACAATCCATCTATTTATCACGACATTTCTAAGTGTAAAAACTGTACGTTATGCCGTCGCGCTTGTGCGGACGTAATGAGCGTACTGGACTACTATGATCTTGATGCAAATGGCGATGTGCCAGTATGTATCCACTGTGGTCAATGTGCAGCTGCATGTCCATTCGACTCCATGCATGCTAAATCAGAACTTGAAAAGGTGAAAGCAGCTCTTGCAGATCCTGAAAAAATCGTTGTTATTCAAACAGCTCCAGCTGTTCGTGTAGCGATCGGTGAAGGCTTTGGTTATGAACCAGGTACGTTCCTTGAAGGCAAAATGGTTGGCGCATTGCGTGCACTTGGTGCAGACTATGTAGTAGACACTAACTTTGGTGCGGACTTAACAATCATGGAAGAAGCATCTGAGCTTGTAGAACGTCTTAACAAAGGCGGTCAAATTCCTCAGTTCACAAGCTGCTGCCCAGCGTGGGTACGCTTTGCGGAAATCTACTTCCCAGAATTGCTTCCTAACTTGTCTTCCACACGTTCTTGTATCGCTATGGAAGCGGCTATGATCAAAACATACTTTGCAGAGAAAAAAGGCATCGATCCTCGTAACATCGTGTCCGTATCTGTAAACCCTTGTACGGCTAAAAAAGCTGAAACAAAACGTGAAGAAGAAAATGCGGCAGCTCGTTTCCACAACGACGATTCCATTGGCATGGATACAGATATTTCCATTACAACTCGTGAGTTCATCCGTTGGATCCAAGAGGAAAACCTCGACTTCAATGCTATTGAAGATTCCCAATTCGATGACTTGATCGGTATGGAAACTGGCGCATCCATCATCTTCGGTAACACTGGTGGTGTTATGGAAGCAGCTATGCGTACAGCTTACAAGCTCGTTACTGGTAATGAGCCACCTCCATACGCATTGACTCACCTTGAGGAAGTTCGTGGTATGGAAGGCGTAAAAGAGGCGACTGTACAATTGGGCGATGATCTAACATTGTCCGTTGCTGTTGTGCATGGTGGTAAAAACGCTCGTGACTTCTTGAACGGCTTGAAAGAAAGCGGCAAACATTATGACTTCATCGAAGTTATGGCTTGCCCTGGTGGCTGTATCGGTGGCGGCGGTCAACCGCGCACTAAATTGCCTCAAGCAGTGAAAACAAAAGAAGCACGTATCGGTGGTCTTTACGAAGCTGACGAAAACTACAAATGGGTTGCTTCCTACGAAAACGAAGAAATCCAAGCGTTGTACAAAGATTTCCTAGGTGAACCATTGGGCCACAAAGCGCACGAACTCTTGCATACACATTACACAGACCGCAGCGCGGTTCTTGGTACTCGCAAAGACGTAACGCCTGAAACTTGTCCAACATCCCCTAAATTCAAAGGCTAATTTTGCATAGTGCATTAGCAATTACTTAATGATTGATTATTGAACTCGCCAATGTTTTAGTAATCAAAGGCGTTAAGCTTGAATTAGCTCTTTAGGGTATAACAATATAAAAATAGAATCCTACGAGTCAGGAGTGACTTGATACTTTCATAGCTTTGGCTATTGTAAGCATCACCTTACAAACGATTCGTAGGATTTTTATTTATATAGGATTTAACTATTATCACTTTATAAGCTTATTATGAGAATTCAGTATAAGAACTTGCTTTCATCATGAGGAAAAGATGAATTATATAGTGTATAATATAGAATCATACTATTCGAATTAAAGGGAGAGCTATGGGTGTGTGTGGAGAGAAATACATAGAGAGGCCCATAGTTATCATATTGCATAAGCAGTAAGGAGTTTCTAGGAGAGATGAACCAGTTTTTTCGGCGTGCCCTCTGTGGCATAGCCTTAATAGTCGCTGTCGTTGGTACAACTGGATGCCAACATGAGAGTCAGGCAGAGCAAGAGGAGGTACGAACCGTATCGTACCGCGCCGTCATGGAGTCGAGCAAGCCCGTCCCCGAAAAGGTGAACACTTGGCTAGGAGCCATGTCACGAGAGGACAAGGTAGGGCAGCTGATGATGATCAGCCTCCATGGCGACACATTGGGGCAATCCCAAAAGGATGTAATCCGCAAATATCGTGCGAGCGGCGTTATGCTAACCAATGAAAATCTACATACTAAAAACCAAGTGAAAGCTTTCAACAATGATATCATGCAAACGGCGATGACTGCCAGCATGGTAACACCGTACATCGCGGTGAATCGCGATAAAGTGTTGCGCAATAATGATAGTTTCTTGCGCTTGCCAGAACCTAATCGGTTAGGTCAATTGCCGATGGAGCGTATCATTAAATTGGCTACGCGATCGGCCATCGAAATGCGAGATATGGGCTTTAACCTTGTGATTGGACCCAATGCGAACCTTGGGGTGCCAAATATGTCTTACACATCTGACCCGACTTGGGCAGGCTATATGGACTTAGCTATGGCGGAGCGTTACCAAATCAATCAAATGTGGTTTGGTTATAACTACTTCCCAGCGGTGAGTCTTGGGGACGCATCCTTTAACACCGCTGATGAGGCGAAAAGCTACCTCAATAATAATGATGTAGCCGTCTTTAAACGACTCATCGCACAGACGACGGCCAATACCTATATGCTCGTCATGAGTCATATTCAAATTCCAGCTATCGATAATGAGCATCTTGCGAGTGCGTCAAAACCTGTTATCCAAGATTGGCTTCGCAAGGACCTCGGCTATGACGGTATTGTCATGACGGACCGTATCGATGTGGGGGCTTTGCAGGCGAACCAAAAGATAGGGGATTACGCTGTAGCCTCCGTTGTGGCTGGTAGTGATCTCATCCTCGTTGATGCGGATACAGTTCATATCGACGAAGTCCATCGGGCGTTAACACAGGCGGTAGCAAATGGAACGATTACCAATGAACGCCTTAACGAAGCCGTTAAGCGTATTCTGTTCATGAAAATGCAAATACAAATTCAACAATAAAATGAAACAAGAAATGATTAATATAAAATAGCTAGTAATACGATTTCAGTGATACGAATTCAGCATTATAAATTTAGTGATATGAATTCAGTATTGCAAATCAGCTATGTTGGGCAATAATTAAATATGAGTAATATGCAAATGACGTGTCTTACCTTCTAGGAGGCACGTCATTTTTTATATTTGTGGATTGTAAAATCCAGATTATATATTGCACCCTGTATGCTCTTTCAATACCTATGTACCTATATAAATGTAGTAAACATCTATGCTTTCACAATAGTATGCGTAAAAAACAAACCATAAAATAAGTACATTTTATGCGTAAAAAATTTAACATAATCAAAAGTCATGTTAATAATATGAAAATAAGTTTAAAAATGATTTAAATTTATGATATAATAATCTCCATAGACAGTTGGAGGTGAGAGTATATGAATTTTGTGGGACGTGCTGAGATTATAGAGAGTATCCAGTCCCGTATCACTGAGGACAATATGAGCTTGTGTGTTGTGTACGGTCCTCATCGCAGTGGTAAATCCTATGTGGCTTCCCAGCTTGTACGCCGTCATAAGGCGTTATATTTGGCGGGGCGCATGGCCAATGAATCAGTCCACGTGGCTGATATGAATAGAGCTTTAGAGGCACGTTTTGTTCTGACTGATGATCAGGACAAGTTCGAGCCTGTAGATAGCTTGCATCAAGCCTTTGTAGGGCTTTTTGAAAGCAGTGTAAAAACTCCGCAAACCGTGGTGATTGATGACTATCCTTCCTTGGTGGAGGCTGTGCCGCAATTCCCCATTCACTTGCGTGATTTATTAGATACATATAAAGATACGAGCCGTTTGAACATCATTTTGATGGCCAATGGCCTAGAACAGCTGGATGGCCGCATCATTGGCGAGCGTAGCCTCATCGGTCCCTTCGTGTCCGAATACTTCGAGGTGAAACCATTCTCCTTGGTGGATATGAAATCCTTGGGCCTTCACTACGCCAAGGACGATTTGCGCACTGTATACGCCGTAACAGGCGGTTTGCCTGCGTACGTGCAGTACTTTGATAATGGTGAAAGCATCGATACGAACATCATTAATTTGTTCTTCTCCGTATCGGGCGCTCTATTTGAAGAAACACAGCATATCTTACATCGAGATATGAAAAACATAACAGGTGCCAACGCTATCTTGTCTGGCCTTGCTACCCTTGAAAGACCATACTACGTGGAGCTTTTACAAGCAAGCCAAATTAAAAGCGGCACCTTTACATCCCGCTTGAACGATCTCATGTCCATGGGACTCGTAGGTCGCATTCAAGCAAATAGCCGTGGACCTGCCAAATACGCAGACTACCACTTTACCAATAGCATGTTCCATTTCTGGTACCGCTATGTGTATAAATACTGGGGTGACATTGTGCGTGGTAACGGCGCTGATGTGTACCACACATACGTAAAACCACAACTGAAAGACTTTGTGCAAGCCGCATGCATTGCTATCTAATCAAAGATTGTTTATATTTGCCAATCTTTGATTGTGTACTATTACCCAATGATAGTACTATATTCCTCTTATAAAATAACACCACGTCATAGGATGTGGTGTTATTTTTTTATAGTTATTTTCTATTTTTAGCAATTACAGTGTTGACCGTATAGTTATGACCTACTATGGATAGAAATTACAGCACAGATGCCATTAAATGTACAGGAATTCCAAGGAATTGCTGATTTGTCAAAATCCCCGTTCCGCGTTATTGTGTAGTTAAGCGCTATGCCATGGCAGGAAAGGGGATTTATGTTATACCAAAACGAAGAACCTTTAGTACAAAGAACATGTATAAAAACTGCAAACTTACAATCTGATACAAACACATCAGACAAACTAGAAACACAGGAGTTACCTCCTGAGGGGTTACGACCAAAATCATTACCTCCGGAGGAACTGAAATTACAAACTCTCATTTGTGGCCATCAGGTCTTAACGTCCTTGTCGGACAAGAGTCTCGTGTCCATCTGTCAACAGCCGAATATGCGGATCCAGACGGTGGGATATCAGCCGTGGTCCGTCGATGAGCTGCGCCATGATGCGGCACAAATCGAACTCTGCCGTAGGTATCGACCGCTCATCTTGCACTACACGAATCGCACGGGAAACCGCGAGTTCCGCGAAGACGTAGAGAGCTATCTGTGGGCCATCCTCATGGAGTCCATCTATAGCTTTGACCTGGACGGTCCCGTGCCATTTCCTGGCTTTGTGAAAGCTGGTATTATGTATGGCTATATGCGGTACTGGAAGCGAGAGCGATTGCGTTATCATCGTGAGATTCATATACCAGACCGCACTACCGACGATGGAGACGTAGCGGTGGGCATGGATATCTTCGCATCTGGTGAGAATATCGCAGATATGATTATGACAGCTGACGAAGAACAAAGACTGCGAGCCCGTCTCGTATGGGCTTTAGGCAGACTCTCTCCCGATCAGCATGACCTATTGCGTCGCGTTTACGGAGATTGCCAAAGCTTGGTATCGGTCAGTGAAGAACTGAACTGTAGCCGCCAAGCCATCCAGCGACGCCATGAACGAGCCATTCGAAAGTTGCGGAGATACTTGACCACAGATTTTAAAAAGATAAAAGTACATTAGACCAAATTTAGTCTATTGAACTTGGTCTACTTAGAATGTATAGGATACATTAGCTCTAAGCTCAGGGTTATTGTGATAGTGAAAACGTGGCTTATCTAAGCGGTCTACCTTGAAGGTATAGAATTTATCAGCCCTTGTAATGTACATGTGTTAATATAATTTAATTTCTTATTTATATTCCGAAATCTGCATATTTCTGTTAATCTCGATTAATAGATATACATAAAAATATGCATCTCTCAATTTAAATGAGAAAATATTGACACATCAAGTAGTACATAACTTTTACAAGATCATAAAGTCTTTAATTATACATAAATTTCTATAGTTTTGTGTATATATTTACAAAATATTCAACGTAGTATACAATTAAATCAGCAGCAGATTAAAGCATGCGAATCTGCTTTCACAGAACACGTGTTCATTGTATTGTTGAAAGGAATGTTCCTAATTAGAGGGGAGAGAATTCCTATGATAACACATGATGAATTAACAGATATGATGGCCGCTCGGCTATCTAAGGGAGAGGATTTGGATTTGATCTATACGAATCCAAAGAACCACATTGTTTGTTTTATACCTACTTACCAGCCTGGTGGTGGGGACAGTACGAAGTGCTATTTCGTAGATGGTCGTGAAGAACTGGTCCATCTGCCGATGCGCACCATTACGCGGGAGCTGGCAGTCCAGGAAGGCTTGAGGCCCAATTACATTATGACCAGCGACGGTCGGCGCAGCAGCTATACATCGCCTAAGACCTATGGTCCGCATTTAACCTTTGCCCATATCAAATGTCGGCGCCCTGTCGGCAAAGACGTGGTATACGGCCTCTTTAATGTGGCTATACCTTATGAATATATCGTTACGGAAGGTCCGGAACCCGATACGAGCTATATTCACGTGGGAAACTTCGCACCGATTCTGGTGTACCAATCCCCGCGTCACGTCAAACACAAACTGAATGAAGCCATGCTAGAACACTGCAACTACGTGCGCAAAATGCTAGCCCGCATCAAACTCAGCCAAAACCCACAAGTCGTGGCCGAACTATTTATCGCCTGGAGAGACCTAACGAGATAACGATTAGTTAGGTGGTGAAAGTAGGGAAAGAGGGGAGAGAAAAGGAGGGCTTATAGGGAGAAAATAAAATACGGAAAATATAAAATAAGGTGATCATAAATAAACAATACGTTTCAAACACTTGATTATATTCGAAGAAGAACCACCCCTGATAGGGGTGGTTCTTCTTTTGTCTAAAATTATTTTCTG